>Ga0210003_1001748_pt1 | contig 18875 bp, 17 predicted proteins | sample LantaG_FD_182804 | JGI IMG/M metagenome (GOLD analysis project Ga0210003, IMG submission 182804) | Deep subsurface microbial communities from Baltic Sea to uncover new lineages of life (NeLLi) - Landsort_02402 metaG (SPAdes) (version 2) | ecosystem: Environmental > Aquatic > Marine > Oceanic >...
GGGGGGGGGGGTGGAGAAGGAAAAAAAAAAAAAAAAAAACAGGCGCGAATCGGCGTCGGCCCTGTTCGTTGTCGTCTGTCGTCAAAGTATGATGGAAGATGCGCTCGATTTGGATGGAAAAATATCCCTTTCTCAACTCAATTTCCCTTCTCATTCCCTTCAGAGGCACCATCACAGTATCCAGATGCGCAATGCATCGCAATCAGGCCCATCAAGGTCACGCAAGATAGCGCAAGAAGAAGAAATTGATGCCAACAAACTTTTTTTCTGCTTACCTCGACGCCATCGATGCCACTCCCTCCGCCAGCACCGCCCGCTCCTCCATCTCCTCCGTCGTCAGACCCGCCACGAGAGGAAGCATACCCCCCCAGGTCGCGCAGCCTCTGCGAGAGAGCACCCAGGGCAGCCCTGTACTTGGCGACCTCGGCGTCTAGCAGCTCGTCGTCGCCGCCGAGCGCGTCCCATCGAGCCTGCGCCGCGGCCGGGTCCTCCGAGGCGAGAGAGGTGGCCGCCGAGATCAGCAGGTTGGCCGAGGCCGCGTCGAGAGGCGTCGGGGAGGACACCATCAGCGTGAGTTGGTCGTGGAGAGAAGAAGGGAAGGGACAGAAAGAGAGAGAGAAAGAACGCGAGAGGGCTCTTTTTCTCAATTGAAAAAAGTGAAGAAAAAAAATTCAAACGACCTCTTCATTTTCTCGATTCGACAAGGAAGCAAGCAAGCCGAAGAAAGTAAAAAAAAATAGACTACGATCTCCCGAAATGGAAGAGACCCCAGAGGGCCTCGCCGCGGCCGCAGCCACCCGCGAAGCCGCCAGGCTGCGCAAGAGGTCCGAGGCAGACGCTGCTGCTGGAACGGGAGGCGCTAGTAGCTCAGCGGCTCAGGGAAAGCAAGCGGAGAAGACGAATGCAGCAGCAGCATCGTCTCCACCGACGGCCGCCGCCGCCGCCGAACCTCAACCTCAACAACCTCCTCCTCCTTCTTCGAAACCGCCCGCGGTCCACGAAGTCCTCTTCCCCCCGGGCTACGACCCAAAAACCTCCCGAGCGGCCTCCCTCGACGCGAACCTGCACGGCACGCTCGCGCACCCCGCCTGGAGGGGCGAGCGGGCCAAGGCCTTCCCTTTCGAGCTCGACCCTTTCCAGCAGACGGCGGTCGGGTGCCTCGAGCGGCGGGAGGCCGTGCTCGTCGCCGCGCACACCGCCGCCGGAAAGACAGCAGTCGCCGAGTACGCGGTAGCTATGGCCCTGCGAGACAGGCAGCGCGTGGTCTACACTAGCCCCTTGAAGGCTCTCTCCAACCAGAAATACAGGGAGCTCGCAGAAGAGTTTGGGGACGTCGGGTTGCTGACGGGCGACGTCTGCATCTCTCCGCACGCTCCCGTGCTGGTGATGACCACAGAGATCTTGCGCTCCATGCTTTATCGTGGAGATGAGGGGTTACGAGAGACGGCCTGGGTGGTCTTTGACGAGATCCACTACATGCAGGACCGAGAACGAGGGGTGGTCTGGGAGGAGGCGATCATTTTTTTACATCCGGGCGCGACGCCCGTCTTCTTGTCGGCGACGCTGTCCAACGCTTCGGAGTTTGCGTCGTGGGTGGCCAAATTACGTAACCAGCCGTGTCACGTTGTTTACACGGACTACAGGCCGACGCCCCTGCAGCATTATGCGTTCCCCCTTGGTGGGAAGGGGCTCTACCTGCTCGCCGACGAGAGAGGCGGGTTCCGCGCCGAGAACTTTGCCAAGATGAGGAAGGAGGCCTTTGGCCTTGTGGAGGAAACGGAAGAGGAGAATTATGGCGAAGGAGCTTCGGCGGAAAAGGAGGAGGTAGAAGTGACCGAGGAAGGGGAGATCCGCGAGCGAGGTGGAGGTGGACGGGGTGGAAGGGGCCGAGGCGGAGGCGGAGGCGGAGGCGGAGGCCGCGGAGGAGGAGGTCGAGGAGGTCGATCCGGCGGCGCAGGCCGCGGCGGCGCCTCCGCCTCTGCCTCGACTCCAGCGCACGCGCTCTCTGCCGCCGTCTCCAAGATGGTCAGGCTCGTCAAGGACAAGTCCCTGGACCCCGTAATAGTCTTCTCGTTCAGCAGGAGGGCCTGCGAGGCGTACGCGACCTCGCTGTCGCGCGGAGACCACGGGGGAGGAGGGAAAGGGAAGAAGAACAAGGGCAGCGAAAACGCCAACGGCGGGGGCGAAAACAACAACTCCTCAACCACGACCAACCCGGGAGACCGGGCCCTCAACTTCAACTCCGAGGAGGAGGCCCTGGCCGTCGACGCCGTCTTCGAGCGCGCCGTCGAGTGCATCTCCGACCCGGGCGACAGGAACCTGGCGGCCGTCGCGGCGATGCGCCCGATGCTGCGCCGCGGCGTCGGCGTCCACCACTCTGGCCTGCTGCCGATCCTGAAGGAACTGGTCGAGCTGCTGTTCCAGGAAGGTTTAGTCAAGGCCCTGTTCGCGACGGAGACGTTCGCGATGGGGCTCAACATGCCGGCGAAGACAGTGGTGTTCACGGAGCTGAGGAAGTGGGACGGGCAGGCGCACCGCTGGGTAAGAAGGAGTTTCTGTTTTTGAACTTTTTCTTTTCTTCGAAACTTCTTTTCCTTCATTTTTCCCGACTTTTTTTTCTCATTTTTTCATCGTTTTCGCTCACTCTTTTCAACTCCCTCTTTCTCCATTTCCTATCCTTCAGGTGACCAGCGGCGAGTACATCCAGATGAGCGGGCGCGCGGGCAGGCGAGGGAAGGACGACCGCGGCGTCTGCGTCTCCGTCGTCGACGACGCCTTTGACGGCCCGGCCGCCCGGGCGCTGCTCAGGGGCGGCGCCGCCCCGCTCCTGTCCTCCTTCAGGCTCTCCTACTACACACTGCTGAACCTGGCGCGGCGAGCCGGTGGCGGAGCGGGCAAGGACGCCGAGTTCGTGGTGTCGAGGTCCTTCAGGCAGCACCAGCACGAGGCCGCGGCGCCGCTGCTGAGGGAGGCCGCCGAGGAGGCGCAGAGGAGCGCCGAGGGAGCCGCCGAGGCTGCCGTGCGCGAGGTGGCGAGTTTCGTTTCGAAAAGTGCTTCGAAATCTTCTCCTTCGCCGGAGAAGAAGAGGCAGAAGAAAGGAGAGGAAGGAGGTGAAGAAGAGCGTGAAGCAAGGCCGCTCGTCGAGAAGCTTGTTTCTTTACTCGCCGAGGCCGAAAGGTGCCGCCGCACCCTGGTGGAAGCGCTGCTGACGCCCGCGACGAGGGCCTCAGACTTCCTGAAGCCAGGCAGGCTCGTGAAAGTGCGCGACGGCGGCGACGACTGGGGCTGGGGCATCGCGGTCGCCGTGGCGAAGACTGCCGCAGCAGCGCAGGCGCCGGCGGAGCAGGAGGCAAGCAAGAAGGACGAAGCTCGCGAAGCGCCGGCAGACTCCACCGTCGTCGTCGTCGACGTCCTCTTCGCCTGCGAGCCCGGTTCCGTCGTCGGCTCAGGAGCTGCTGCTGCAGAAACCCCGGTAACGACCCCGCGCCCAGCGTCGAAGGAAACTAGGAGGCGAGGAGCGGCCGAGGCACTCGTCATCCCCGTCCCGCTGTCGCTGGTCGAGGCCGTCTCGAGCCTCCGCGTCGGGATCCCGGCCGACCTGCGCTCGCGCGAGGCCAAGGCGGCCGTGCTGGAGACGCTGGGCGCGCTGGACGAGGCGTATGGCCCCGTTGGCACCAAAGAGAAGGAGCGGGGGAAGGACAAGTCTTCGCGCCTCGGCGGCGGCGGCCTCGGCGGCCTCGGCGGCTTTGGCTGCTACCCGCTGCTCGACCCCGTCGCCGACGCCGGCGCAACGAGCGCCGCGGTGCTCTCGGCCTCGCGCCGCCTCTCCGAGCTCGACGAGGAGATCGCGGAGCTGCTGTGCAACTCTTCGCCCTCCACGCTTCCTTCTCCGGCCCTCGACGCCGCCGCTCCCTCGATCGAAGCCGCCGCCCGAGCGCGCGCCGCCGCTCTCGCTCGCGCCGAGTCCCTGTCCGCCGCGGCGCGCTCCTCGCAGATCGACCTCTACCGCGCAGAGGCCCGCAAGCGAACCAACGTGCTCAAGCTCCTGGGCCACCTGGACGCCGAGGAGGGCGTCCTGCTTACCCTCAAGGGCCGGGCGGCGGCGGAGGTCGACGCCGCGGACGAGCTCCTGGCGAGCGAGCTGATGTTCAACGGCGTCTTTGCGGGACTCGACGCGCCGAGGCTCGCCGCTCTGGTTTCCTGTTTGGTGCCCTGCGAGAAGTCGCAGACCGTGGTGGAGCTGGCCGCGAGCCTCGCGGGCCCCCTGGCGGAGCTGCAGAGCACGGCGAGGAGGATCGCGGAGGTGCAGGTGGAGTGCGGGGTGTTTGCCAAGGGAGGGGGGAGCGGAGGCGAAGGTGGAAGTGGAGGTGGAAGTGGAAGAGGCGGCGTCGGCGGACGAGGAGGAGGAGACCAAGTGACGGCGACGACGGCGCCTCCAAGCTCCATTTCGAACTCAGCGGAGGCCGAACTCTACTGCGAGTCCTTCAAGCCGACCCTGATGGACGCCGTCGCCACCTGGGCCTCCGGAGGCACCTTCCAGCAGGCTGTGGACCGCACCGAGCTGTTCGAAGGGTCGCTGATCCGAGCGATAAGGAGGCTCGACGAGGTACTGGGCCAGCTTGGCGGCGCGGCCGAGGCCGTGGGGGACTCGGCGCTGGCGGCCCGGTTCGCCGACGCGAGCAAGGCGATCAGGAGGGGGATCGTCTTCGCCGCGAGCTTGTACATTTGATTCTTTTGTTTTTGCCTTTTTGTAAAAGACCAAGAGAGTGAGAGAGAGAGGCAGAGAGAGAGACCAAAGCGAGAGAGAGAAACACAAAAGGATGAAAAAGAAGAAGTTAATTTTTTTATTTCAAAAAGAACGAAAAACAAAAAAACACGAAAAAATCAAAAATGATTATAATGCCGCACGCTCAAAAAGAAGAAAAATATCTCCTTCTACTTCTTGTACAGCGTCTTGGTGCACAGGACCTTGCGCCCCTTCTTGCGCCTGGCCTTGAGCACGCCGCGGCCCGTAGGAGTCGCCATCCGCGCCCTGAAGCCCGAGGTCCTCGTCGCGCGGCGGCGGGTGCCGCGCTTGGTGCATCCGAGGCAGGTCTTGGCGTTGGCCTCGACGGTCAGGGGGGAGCGGGAGGTGGTGGTGGGGTTGGTGGAGGTGGCTGGCCTGCGCGCCGGGGCGAGAGAGACGCCTGTGGGGTTCGGGTGGTGGTTGAGGTGGAGAGAGGGTAAAGAGAAGAGGGTGAGACGACGAAGAAGAAGGGGAGAAGAAAAAATGTTGGAGGTCGGAGCGGCGGCGGCGGCTTGCCGAAAAAAAACGGCGCGCGTCGAATTGCTCATCTCCATCGCGTCTCGTGTGGACTCGTAAGGTTCTATTTCGATCCAGCGATCGCTTGTCGGCGTAGAACATTGTCAAAAACTTGCTTCTGCAAGCAGGAAGGCGACGCATGCCGGGAGCATCGTGGAGAAAAAGTAGGGCGCGAGATCCCCCCACGACGTCGACTAGTCTTTTTTTTTTCCTTAGGCCGCCGTCGACGTTCGCCGTGGCAAAAGAGCGACTTTCGCCGACGAATTGCGACCCTTGAAGCCTTGACTCGTTCGTTCTGAAACCATCGAGCTTCTGAACTCGTGATGCCCCGTGTTCCGATCCAGAGAAAAAGCAGATCGAAGCAGCGGAAGACCTTCCACGCGAGATCAACAATTCCATCTCTTTTTTTCCTTACCGGCAAACGAAGAGCAGAGGCCGGTGAGCGACGCATTCTTCAGCGCGCTGGCCGGACGCAGGGGCGCGAGCCTGGCCGCCGAGGGGGCGACGCGGCGCGCCGAGGCGGCCGCCGTGAGGGGGCGGCAGGCCGCCACGGGGCGGCAGGAGAGGGTGAGGGCCATTGGCGCGAGAGAGAGAAAGAGGAAAGCTCTTTTTCTCTTTCCAAAAACGTTGAAAGTAGAAAATCGAGTCAGAAATCGTCGACGTCGGAAAAAAAAAAAAAAAAAAAAAAAAAAAAAACTCGATGCCGGAGAGGGTCAAGTTACGCCGCCGTAGCGGTCGAGAAAGGCTTCGACATGCCTCGATCTTCTCTCTGGTGACTCTTCTCGTTCTGCTCTATGTCCTCAGAGTAAAAGCGGAGACTTGCGAGGAAAAGGGGCTCGTCGGGCAGTGCAAGTAAGTTTCGAGAGATCGAGAGAGAGAGAGAGGTCGATCAAACACACCTTCTCGATCAAACACACCTTCTCGACCTCTTCCTCTTCGTTCCTCGAACAAACCCCGCGCCTCACTCTCCTCTTTCTCCACCTTTATCCCCACTCCACCCAAAACAAACAGCGGCTGCGTCTGCTGCTGCTCGAAAGGTTCGGCGTTCGTCTCGGCCGTCCCGCGAGGCTGCGACTGCGCCCGCACCGTCGAAAAAGACGACGCCCTCCTCGCCGCGGCCGTCGCCGCCGTGCTGCTCGTGCCGACGCTGTTCGCGAGCTGCTGGTTTGGCGCCGGGGGCTGCTGCGGACGGGGGTCTCCCTTCGTTCCCACGCAGGCGAGGCAGCAGAGGATGCGGGTGGAGCAGATGAACAGCGCGAATAGATCGGTGGGGCTGCCGACGGCGAGCGTCGTTTCTCCTCCGCCGGGGTCGCCTTTGAGGTGAAAGGGAAGAAGAAGAAAAAAGAAGTTTTCCCTGTCCCCATGCCTGGCGCTTTGCCCTTCTTTTTTTGGATTTTTGAAACCCCCTGTAAAGTAGAGAATCGAACAAGTCGTCCGAATCGAAAAGAGAAAGAGGCGGGGGGAACGGAGCGTTGTTTTCGTTGTTTACTGGGAGAGGTTTTTGTTTCTATCTTCTTCGACCGCTCGCATATCCACTTTCTAAGCCCACCTCCTCGACTCCTCCTCCGAGCCCACGGCGTGATACCACTCCGGCTTCTTCAGCTTCGAGCTCAGCCTGTAGTTGAACAGGATCTCGGTACCCGGATAGATGCGAGAGAGGGCGACGAGGCCGAGGCAAGGTAAGAAAGACGGCGGGGGCGGCAGACGAGGCTCTCCAAAGATCGAAAAAGACCCTTCCTTGTTTTCCTTTTCGCCGTGGTCTTCTTCCTTTTCTTCTTCTCCCCCTTGCCCGACGACCACGACGGGAAAGTACCGCCTCAGCCACGGCTCCCGCTCCAGTTCCCCTCCATCGAGAAGCGGCACGTCGAAGGAAGCGACAGCGACGTTCGGGGTTTGACCGGGAGGAGGGTGGTTGACCAAGTGAGCGAGCGCGAGCGGGTTTCGGGCTTCGACGACCGAAGACGAAGCAGAAGAGGAGTCCAGCAGCGCCTCTGCGGCGGCGGCGGGGCCCGTCGGCCTGGGGGCGCCCTCGGGCCTAGGCCTGGGAGGGGCAAAGGCGGTGCAAGGGGAAGAGGTCGAAGGAGAACTCGAACTCGAACGTTGCTCCTTTTCTTCTTCCTCCTCCCCTTTGTGTCCGCTCCCGCTCCCCCTCCCCCTCCCCCAAGCGACGGCGTCGAGCACGATCCCGTCGTACCTCGCCGCCAGGTAGTCGCTCCCTTTGTCGACGCGAGGGTATCCGGCCATGGACCGGTAGGAGAGTGGGGGGTACGCGACCCCCGGGTAGAGCAGCGCGAGCGTGCCCGGCTCGACGGCGCCGCAGGTGCTCTCGTTTTCGCTCTCGCTTCCGTTGCCGTTGCCGTTGTCGCTCTCGTTGCCTCCTTTTTCATTTTTCTTCTTCTTCTTCGTCGTCGTCTTCTTCGCTTCTGCGACAAAGACCCCGTCGCCTGCTCCGGGGATGCTCGACTCAGCTACTCGCAGAGAGTACCCCAGGGACGCGGAGAGGCGGTCTGCGATCAGGGCGAGCGGAGGAGGAGGTGATGAAGAGGTAGAAGAAGAAGAAGAAGAAGAAGAAGAAGGAGAGGAAGAAGCTCTCGGCTGCTGCTTTTTTCCTTCTTCTTCTTCACTTCCACCTCCGACCGCCGCTGCGAGCCCTCGCACCGCTTCTCCCTCCTTCTCCTGCTTCTGCTTCTGCTTCCCTTCCTCCTCTGCTGCGATAGCTTCCCTGTCCCCGGCAGCAACCAGAGACGCGTGAAGGGCCCTCGCCGCCTCGAACGCTTGCTCCAGGAGCCTCCGCTGCACCGCCGCGGCAGTTCCCTTCGGCCCCAGCCTCTGGGCCTCGGCGGAGAGCGTGTTTGCATACTCTTCCCCGCGGCATCTCCTCTCCTCCGACCCCTTCTCTTCTCTAACCCTAACTCGGTGCTCCGTCAGCAGGAAGAGACGGTGCAGGTCCGCCTCCTGCTGGAGGCTGCGCTTGTCGAGGCGGGTGAGGATCGCGGAGTTGGACCAGAGGTCGAGGAGCTGGTAGTTGTGGTGATTTTTTTTTTTTTGAGAAAGAGGAAGAGGTCGAAAAGAAGAGAAAGGAAATTGAGCGAATGGATTGCCTCGATTTCTGTGGAATCGGGAGCTTTTAGGCTTGTTGTTTTCATCCTCAGGCAGAGATCTCAATGATTGAATTGCGTTGGGAGGTCGAAGGGATGCTGATTCAGTTCGATTCGACCGACTAAACGCCGGCAAAACGATGCTTCGATCAATCTCTTTTACCTTGCGAATGCTCCGGACGACCATCGTCTCTCTTTCGACTTTTTTTTCCGCGGTTCTGAGGAGAAGAGAGACTTTCGATTTTCTTTCTCTCCTTTCCCTTTCCTTTCTTTCTTTTTTTCCTCAAATGTTGTTTTCTGAAAATGACAGGTTGACAAATTATAATGGGAGGGGGAGAGATTTTTAAGTTACGACCGGAAGTGGTGGGAGAGAAGTGACGGAGAAACAAAGAGGTGGGGACGCAAGTGTTTTGATAAAAAAATAAGTTCGGAGACGAATCAAAGGTGGTGAAGTTTTTTTTTTGACGTGTGAAAAAAAAGCGCACGCACGCGGTGCGCGCTCTTGTTTCTCCGCACATCTTTGCTGTGGTGGTTGCGCGCGCGTATGATCGATCGGTTCAAATGGAGGTGAATCAAAATTGGTGAATCAAAAAGTCGCCGAACGACTTTTTGTTTATTTTCTCCCAAACTCTCTCTCTCTCTCTCTCTCTTTCTCTTTCTCTCTCTCTCTTTTTCTCTTTCTCTTTCTCTCTCTCTCTCTCTCCGTGGTCTCTATCTCTCTCCACAGCTCTTTCTCTCTCTGTCTCCCAAAATGCAAAATTGAATGTTGTTGCTGGTGTTTGGCTCGCTAAGCAAAAGGCAAAAAGGCACAAAAAAAACCTTCTAAGCGCCGGCGCGAGCCTCGGACTCGGCCATCGACCGCAGCGACTCGAGCAGGTCGGGCCCCAGCGGCGTCGTGGCGGTGTTCCCGGCGTCCGCCGAGGCGCCGCCGTCGGTGGCCTGCATGGGGGAGTGCTTAGACGTGCGGGCTGCAGCTTCTGCGGCGGCGGCGGCGGCAGAGGCGGCGGCAGCGGCAGCAGCGCGAGCGCCACGTCGCGTGAGAGGCGCCTCGGGCTCGGCGGCGGCGGCGGCGGCATTCCCCGCTTCCGCTACGGCCGCGGCCGCCTCGAAGCCACGGCGGCACGAGTCCGCGGCCGTTGGCGTGTCCTTGTCGTCTTCCGTCGCTCCAGTCGCCGTCGCCGTCGCCTCCTCCGCGCCGCCGCTGCCCCCGCCTTCGAGGTCGTTGGGGTGGTCATCGTCGTTCTCGCCGTCGTCATCCTCGTCTCCTCCTCCTCGTCCGCCTCCGTCGTCGCTGCCGTCGTCGCTCTTCGCGAGAGGGGGTCTCCCGGTCGTCGTCGCCTCCGCGGGGGTCGCGATCTCTTCCGGGGCGTTGGTCGCCGTCGCGGCGGTCGTGGCGGCCGTCGGGGTGTTGGTGTCGTCCTCGGCGGAGGCGGGGGAAGCAGCAGCAGCAGCAGGAGCAGCGTTTTCGGTTGCGTTTACCTTTGCTTCCTCCTCCAGTCCCACCTCCGCGTCCTCTTCGGGCAAAACGCCGCTCCCAGCTGCCTGCGGCGGCAAGGCCGGCGCGGGCTGTTGCATCGGCTTGCCCTGCGGCTGGCTCGCCGGCGTGATCGGCTGGTGCTGCTGCTGGAGCGGGGAGGTTGTCGCGGCGGCAGGGACAGGAGCTTCGGGAGCGGCAGCGGTTGAAGCGGCGAGGAGGCCGCCAGCGCCGCCGAGGTTGTTGGCCGAGCCCGAGTGCTTGAGGTCGCCGGCGGCGGTCGCTGCCGCCGTCGCTAGCCGCGGCGGGGTCATAAGAACCGCCTCCCTGGCCCGCAAAGGCGGCAGAGGAGGCAACGTAACAGCAGCAGCAGCGGCAGCGGCAGTGGCGGAGGTGGGGGAGTTGGAAGGCGTCGCCGACGCAATCCTCGCCCAGTCGACGGCGTCCTCGATCGCCGAGATCGCGGCCTCGACCGCGGGCACTCCCGTCGCGCTGCCGGCCGAGAGCGCGAACGGCGCAGGCACGTTGTCGCCGGAGAAGTTGGACGCTTCAACAGCAGCAGCGGAAGAAGAAGAAGGATCGGCGTTGGGCCGCACCCCTTCGAGCGCTGCCCTGACCCTGGCGACGAGCGCCGGGTCTCCCGCGCCGGGCCCGCCCGCGGCGGCCGACGCCGCGTCGCTCTCGCTCCTCGCTCTCCCCGCGTTTCCGTCTCCTCCTCCGAGCAGCACCGAGGGTTTCAGCTGGTGCGCCAGAGCGAGCACGTGCGGCGCCAGCTCGGCCGCCGACTCGGCCCTGGCGGCGGACCGCCGCCAGGTCGCCCAGAAGTCGCAGCGCGCGCACCAGACGGCGCCGTCGAGCGGCAGCCGCCCCTCGGCCGCGAGCAGCCTCTCCGCCGACGCGCCCGCCCCGGCGCCGTGCGCTGCGGCCCTGGCGGCGGCCCTACCGGCGACCCCCCCGCGGGCGCACTGCGCGGCGACTTTCAGGGCGCGGGAGCAGTCTGCGTCGAGCGCGTCGGCGTCGCCGTCGGGGCACGAGACGGGGCATCTGCGGGCGGCGGGGGCGACGGCAGCCGCCGCCGCGCTTCCCGCGGAAGGCGTGAACGGGCGGCAAGCTGCCGCCTCGGCCCATCCCATGTCCCTCGAGCCCAACACCACGACGGGATAGGCGTCCGAGACCCGTCCGGAGGGCGCAGCTCCGTGTAAGGGCTGCGGGAACGAGCGGCCGCCGCGAAGGCTCGCGCCGCCAGCCGCGACGGCCAGCGGCAGGTCCGACGCCGCGGCGACGACGACGGGCCAGTGCCTGTTGAGGTCGTCGGGGTCGGGGGCCAGCAGCAGGGACCCGGGGGCGGCGCGCCCGGGGGCCGAGCGCTCGATGCGGGCCAGCGCGGTGGTGACCGCGGCTGCGGCGGCGCGCGTGGCGGCGACTTCGTCGGCGGCCTCTCGGGCGGCGGCGGCGGCAACGGCGGCGGCGGCGGCCGTCGTCGCTGCTGCTGCTGTTCTCGCCGGCGTTGCTGCGCCTCCTCCTCCCATCGCCACCCTCCTCGCGAGCTCGGCGACGGCAGCCGAGATGCCGCCGCAGCCCGACTTGGCGCGCTTCATCAGCGGCGAGGCCGCGTCGTCGTCGTTGGTGTTGTTGGTGTTGTTGTTGGTGTTGTTGTTGTTGGTGTTGTTGTTGGTGTTGTTGTTGTTGTTGTTGTTGTTGTTGTTGTTGTTGTTGTTGTTGTTGTTGTTGCCGTCGCCGTTCAAGCCGTTGCCGTTGCCGTTAAAGCCGTTGCCGTTGCCGTTCTGGTTGGAGGCGCGCTTGCTCCCGGGACCCCGCTGCAGGGGCCAGCCCGACCCGGGGGTCAGCGGCGTGCCCCCGGCGCCGATGCCGGGGGGCAGGGAGGAGACGTCGGCGGCGCCGCCGCCTCCCAGGGGAGAGCAGACGCCGCCGCCGGCCGAGGCGGCGCAGCGGGGGCCGCGGTCGGCGTTTGCGTCGTTGTTGTTTCTGCCGCCGCCGCCGCCGCCGTAGTTCCCTCCTCCTCCCCTACCCTCGAAGAAAGCCCCGCCGCCGCCGCCACCGCCGCCCATCGGCGCGGACACGGCCTGCCTCGGCGGCTGGTGCATCGGGGCTTCGCCCGCGGACGCCACGTCGGCCAGGAACGCCAGCGGATCGTCGTCGTCGACCGCCTTGGGCTTGTTGGTCGCCGCCGCGGCGACGTCGCTCTCGCCCTCCTCTTCCGGCCTCCTCTGGGGAGAGCCCGCCGCCGCTCCCATAGCAGCAGGGAGATTACGCTCCTCCTCCTCTTCCTCCGAGGAAGGAGGAAGGTCAACAGAGGCGTGCTCCCTCTCGTAGGCCAGCAGGTAGCGGCGGTAGAGGGAGAGCAGCGTCGCCCCGACGGCGGCGGGCGGCGCCAGCGGAGGGGCCCCCGCGGCGGCGGCGGCGGCCGCTGCGGCCGGCGACGGCGCGTTTCGCAGCTTTGGGAAAATCTGCCCGGCGAAGTCGATCCCTGCAGGCAGCAGCAGAGAAGAAGCGCCAGAAGCAGCAGAAGCAGAAGCACCATTACGAGCACCACCACCAACATGCCTCGCCAGGCCCCCCAAAGCAGCGACCTCCCTGTACAGCCCAAAGACGTCGAGAGGCGCTCCCGCCAGCGCGACTTTTTTGGCCCGCAGCGCCCTCGCGGCGTCCCACTCGCCCGCGGCGTCCAAGAAGCTCAACAGGTCGTCCTCAAAGTCCGCGTCGGTGCATTCGTCCAAGCTCGGCCTCGTGCACCCTTCGACGTGGCCCGTGCCCAGCTCGCCGTCGGGGCCGGGTAAGGGCCCTCCGCGGGCCTCCAGCGCTCGGTCGACCTCGTCGTCGGGGTCTGCCTGCGGCACCGAGCAGCGCGCCCAGCGGCCGTCCGGGTTCATCGGGCAGCGCCACGCGCCCTGGGGGACGTCGCGGGCCCGCAGGCGCCTCCACTTGTGGCAGGCCGGGTCCTCGCACTGGACCCAGGCGAGGGCGTTGTGGCCGGGCGGGCCGCGGGGGGCGACGGGTAAGGGCAGGGAGGAAGCGGTGTTGGTGTTGTTGTTGGCAGTGGTGTTGTTCGCGTTCGCGGCGGCAGCATTTGAAGTTGGGGATGAGGCTTTGCTGTTGACTCGCAGGGGCGGCGTCGAGACGGCGAGGGCGCTGATGTTGTCGGCAATCGTCGCGGAGGAGGCCCGCGCGAACCCAGTCGTCGCGTTATTGTAGTTGGAGCCTCCGAACGCGAAGCCTGCGTTGTTTCCTCCAGAGACCGCCGCCCGCGCGCCCGAGCGCGGAGGCTTCGGGGCGCCGCCGGCTGCGCCGCCTGCCCGCTTGGGCGAGGCCAGAGCGCTTGGCGTCGGAGGCGACCCTGGCCAGCCCGATGCGGGCCCCAGCGACCCCCGCCTCGACAGCGAGCCGCCGCCGTTGGAAGCAGCGCCTCGGGGAGGGCTGCGGGACAGCATCGCACCGTTGCCGACGCTCCCGCCGCAGCCGCCGTTGCCGTCGTCGTCAAAGTCGGAATCGTAGGTCCCGTTGCCACCGTTCCCTCCGGTTCCTCCTCCCATCGTCATGTTCCCGGCCAGCTCCGAGTCGATGGCCGTGCCGCTCGAGGGCCTGGGCCTGGGGCGGGACTGCTTGGGCGAGGAGGTCTTCGGGGTCGCGTTGCCGTTGGCTCCGTTTCCGTTCCCTCCGCTGCTGGGGAGCGCCGGCGCGTTGCCCAGGCCGGAGGCGATCAGCTCCTCGAGCCTCGGGCGGTAGAGGGACAGCAGGGTCCCTCGGTACTTGCACGAGGTCCACCCGTCGTCCGCCTTGCGCGAGGGGTTCTGTTTTTGTTTTTTTTAAAAGAGGAAAAGAAGGAGGAGGACGAGGAAGGACGAGGAGACGAACGAGAGAGGGTGAGTCAGTCAGCGACAAGCAAGAGGTTGGATTTGCGGCGCCCGGAGCTCTCTCAGCCGCAAGCTCTCGCAGCAGCCGCCAATGCTCTCTCTCACGCCGCAATTGCCATCATCAGCTGGATCGGAATCGCCTGAAACGCTCTCGCGCACGCGTTCTCCTCCACCAACTTACCTGCTTCCTCTTGACGTAGACCGAAAACGCCGACGGGCTCTTGAAAACATATCCCTCGAAATGGATCGCGCCGTCCGGGGCGAGTTCTGTTGGGGGATGAAAATTGAACGAGAGAGAGGGAAAAAAAAGGTTGGAGAGGATTAGAAAAGTTTTCGGCTTTGATGGGTGGAAAAAGACGTGGATCGCAAAGGGTCGCCGCGCACTCTTGCACCGGTGCGTTTCCCTTTCGACACTCGCGATCGGCACCTGATATTGCAAAGAGGCAATCGAGGGTGTTTTCGATACTGAAAAGCGCAGATCAGGCCCCTTAGACCGCGGTCAAATGGAGATGGAAAAAGCATCAGAAAACTAGGGGCTCGTAAGAGAGCAAAAGCAAAGCCGAAAAAAAGGAAAGGAAAAATGTCGAGAGCTTGAATGCCCGCGCGATATCCGACCAGTGAGGCGCGTCGCAAGCTTTCCAACGCGTCAGGATTGGTTAAGAGAACGTTGCGATTGTAGTTATCTAAAGATCGAAAGCCGAAACAACGCGGAACAGGCCGCGGCGGGGAGCAGAAAAACCTCTTTTTTCTTTCGACGATCTCAATGCTCGCCGTCGTCCGTCTTTTTTCCACCGCGGCGACTCCTCTTTTTTTCGGTCGTCGACACATCAAAGCTCCCCCGAAACCAGCTGTCGGCCGCGCTGATGGCGTGCGCTCCTTCCAATCGGCTACCACCAAATGGAAGCTTTCGACTTCATCTACCAGACTTACCGGCAAAGTGTTCGCGTCCGGCCACGCTGCACGACAAAAAGTTGACGCCGGCTTGCAGGGCGCCGGTCACAACGAGCGGGGCAAGCGTCCTCGAGCGGCCCGCGCCGCCGCCGCCTCCTCCGCCTCCGCCGTTGTTGTTCTGGTTGCGGTCACCGCCACCGGAGCGGGCCGACATGGATTCTCCCCGTCTCGAGCTTGGCGAGGGACAACGGAAGAATCCGGAAACGGAGAGGGGAGAGAAGAGAGAGGGAAGGGTGGGAGGGTGTGGGGAAGAAGGGGGTGATGGACGAAGTTGTGAGCGTTTTCGGTTCGATCGACTCACTTTCGATTCGAGAGCAGATCGGAGGTGGGACTGGGCTTTTCGATGGAGCTTCGACTCGTTCGCGCTCCTGCGGGCGTGGATTCTCAGAGCCATCGCTGCTCTCGAGCTCTCGCCTCAGTACTTCCACGACATCCATCTCCCTCCCTGAGATCGAATGGGGCAATTCGATACGGGAAACTGGCAGAAAAGAGGCCGCCAAGTTTGGCAGCGAGAGCAGCAACGTCGCCTTCGTCGCCCGACGACGAAACCCCTTCTTCCTCCTCCTCCTCCGCCTTCTCCGACCTCCCCATCGCGCAGGTGCTCCCGCAATGCCTCGCCGCCCTCGAGCGAGGGCACCTCGTGCTCGAGGCGCCCCCCGGAGCCGGTAAGACCACCGCGCTCCCTCTGGAGCTGCTGGCGGCGGACCCGCCGTGGCTGCAAGGGAAGGCGCTCGTCGTCGTCGAGCCGAGGCGGTTGGCGACTTCCGCGGCGGCGCGGAGGATGACGTCCTTGCTCTCTCATCTTCGAGGAGAAAAGCTCCGCCTGGGAAAGAGAGGGTGCCCCGTGGGGTATGCCGTTCGCGGGGACGCGAGGTGCTCGTTCGCGGACGCGCGGGTTGTCGTCGTGACGCCCGGGGTGGCGACCCGCCTCTTGCTCGAGGAGTTTGGTAGAAACGGCGACGACGATGAAACCTCTTCTTCTCCCCCTGTCCGTCGCCGCCGCCGCCGCCTCTTCGCCTCCCCGATCGGCGCCGTGATGCTCGACGAGGCGCACGAGCGCTCGGCAGAGGTGGATATGCTCTTCGCTCTTCTGGCAGCGAGGTCGAAATCGGAACCGAAATCAAAGGCAAGGTCGAGCGGGAACCCGATGAGAGTCATCTTTGCTTCGGCCACTCTCGGCGGAGGGCTCGCCGAAAAGGCCGCGGCGCAACTCGGGGAGACAGCCTCCATCGTCCGAGCACCGGCCGCGAAATCCTATCCTGTCGCCGTGACTTTCGCCGGGCCGCCAAGGGACGTAGGAGGGAGAGGAGGAAGAGGAGGTGGCGGCGGCAACGCTGCTGCTGCTTCGCTCGCCGCCGCGGCCGCGACGGAAACCGTCTCTCTTTTGGGAGGCGCCGGAGGGAAGCACGCCAAGGGAGACGTCCTGGTCTTCTTGCCCGGGGTGGCCGACATCAGAGCCACGCGAGCAGCCCTGGAGAAGCTCGTGGACTTGATCGAGAATGAGGATGAGGGCGGAAGAAACACCAGCGAAAGCAGCGACTCCTCGTCATCATCGTCGGCGATAGAGGTCCTCCCTCTCCACGGCGGCCTTCCCCCCTCACAGCAGGACAGAGTCTTGTCTCCGGTGAGCGAGCGACCAAAACCCCGCAGGCGGCGAATCATCCTCTCCACGCCCGTGGCCGAATCTTCTTTGACGGTGCCCGGGGTGACCTCGGTCGTCGACGCCGGTTTGTCCCGAGTGCCGCGGCTGGACCCTGCGCGCGGCGTCGAGAAGCTGGTGACGCTGCCGATTTCGAAGTCTTCGGCTGATCAGAGGGCCGGGAGGGCAGGGAGGGAGGCCCCTGGTGCGTGCGTGAGGCTGTGGAGCGAAGGGGAGCACGCGAGGAGGCCTGCTGCGTCGGCGGCGGAGGTGAGCAGGGGAGGGAGCGAGCTCGCGCCTCTGGCACTCAGCCTCGTCGCGGCGGACAACGACGACGACGAAACGAATCTTCCTCCACTTCCGTGGCTCGACGAGCCGCACAGAGGGGATCTCGTCGCCGGGCTCGAGCTCCTTCAACTGTTGGGCCTGATTCGAAAGAAAAAGAAAGGAAAGTCTTCCTCTTCTTCCTCTTCTTCTCCGCACCGCGCCTTTGAGCTCACTCCCGCCGGCAGGCAGGCCTCTACCCTGGGAGCTCACCCTCGCCTTTCTCGCATGCTGCTGTGCTCTGCGAGCCTCAAATGCCCAGAGCTCGGCGCCGTGCTGTCCGCCGTGTGCTCCGAGAGGGACTTTATCCTCCGGAACAGGAGAGCGAGAGAAGGAGCAGGAGCAAGCGCTGCTTCTTCTGCTTCTTCTGTTCCAGCCCCCTCGCCGGGAGCGTCTGCGGTCGAAAGGGTGCTGGCCCTGGCCGGCAGGGGCCCCCTCGTCGCGAGCGTCGACAAGAGGGGCGCTGCTGGAGTTATTGACGCGGCTATGGTCCTCGAGAGGCAGCTCCGCGCGGTCGTTGGAGACGAGGAGGAGGAGGGAGAAGAAGAAGATGAAGAAGAAGAGCAAGACGAAGCAACTTCGACCTCGACTTTGACGCCGCAGCGCCTCCGCCGCAGGGAGAGGCGCCTCTCCCTCGCCCAGGCTGCCGCAGACGCCGTCGAGCGCGGGGACCCGTCGCTCGTGGGCGCCCTGATCGCCTCGGCGTACCCGGAGAGGGTGGCGATTAGGAGGGCGAGGGGAGGGAGGGACCGGAGCGCGGCGTTCGTGCTCGGCGGGAGCGGAAGCGAAAGAAGCTCGGCGACGACGACAACGACAGCTCCGGCAACCGCGGTTCTTCCGGCAGGTTCCCAGGACCCCTTGCTCGACTGCCCCTTCTTGGCCGTGGCCACTCTAGGCACCTCTGCCGCGGCAGCGCGTTCTTCCTCGCTCATCTTCCTGGCCGCGCCGCTGGAATTCAAAAACGGAGGAGAAGAAGGAGAAGGAGAGGGAGAAGGAAACAACGAGCTCCTCCGCTCGATCCCCGGGCTCGTCGTCTCTGGCGAGAGGAGCTGCGCGTGGATCCCTTCGGCGGCAAGGCTCGTCTGCTCCGTTCGCACCCGCGTGGGTAATACGGTCGTCGAGGAGAGAGCGTTGGGAGTCGATGAGATCAGCGACGAGGAAGCCGGGCAGGCTTTTGTGGAAGCCGCGATGCGAGGTGGAGGGCTCGCAGCGCTCCGGGAGCCCGCAGCGTCGAGGGCGTGGAGAAAGCTCGTCGCGAAAATTGCAGCCGAAGAGGAAGAAGCGTTCGGAGACAGCTCTCTGCTGCTGGCTTCTGATCTGGGGGCCGATTCCGCGAGCCCCGCCGTGCTCGACACCCTGCTCCCGGCCCTGCGCAAGTGCAGGAGCGCCGCCGACCTCGAGGCGCTCGAGTGGGTGAAACTGCTTTCTTCGCTGCTGTCGCCGGAGCAGCAAGCTCGGGTCGTCGAAGAGAAAGAACGGGAGGGAAAAGAGACGTCTTCTTCGTCGTCGTTGCCGCCTCGAGCTGCTTCCGCTGGTTCTCCTGCGGCGGGCAAAGCCGGGAGTAAGAAGAAGGGGCGGCCGAAGCGGTGAAGCGGAGAGAGGAGAGAGAGTGCGAGAAAACTTGAAAAGCGCGACAAAAAAAACCTTTTCCTCTTTTTTTTCACTTCTTTTCGTTTGTTTGTTTTTATTGTATTTCACACTGTTATGGATAACGAATTGAAACTAGAGATGAACGATACACAAAGGAAAAAAGCAGCTAATGGTGCTTGACGAGGAAGTAGAGCAGGCAGAAGAACAGGAACGCGAAGCCCGACGCCTTGACCGCCGACCGCCGCCGCGCCGGGGACTCGAAGACGCGCTTGAAGCGCGTCGTCGCCGCCGCAAGGCCCATCTGCGCCACGCCCATGGAGTCGTACTGTTTTTTATTAGTAATTGGTGTGGAATTGGAGGAGAGGAAGAGGTGTGAGGGAGGAGAGAGAGAAAGAAGAAGAAGAGAGAAAGAAGAGAGAGAGCAAAAAAAAAAAACTAACCATCGAGTCGAGCAGCCGGTGTTGTGACTCGACCTCGCCGTGGATGCCCGAGGTCATTGCCCGCAAAGCCCCGACGCGCTCGCCCAGGGCGTCGATGCTGCGGTCGTTGTCTCGCTCGAGGGACTCCGGGTCGACCTAAGGAGTTTTTGAGAAGTTTTTTTTTTTTTTTTTTTTTTTGAGAAGAG
>Ga0210003_1001749_pt1 | contig 18844 bp, 13 predicted proteins | sample LantaG_FD_182804 | JGI IMG/M metagenome (GOLD analysis project Ga0210003, IMG submission 182804) | Deep subsurface microbial communities from Baltic Sea to uncover new lineages of life (NeLLi) - Landsort_02402 metaG (SPAdes) (version 2) | ecosystem: Environmental > Aquatic > Marine > Oceanic >...
TCTCTCTCTCTCTCTCTCTCTCTCTCTCTCTCTCTCTCTCTCTCTCTCTCTCTCTCTCTCTCTCTCTCTCTCTCTCTCTCTCTCTCTCTCTCTCTCTCTCTCTCTCTCTCTCTCTGTCTTTCTTCTCCGCACCTGCGCGCTCAAACCTGTACTCGTCAAAAAGCCTGAAGTCGCCCCGCAGCAGCGGCTCGTACTCGTCCCAGACCCCGGGACCGAAGACGGCCTCGCTGATCCCCCAGGCGCGGCACTCCTGGACGAGGTCGCGCGCCGGCAGCGTCGCGGCGGGCCCGCGCCAGGGCCTGCGCGCCTCGGGGGTGTGCGGCGGGGGCATCGCCGAGAGCAGGAGGCGCGTGGGAGGGTGGAGGCCGGCGTCCCTGGCCGCGGAGGCGAGCTCGAAGCCGAGCCAGGCCCCGAGCGAGTGCCCGGCGACAAACCACGGCACCCTCCTCGGCGGGGTCGGGCCGCCCCCCTGCCCCTCGCTCGCACCTCCCCCCGCTCCCCCCTCGGGGGCCGCCATGATCTCCGCGGCGACCAGCGACGCCACCTCCCTCGCGACCGCGCGCGCGCTCTCCGCGAGCGGCTCGCGCCTCCTCGCCCCCCTGCCCGGCAGCTGCGCCGACAGCAGCCTGCCGCCGCGCGCCGAGAGCCACCGCAGCAGCGGCGACGCGGCGCGGCGCAGGCCAGTCCCCTCGGACGACCAGAGGTCCTCGGCGCTCCCCGCGCACGCGAAGGCCACGAGGACGCACGAGGGGGGGCTGCGGCGGTGAGGCGGGGAGGGAGGGGAGAGGGAGGCGGGAGGGGACGAGGCGGGGTCGAGGCGGGCGGCGGAGGGGAACCAGCGGGCGCGGAGGGCGGGATCGGCGGGGGGCAGGGGGAGCGGCAGGGGCGGAGGAGGGGGAGCGCGGGGGAGGGGCGCCGCTTTTCCCGCGCCCGCGCTGCTCTTCTCCTCCTTCTCCTTCTCTTTCCTCTGGTCGTCGTCGTCGTCCCTCTCGGAGAACCACGCCCTGATGCGCTCCTCTGGCCTGTCGAAGATAAAGGGGGGAACGGAGGTGAACGAGACCACGAGACACTGTGAGAGAAAGAGAGAGAGAGAGAGAGAGAGAGAGAAAAGAAGAAGAGGAGAGGGAAGAAGCGCCTCCTCACCACTCCACCGCCTCCTCCGGCGCTTCCTCCTCCTCCTCTCCTTCGTGGCCTCTTCTCTCCCTCCGCTCCTCCTTCAGGGTCTCGATGAGGTTGATGGCCCGGATCCTGGAGGGGCCGAGGGGGGCCATTGGAAAAGGGAGGGGGAAAAGAGAACACGCGGTCAACGAAGAAGAGAGTCGGGTCAACGTTTTTTTTTTTGTGCCTGACGGCAAAACCACTTTCCAAACTCTTTTCTTCTTTTCACCTCAGTCGTTTCCCTTCCGTGCCTCTTCGATCCACGACGCTGCTGCTAGTCAAGGCAGCGTGTCGAAGAGGTCGAAGCGCGGCGGCATGGCGCTGCTGTAGTAGGTGCGTCTGTCTGGTGTCCCCCGAGCAGCGAAGCAGCTTCTCGAATCGATGCCATCAAAAGAGGCGGCGGCGGCTAGATCTTTCATCTTTCTCTCTCTTTCTCCCTCCTCTCTCTCGGAGTGACGATAATTTGCTTTAACCCAGACGGACGTTAAACTCCGATTGATGCTATTTCAGAATTTATTCTTTTCCGCTTATTGCCTGACCGTCAGAGAAAAGGAAAGAGAAAGAGAAAGAGAAAGAAGGGTTGAATTGCATTCGCGAAGAGCATTGTTTTTTTCAACCTCCACCACCACCAAGCCACCAAATCAACCCGCCAAATCTGCCCTCTTCGCTCCTCAATCTCCCATGAGCGCTTACGAGGTCCACAACTACACGAGCGGAACATGAACCTTAGGGGCGGCAATACCTATTCCGTGCGAGAATCCAAAAAATGATGACCGAACTTTCGGAAGAAGACCTCCCTATATTTCTTTTTTTTGCTCAGACGATTTCGATCCGAAACTCACACTGATCGACTTTCCTCTTTACAAAAAAACAGCAGGAGTGAGATCGGGTGTGGCTGTATTTGAACGGATCGAATTACCGCCGAAAGAAGAAAAAGAAGAAGAAGAAGAAGTACAACGATAAAGCGAAAGATGAGGTGAGGTTTTGGTTTTTTCATCTCAACTTTTTTTCCTTTCCAGCAAAATCGCATTCTTCCATCCCCGCTCGCCCAACAAAGAAACTCGTTTTTTTTGCCTCGTGGTGAGAGGGGCCATCGATTGCGGAGAGCGAGGAAACAACACGTTTTCAAAGGGCGGGCAATCCTCCCCTCCGGCGGTCATTTTTTATCGGGTGTCACGAGCGCGTTTCTCTCTAGTCGCGGTTTTCGACACCTCTTTGTGCTGCAGTGAGGGGGGCGCCGTTCGGGGCCGAGGGAGGGCATCGCAATCGACCGCGAAAGCCTCCGGGGGCCCCCGGCGCTGCCGGGTTAAAGGCCGGGAGGTGAAAAAAGAAGAAGCCGCGTCCTCACATCATTTTCCTCTTCTCTTTTTTTTAATTTCGAAACTCAGGTTTGAGCTCCGAGGCGGGAGCAGCGCCCCATCTTCCGTTTGTAGATATGTAAATTGTATCAGTGAAAGCACACAAAGCGATTTAAAGAGAGACAGCAAAAGAAAGAGACAGCGAAAGCGCGCGCGTGAGAGAGACAGCGAAAAAGAGAGAGAGAGATGGCGAAGAAAAAGGAAAGGAAAGTTTTTTACTTTTTTACACCTTAATCGAAATCCGAGTCCTCGTCCTCCTCTCCGGCCCTCCCTTTCCCTCTCCCCCCACCGCGGACCATCCCGCTCCGGCTCTTTTCCATGCTCGGCGCCGAACTCCCACTCGCTTTCGAAAGCACGGAGACGCCCTCTGGCCTCAGCCCCCCCAAATCCACAAGCCTCGACTCGAGCGCCGCCGCGCCGCACGTGTCGCCCCCGGGCAGGCCGTCGAACCCGACCTGGTACCCTTCCGCTTTGCCCTCGAGCAGCACCGCGACGGTCGGGAGCACGGTCACGCGCATTCTGTCGGCCAGGAACGGGCACCGCTCGGCGTCGATGCGGACGAACTTGGCCTCGAGGTGCCGCGGCGCGAGCTGCAAGAGCAGCCGCTCCATCGCGTCGCACGGCCGCGACGAGCGCGCGAAGCAGGCCACGACCTTGGCGCACCCCCTCGCCGCGTCGAAAAACTCCTTGTCGCTGCGGGCATGGTGCAGCGCGCCGTGGCCCTCCCGCTCCCACTTGGCGCGCGCGTCGGCGTCGGCGCGCAGCTGGGAGAGGCGCGCGGCGCGCAGCGCGGCGAGGTCGTCCGAGTTGGCAGCGTTGTCGCCGTCGCGGAGAGCGGCGTCGAGCGCGTCGATCTTTGCGTCGACGGCGGCCTCGACGGCCTGGGCCGCCCCCAGGACGGCGGCCTGGACCGCTGCTGAGGCTGCTGCCATCGTGGTTAGGTGTGCAGAGAGAGAGAGCGCGTCGGTGTTCGAAAGGAGGGAAGAGGAGTTGCCGACGCAAATCGATAAAAAACTTCAATCGATCGCAAGTCGAGAGCTCTCGTCGACCAATGAAGCGCCAAGAGAAGACGCTGCGTCCTCTCCTCTTTTGCTTCTCTGAGAGCGCTGTTGAAGCGTCTCAAGCCTCTTGCACGAAATATGAAATATGAATGGAAAGAAGAAGCGAAAAAGCGACGGAGGAAACGCGGAAAGAGGGGAGGCTGAGAGAGCAAAGCAACGAAAAAAGAGTGAAGAGAAGATGAAGAGTTTTGGACCCGCCCGCTCGATTTATTTCCTTCCACTCTCTCTCTCTCTTTCGTTGTTCGGTTTCGCTCTCTCGTCTCGTCCGCGAATTGTTCTCCGTCCTCTCTGCCCTTCCGTTCTCTCGCACCCAGCGCAATGCCTCCGCTCGAGCCTGTGCCCTCCTGCACGCACTGAGACCGCCGACGAGGCCAGAGATAATCGAAGAGAGAGGCCCAAAGCGCGAAGCTTTTCTTTTTCGATTCGACTCCTCAAAAAAAGGGACACGATGCCTCCTCGCCGCGTCCTCTGCGTCGCCGAGAAGAATTCTGTCGCCGACGGCGTGGCGCGGATCCTCAACGGCGGGAGGCCCGTCAGGGGCGAGGCGACGTGGTGAGAGCGGAGGAGAATGAAGCAGGGGAGGAAGAAGAAGAGGAGGGCGAATTCGAAAAAAACAAAGCGCACGAATCGTCGCCGTCGCCACTCGACAACTCTCTCTCACCCACGACCTCGACCCTTCTCTCTCTCACACAAAAAAAAATCAACAAAACCAGCGCCCGCTACTGCCGCGCCTTTCGCTTCCAGACCACCTTCCCCACCCTCGGCCCCTGCGACGTCACCTTCACCTCCGTTGCCGGCCACCTCTTCGAGCTCGACTTTGTGGGAGAGGCCCGCTCCTGGCGCGGCGTCGACCCGGCGTCGCTGTACAGCGCGCCGGTCGCCAAGCGCGTGCGGGAAGAGAACAAGCCCGTCGAGCGCAACCTGCACGAGTGCGCGCGGCAGGCAGACACCCTGGTCTTGTGGCTCGACTGCGACCGAGAGGGCGAGAACATCGCGTTCGAAGTCATCGCGGCCTGCCGCAGCGCCAACCCCAGGCTGAGCGTGCTTCGAGCCCGCTTCTCGTCGCTGTCGGCGCCGGAGATCGCGCGTGCTATTTCGTCATTAGGCCCGCCGAACGAGGCCGACGCGCGGGCCGTCGACGCGAGGCAGGAGATCGATCTGAGGGTGGGCGCGTCGTTCACGAGGCTGCAGACGCTGATGCTGCAGGACAAGTTCGACTGGGACGCGATCGGAGGGAGCGAGAACGACGAAAACTTCACCTCCAACCACCACCAGCGCACACAGCAGCAGCGGCGCTCCGGCAACGCTTCGTCGAGCTCTTCTTCGGCGAGCGGAAGCAGCAAGCTGATCTCGTACGGGCCCTGCCAGTTCCCGACGCTGGGCCTGATCGTGTCGCGCTGCTGGGAGGCGAGGGCGCACGTGCCCGAGAGCTTCTGGTACCTGCACCTGGTGCTGCCCGGCGGCGGCGTTGCTGGAGCTGCCGGAGCGGCTCAAGGAACCGGAGGCGGCGGCGGCGGCGGCGGCGGCGGCGGCGGAGCGAGGCCCGTGCCGTTCAAGTGGGCCCGCGGGCAGCTGTTCGACCACGGGATCGCGGCGGCGCTGTACGAGGCCGCCGCCGCGGCCGCCGCGGCGAATCCCTCGGTCGCCGCACGCGCCGAGACCAGCGGCGCCTCCCCTCCTCCGCTCCGCGCCTCCTCGCCCTCCCCCTCCGGCCCTTCCGCTCCCTCCCCTCCTCGGCCCCCCCCTCCCGCCGTCACCGCCGTCATCACCTCGGTGGACGGCAGGAGCAGGCAGCGCGAGCCCCCGGCCCCGCTCTCCACGCTCGAGCTCCAGAAAGCCGCGACCCGCCGGAGCGTCCTGGGCCTCCCCGGAGACCGGGTGATGAAGCTCGCCGAGGAGCTCTACCACCAGGGCTTCCTGTCCTACCCCCGGACGGAGACCGACGAGTTCGACGCCGACTTCGACCTGGCCTCGCTGGTCCAGGCGCAGTGCGACGATCCCCGCTGGGGCCCCTACGCGCGGCGGGTCGCCTCGGGCGAGCTGTGGCGGTTCCCGCGGCCGGGCGGGCACAACGACAGGGCGCACCCGCCGATCCACCCCACGAAGGGCGTCGGCCCCAACGGCCCCCCGCCGGACTGGGGCGACGACAAGAGGCGGCTGTTCGAGTTCGTCACGCGGTCCTTCCTGGCCGCGTGCTCGCGGGCGGCGACGGGAGCGGAGACGCGCGTCGAGGCGAGCGTCGGCCCCCTCGGGGAGCGGTTCTGGGCGGCCGGGCTCATGGTGACGGACCGGGCCTGGCTCGACGTCTACCCCTACGCGTCGTGGGGCGGCGCCGGCGAGCTCCCCGCCTTCGTCGTCGGGCAGCGGCTGGTTCCGCTGGAGCTGACCCTCCGCTCGGGAGCGACGCAGCCGCCTCCCAGGCTGGCCGAGGGCGACCTCCTCGCGGCCATGGACCGCCACGGTATCGGCACCGACGCGACGATGGTCGACCACATCAAGACGCTGCTGACCCGGAAGTACGCGACCAAGGAGGCCCCCGCGTCCTCCGGCGGCGGCGGCGGCGGCAACGACGGCTTCTCGCCGACCCCTCTGGGCGAGGCCCTGGTCAGCGGCTACGCCTCCCTGGGCCTGGAGGGCCTCTGGCAGCCGCAGCTGAGGGCCAAGATCGAGACAGCGATCCGCGCGATCGCGAGCGGGGCGGTGTCCAAGGAGACGGTGCTCGCCGACGCGCGGGCGGCGTTCGAGAGGGACTTCGCCGCGGCGAGGGCGGGGGCCGGCGCGCTGGTGGAGGAGGTGGCGAGGTTCTTCCCGAGGGTCAGAGGGGGAGGAGGAGGAGGCGGCGGTGGAGGCGGAGGCGGAACCGGAGGAGGAGGAGCAGGCGGCGGTGTCGGTGCCGCTGGAAGCGCCCCGGCGGCGGCCAACACCGAAAACGGCGCCGTCGTCGTCGGCCCCTGCTCCGCCCCCGGGTGCCGCTCCAACTTGCTCCTCAGGCACGCCCCCGCGGACCCCACCGCGTCCTCTTTCGGGGGCGCGTACTTCGAGTGCTCCGCGGCGCCGCTCTGCACCAAGGCGGTGGCCCTGCCGCCCGGGACGAGGGTCGCGCCGCTGCCGGACAGCGGGGCGGCTCCCGCCCCTCCCTCCGCGCCCCCCGCCCCCGGTCTCTCGGCGCCCGCGCCGCCGTGCGCGGCCTGCGGCTCCGCCAGGCTCTCGTTCGCGTTCCGCCGCGCGGCGATCCCGGCCGGGTTCGACTCCCGGCTGGTCGCGTGCGGCGCCCCCGGGTGCGACAGGACGCTGCGGGCGCTGCTGGCGGCCTGCGGGGAGCTGCGGGTGCCCTTCGTCTCGAGGCGCGGGGGGGGAGGCGGCGGCGGCGGCGGAGCAGGCGGCGGCGGCGGCTGGCCCGCGGCGGCGGCGGCGGCAGCACCGCCGCAGTGGCAGGCCCCGCCGCCGCCGCCGCCCCCTCCGGCCCGCGCTCCGCGCCAGAACGCGTCAGCAGCTCCGACGTCTCAGCCCGCCTCTGTCGCCGCCGCTGCAGCCGCTCCCGCCCCGAGGGGGCGAAACGCCGCCAGCGCCGCGAACGCCTCGCACGCGTCCTCGCCGCCGCGCTGCCCGTCCCACGGCCTGCCGCTGCTGCAGCTGACGGCCCGCTCCGGCGCCAACGCCGGCAGGCGCTTCCTCAAGTGCCCCGTCGAGGAGGACAGGGCGACGTGCCTGGAGTTTTCCTGGGCGGACGAGCACGACGGAGGAGGAGGAGGGGGGGGCGGCGGCGGCGGCGGCGGAGGGGGAGGAGGGGGGAGCGGAGGAGGTGGAAGGGTGGGTCGAGGTCGAGGCGCCGACGGCGGCGCTCGCCGCGGAACGACGACTCGAGGCCGAGGTCGAGGGGCAGCGGCGAGCCGCCGCGGGGGCGGCAGCAGCTCCAACGCCAACCCCACCCGCTTCGTCAGCGCCACTGGCGGAGGCGCCCCAGCCGGGATGAGCTGCTTCAACTGCGGGGCCCCTGGGCACTTTTCGAATGCTTGCCCAAACCGATGATGATGAAAAACAGAGGAGTTTTTTCTTCTTTTTTTCATTTCATTCGTTTTTAAACTCACACAAAAAACTGCAGTATCAAACATCCAAACCTGTTTTCCTTCACTTACTTCGCCATCACCACCCTCTCCAGCGCCTCCTCCCACCCGTCGCTGCTCTCCGCGCCCTCGCCGAGCCCTAGCTGAGCTAGGACCAGCTTGATGTGCTTGCAGTGGCCGCCGTACTTTTTCCTCCGGATCTTGAAGTCGACGCACTCGCACGTCGCTTTCGACGGCCTCGGGTTCTCCAGCGTCACTTTGTAGTGCTTCCGCTTCTGGCCCTTGTGGTGCGCCCCGACGATGGCGAAGTGCGCGACCCCGGGCGAGGCGTCGATCAGTCCGGAGAGCTCGAGGTCGGAGAGCCTCTCTGACATCCTCACCTCCTGTTCGCGGCGGATTTCCCGGAGCTCCTCGTCGGTCCACCGCGGAGGGGGTTGTCTCTCTTCCTCCTCCCCCTCCTCCTCTTCTCCCCCTTGAGAGCCTCCCCCGACGCCATCTTTCGCGCCGCCTGTGGTGGAAGCGTCGTCCGTCTTCTCCCCGCGGAGGCGCTTGGAGGCGCGGGTCGGGGCCCGCGGCTGCGCCGCCCGAGGTCGGGGTCGAGGTCGAGGCTTCTTCGCCGCCGCCGCTGATGCTCCCTGCTTCGCCGCCGCCGCCAGCGAGCTCGCCGCCCCGAGCAGGCCCATCGCGACCATCCGCTCGCGGTTGCGGGCGATGAGCCTGGCGCGGGCGAGCTCATAGTCGTTGAGCTCCTCCATTCTGAAAGTGGACGAGTCGACGATTCAAACCGATTTACCGAATCGGTTATAGCGATTGAGAGTTTTGGGCGCTCAGTCACTTTCTTCTAAGATGCGCCGCCCGTCCGCTGTTGCCGCGGCAGCAGCACGGGGAGACCTCCCGAGCTGCAGCAGCCGCTGCAGCAGCATCGATGCGAGCACGGCCTCTTCCTTCTCCGTGCTCAGCGGCTTCAGGCTGGAGCGGCACCCGAGTCCGCTGAAGCCGTCGACTGATGATTGGCTTTCATCGACGTCGGCGCCGCAGGTGGCGGCGACGGCTGCTCCTCGACCTCGACTGGCGCCCGCTTCGAGAAGACCGTCCCCTCTCGTCGCCTTCGCTTCGCTGTCCGTCTCTGCGGCCACCGCGACTCACCCAGGGGTGGCAGCATCGACAGCAGAAGCACCGCTCCTCGCATCGACTTTGACGACAGCCGCCCTCCCCGGCGGGAAGAAGAGCAAGAAGAGCAAGAGAACGAGCGAGGAGGCCCCCGCCGCCGCCGCCGCCGCTTCTTCGCGGGCGCCGCTCAACTACCTCCGCCACCTCGCCGCCGGCGCCGCCTCCTGCGCCGTCTCCCGCACCACTCTGGCCCCGCTCGAGCGGATGAAGCTCGAGCAGGTCCTGCACGGCGCCTCGGGCTGCAGCATCGGGGAGACGGCAGGGAGGGTCTGGCGCTCCGGCGTCGCCGCCGCCGCCGCCGCGAGCGCGAGCCCGCCCGGGGGCGGCGGCGGCGGCGGCGGCGGCGCGCCCCCCGCCCCGGCCGCCGCCGCCGCCGCCGCCTCCCGGGTCCTCGGCGGCGTCTCGGCGTTCTGGCGCGGCAACGGCGTCAACCTGCTCCGCACCTGCCCGCACAAGGCGCTCAACTTCTTCGCGTTCGACACGTACCGGTCCGCGCTGCTGACGGCGAGGCGGGCGCGCGGCAGGAGGGAGCGGGCGGAGCGGCGGCGGCGGCGGTCGACTGCTGCTGCGGCAACGGCGGCGCCGGCGGCGGCTGCTTTGGAGGGGGGCGACGACGAGCGGCCGCCGCCGCCGCCGCCGCCGCTGCAGCAGCGGCAGCGGCAGCAGCGGCAGCAGCAGCAGCAGGAGCCACGGCGGCTCCGCCTCCCGGCGATCTCCTTGTTTGCCGCCAAGAGGGACTCGAGAAAGCAGCAGACCCATCATCGTCACCACATCCACGGGGGCTCCCCGGCCCCGACAACGGCCCTCTTCGAAGACTCCGACTCCGACTCGGAGAGGGAGGAGTTTGGCGCCGCCGAGCGGTTCGCTGCGGGAGCGATGGCCGGGGCGACCGCGACGGCGATCTGCTTCCCGCTCGACGTGCTGAGGACCCGCGTGCTGCTGGCGGCTCCTTCGGCATCAGCAGCTGCTGCAACGATGGCCTCCTCGGCTGCGGCGAGGCCGGCCGCGCTCGCCGCGACGCTGCGCTCGATCGTCGCGGTAGAGGGCGTCGGCGCGCTGTATTCGGGTCTTGCCCCGGCGCTCGCGGCCACGGGGCCCTCGGGGGCAATCTTCTACGGCACCTACGACGTCCTCAAGCACCTAGTGCTGCGGTCGATGGAGAGGAGAGAGCAGGAGGAGGAGGAGAAGGAGGAGGAGAAGCGGAGGGAAGAGGAAGCACGGAGAGGCGGCGTGAGGGTTTTCCGGCGCAGGGGGGGCCACAGCTCTTCCTCACCTTTCTCTTCCTCCTCCTCCTCTCGCTCCCCTTCGTTTTCTCGGGAGCCCCCGAGGATGTCCGCAAGGGCGACTCTGGCCTGCGGCGCCGCAGCGGGAGCCGCCGCGGAGCTCGCGGTGTACCCCATGGAGGTGGTGCGGCGCAGGATGCAGGTCGCCGCGATGCAGCTGGCGGCGGCCTCGGGAGGGGCGGGCGCCGCCTCTTCTTCGTCCTTGGCCGCTCTGGCGGGCGCGACCTCGTTCCGCGGCGCGGCCGCCTCGCTCGTGCGAGAACGCGGCGTCGCCGGGCTCTACGCGGGCCTCGGTCCCACGATGCTCCAGGTGCTGCCCTCGGCCGCGCTCTCTTATTACGCCTACGAGGTGTTCAAGGCGAGGTTCGGGGTCGTGGGCGGGGTGCAGTGACCGCCCCGGAGAAGAGAGAGGAAGAGAGAGACAAGTGTTTTCTCTTTTTCAGGTTTTTTTACAAATTACTTTCTTCTTCCCCTCGTCTTGCTTTCTTTCTGTTACTCTCTCCTCTCCACGATCAGCGTCAAATCGCCGTCGGAGGCACTCCCGCGCCCCAATGCGGCAAGTACCCCCTTCCAACCCTGCCCGTCGGCGCCGAAGACCACCGCCTCCCTCGAGGGAGCGGCCACGCCCAGCAGCGCCCCGGCGCCTCGAAAGACAAAGTTGGTGGTGGTGAAGCCGCGCAGCAGGTCTCCCGGCAGCACCGCGGAGTCGCGCAGCGAGGGGTCCAGGGATGCCGCGGCCGCCCTCCTCGCCGCGGGGGAGCCCGCGAGCAGCTGGTCGACGACGACGGCCGCCTTTCCGCCTCCCCGGGGGAGCTCCCTCGACTCCGCGAGGACGACCCCGGCGGGCCTCGCCAGCGAGACCGCGATGACTCTGGAGGGCTGCGGCAGCCTCCTCTCGAACACGTAGGTTCGCGGGGCCCTGGCCGCGACGTCCCCGACCTCGACGCGGACCCTGTCCCCGCCGCTCCCTTCCTCGACGGGCGAGGGCGTGAAGGACGCGACCCTGTAGGCGAGCTCGCCCCTGCCATCCCTCTCCGGGGGCCTCTCTCCGGGCCTGGCCTCGAAGACGACGCCCGAAGAGGGATCCTCGAAGAGCTCCGCCACCGCCCTCTGTCCACCGCCGTCCGCGGTGGCCGAGTCGGAAGGGGGAGGAGGTTGAGGAGGAGGAGAGGAACCTCGGTCGGAAAGGGAAGAAAAAGAAGAAGGCGACGGCGACGGCGGGCTCGACCTCGAAGGAGGAGGGGAGCGAGAGGGCTGGTTCCAGACGAATGCACCCGCCGCCACTGACGCCGCGAGCGGGAAGAGAACGGCGGCGACGAACGCGCGGTCCTGGGTGGCCTGGCAGGCGGCGTCGAAGCACATGCCGGCCGGGGAAGCTCTGGAGACAGAGGGAGAGGTCAAAGGCGTCGAGGTCGACTCCCTCGACCTCGAGTGCAGTTGCATCCTCTTGATTCGAGTTTTACCTCGCCTTACTGGGAGGACTGACAGCTCCGCCGCCGCGCTCTTTAGGGCCGCGCTCATCTCTGCTGCTCTCTCTTGGAAGATCTATATCGGAGAGCGCAGGGAGACAAGCAATCGTTCGCGGTGCCTTTTTGTCGTCGGTCTTTCGATCGAGCGCCGGGCGAGTTTTTTCTTCCTTTTTTTGTGTTTTGCAGCTTGCTCCACAGTCAAAAAATGCCCGAAAAAGAAAAGAACGAAGTCATGGCGTCGTCTCCTGGCGAGGAAGCCGCCGGTGCTCGCGCGACACCCGCGGCGTCTCCGTCTCGTGCCCTCTCCGCCCTGCGAGGCTTCAGGGATAGGCTCGTGGACGAGTGTCGAGTAGAGGTAAGGAGAAGAAATGAGAACGGAAAGTAACGTTGAGGCGGAAAAGAAAAAAAAACCAATTGACCGAAGGAAAAAAACTCACCCTCTCCCTCCCTCCCTCCCTCCCTTCCCCTTCCCCTCCCTTCCCCTTCCCCTCCCCCTCCCCCTTACCCCCTTCCCACTCCCCCCCCGCAAACAGATCCCGATCCTCAAGCGCCACTGGTGGGTCATCCTCCTCTGCCTCGCCTTCCAGTACGTCCACGGCGTCTTCACCCAGCTCTCGTACGTCCTCGCGAGGCCCGAGCCGCAGCCGCTGCCGGACGTGGGCTTCGCGGTCCTCCCCGAGCTGCCCCTGTCGGCGGACTGGGCCTCCGAGATGCTGTTCTACGCCCAGTTCTTCGGCGGGATCGCGTGGATGTTCAGCCCGTTCGTCGTCGAGGCCAGGCGCCTGCGACACACGACGGTCGGGCTGGCCTCCGCCGCCCTCCCCGCCCTGGCGCTCGCCCAGGCGCTCCGCATCGCCTCGTTCACCTCGACGCGCCTCCCTTCTCCGGCACCGCACTGCCTCTCGGCGTCGCCCGTCGCGGTCAAGCCCCGCCCGGCGCACTGGTGGCAGTTCATCGCCGTCAATGTCGTCACGCAGGCGAGCAAGTCCTGCGGCGACCTCATCTTCAGCAGCCACCTGACGTTCGCCCTGTCCTTCTGCATCCTCTACTCGCTCCGCGGGAACTTAAGGGTTCTCAAGGTCATCTGGTGGCTCGCCACCGTCGCGCTCTCGCTGCTGATCATCGCGTCGAGGAAGCACTACTCCGTGGACATCGTCGTGGCGTGGTACGCGGTGCCGCTGATCTTCTTCGGGCTGACGAAGACGCAACGGTGGCGCAGGCTGAGCGGGAGGAGGCCGGAGGTCGGGGGAGGAGGAGGGAAGGACGGCAGAGGCAGCGTCGTCGAGCGGAGGGACGAGGCGGCGGAGAGGAAGAGGAGGGAGGAGGAGGAGCAGCGAAGAGAGGGGGCCGGTGTCGCTTCTTCTTCTTCTTCTCCCGCTGCTTCTCGTCATCTTCCTCCTTCTGCTGCCGGTAGGAACGGGACACCGGCGGCGACGACGACGACGACGCAGCTGACAGAGGTCCGCGTCGTCGGCGTCGGCGAAAACGGCGAAGACGTCTGCGGCGGCAGGAGAGAGAGAGGGCGGTGAAAAAATGTCCGCGAAACAAACAAACAAAACGAAACCTTTTCTTCTTTAGTATTTCGTTGCCCTCACTCAAGTAACTCTTCCAAGAAAAAAAAGAACTATTCTTAGTAGTTGCGATCGCTGCGCGAGAGGCAGAGAAAGCGTCGTTGTTATCGTTGTTGAGCGAATGAAACAAAAATCATCTTTCTTTTTCTTTGTTTATTTCTTCCTTCTCTTTTTCACTTCGACGAGTCCATCACCGGGTGCGAGCTCCCGGGCTTACAAGGCTCCCTTGAGCGCTCGAGGTGGTCGCCGCCTCCGGGCTCCTGCTGCTGCTGAGGGGCGGGAACAGCGGGCGTCTGCTGCTGCTTCGGCGTCCCCTGTTCGTCAAAGTTCTTGTTCCCCGTCGCGGCTTTGACGTCGCCGCGGTCTTTCTCGAGCGACTCCGAAGCCAAGAGGCTGCGGAGGGAGTTCGGGTCCTCTTTCGGCGGCTGTTCCTGGTCGTCGTCGGGGTCTGAGGGATTTTGAGGTGTTTCGAGGTTTTGAGGTTCATGAGTCTTTTTCTCCCTCGAACAAGAAGTTAAGCATGCGATGTCGCATGCAGGTGCATCGTCGTCACCTTTCTTTTTAAATCCTTATCTCTTTTCTCTCGCAAACCCGTGGGCGCAAACCTGCTACGGGATAAAGATTGTCCCCCCCCGATCGGCGCCGCTGGTCCTCTTGTTGCGCCTGACGGTGGCGGGTTGCGTCCTGGACGAGGTCTTGGGGAGAGCTCATGGTTTCTTCTAGTATTCTTCGAATTTCGTTTTTTTTTAAACTGTGATTATCAGAGAGCTCGCCAAAACAGCTTGGCGAGGCGGAGCGAGCATGTGCTTGCTATTGAATAAAAAGCTCCTCCCTTCTTCGTTCGATGCAGGGGTAGTATTCTGCGACCGAAAAGCATCATCTCCTTCTAACATCCTGTCTGGGATTGCAGAGAGCAGAGCCTCGACTGAAACAACCGCATGCATATGCGGTCGCAACTGGCTCGAGGGAGAGGGCCGGACGTCGCACCCGGAGCTCGGAGACCGATCATTCTGACGACGTCGACGAGTTTAGGGCTGCCAACGGTTTCATCTTCTTCGACGGCGAGGGCATCTCTTTCACCGGCGCTGGCTCGCGCCTCCGGCGGTCAGGTCCCAAGAGCCAGCGCTCGTGAAGCGACGTCGATGTCTTTGAGCGTTCTCCAGAGACGAACTGCTCAGAATCGTGCCCGAATCCCCTGCCGGCCGCCGAGCGCGCTTGAACAACAATCCGCTACTCGTTCTTCTTCCTCTTCTTCCTCCGCGCCTCTTCTTCGCCCTCGACGGCCTCCTCGTCCTCCTCTCCGCCGACCCCCTCCCCTCCGGCCTCCGAGCGCTCTCAGCTCGCCCCAGCGGCGAGAAGCGCCCCCGGCCGCCGCCGCCGCCGCCGTCACCGCCTCGGACTGGCGCTACAAGCTCTGGTGGTCTTTCTCCGTCGTGGCCGCGACCTCGACGGCCTTCTTCACGCCCTGGCAGCTCGCGTTCGGGGCGGACGCCGTCGACTTTTACTCCGACCCGCTGCGGTCCCCGGAGGCCTGGGCGGAAGCTGCCTTGGCCCTGGTCTGGGCCTGCGACGTCGCGGCGTCGTTCTTCGTCGCGCCGGACGCTGGGGACGCGAGCTCCTCCTCCTCCTCCTCCTCCTCCTCCTCCTCCTCCTCTTCTTCTTCGTCGTCGTCGGGCCCCGCCGGAGGAGGAGCAGTTTCCGCCGAGGCGGGCAGCGGCAGCTCGACCCCGGCAGCGGCGGCGGCGGCGGCGACAGCGGCGACCTCCTCGGCTCCCTCGCTCGTCGCCGCGGACTACGGCCGCTCCTCCACTTTCTTCCTCGACGTCGTCTCGATCGTCCCCTGGGACTTTATCGCGGTCGCACTCGCCGGAGGCGCCTCTGCGGCGGCCTCGGCGGGCCTGCTGCCGGGACTGGCGCTGCTGCGGCTCGCGACCTTGGGCAGGCTGCACCGGGTCCGCGCCGCGTTCGCCCAGCTCGAGTACGACACGCGCCTCGACCTCCTCTGGGTCACCATTGCGCGAAACACCGCCCTCGTGGCCCTGGCGGCGCACGCGGCGGCCTGCGGCTTCTACTTCACGGCGAGGGCGTCGGGCTTCGACGCCGAGGCGCTCGTGGGCGCGGACAGGGACTTCCTGCTGTCGCTCGACGGGGGGCAGCGGTACCTCATGTCGCTCTGGTGGGCTCTGTCGACGCTCTCGTCGGGGGAATACGGTGAGAGAGAGGAGGGAGAGGGAGTGGGTTTTCTGGTTGCACGATGTATGCGAGGGAGGGAGAGAAACGAGGCGGAGAGAAAGGGGAGCGAGAAAAAAAAACCACTAAAAAAACTCACTGTTTCCCCCTCTCTCACTCTCGATTGAAAAAAAAAGGAAACCCCTCCCCGCTCTCGATTGAGGCCACAAAAGCCGCGGCTGCCCGTACGGCCCTGTTCCTCGCGTTCCAGATCGCTCTGTGGTCCTACATCCTGGGGACGACGACGCTGCTCGTCGTCAAGTCCGACGAGCGCACGGGGCGCTTCCGGGACCGCTCGGCGCGGCTCCGCGACTTTGCCGCGCGCTCGGGCGTCCCGCCGGACCTCGAGCGGTCGATGGACGATCACCTCAGGCTCTACTTCGCCAACGAAGAGGCCAGCGACGAGGCCGTGCTGGCGGCGATGCCGTCGGCGATCCGCCGCCGCGTCCTGCGCCACCTGTTTGGCGACGCGATCAGGGAGTGCTTCTTGTTCTCGGGGACACCGAGGAGGTTCCGCGACGCGGTGATGGCCGAGACGCGCGTGGAGCTCTTTTTGCCGCAGGTCGACATTCTCTCTGAGGGCGAGACGGTCAACGAGATTTATCTGATCGTGCAGGGATCCGTCGAGGCGAGGCCGGCGCCGAACAGGCTCGCGGGCTTGCTCTCTTCTTCCTCCTCTGGCGGCACTGGCGGCAGCATCGGAAGAGGCGGCGGCACCTCGAGCTCTTCTTCTCTTTCTTCTCTTTCTTCCTCCAGCAGCCTCGTGACCTCGACGGCATCTGCTGACTCCCTCGACGCGGCGATAAGCAGCAGCAGCAGCAGCAGCGGCGGCGCCTCTCCCTCCACCACAGGCCGCCGCATCCTGAGGGCCGGGGACCTCTTCGGCGAGCTGGCCTTCTTCACCGAAGAGGCCCAAGCCGAGGTCGTGACGTCGCTCGAGGTCTGCCGCGTCGTCGTCATCCCGCGCGGGGGCCTCGCGGCGACGCTCCGCGCGTTCCCGGCCGCAGCCCGGATGCTTCTGGGCAACCTGCTGTCGCACGCCGAGGCCATCGTCGAGGAGGAGTTCCCGCGCCGGGCGGGCGACGCCGAGTTCGCGAGGCAGCTGCGGTCGAGCCCGTCGTCGATCGGGGGGCGCGGCCGCGGGCTCAACGGCGGCGGCGTCGTGCGCGGCGGGTCGCTCGACGGCGCCGCCGACGCCGCCGTCGTGAGGGCCGCCGCCGTGGCCGCCGGGAGGGGGGGGGCCGCGGGCGACGACGCGCTCGCGGGCGCGACCCTGGGCGCGAGGGCGCCGCCGGGCGGCCTCTCGGCGGCGCAGCGCGCGGCGCTGTCCGACCTGCTGCGCGTCCGCGCCGCCGTCGCCGCGCTCGCGGCCCGGGCCGAGGAGGAGCGCACGACGCGGTTCCTGTACGCCGCCTCGCGCGGCCGCCTTCCCGCCCTGCGCTCCGAGCTCGCGACGGGGATCAGCCCGGACGCCGCCGACTACGACGGGCGGACAGCGCTGATGCTGGCGAGCGCCAAGGGCCACAGGGAGGCCGTGACGCTGCTGCTGAGCTCCGGGGCTGACCCGTCGGCGACGGACAACTTTGGCGGCTCCGCCGCGCTCGAGGCGGCGCGCCACGGCCACGACGAGATCTTGGACGCCCTGGTCGCCGGGGGGGCGAGGTGGCACCTGTCGGCTGTGGCGACGGCGAGCGAGCTGTGCACCTGCGTGTCCGAGTGCCACTTGCCGCTGCTTCGGAGGTGAGAGAAAGCTTTTTGTTGTTGTTGTTGTTGTTGTTTTTGTGTGTGTTGGGGTGGGGGGGGTGGGGCAGCGCCGCCAGAGCGACCCGCTCTGGCCAGCATGCTGCTGGGAGCTCGCACGCGCAGCTTCCTCGCCGACCAACGCGCCGCGGCGGGAGGGGGGGGGGAGTTTCGATTTTCTTCTTCCTCCTCTTCTTTGTTCCCCGTCGTTGTTCGTCGCTCTTCCTCTTCTCTGACCCTGTCACTCCTCCTCCCCCTCTTGCCTTTCTCCCTCCCCTGAAAAAAAAACTCCCTCCAAAGGCTGCTCAAGGCCGGCGCGCGGGCCGACAGCGGAGACTACGACAGCAGGACCGCACTCCACGTCTGCGCCGCCGAGGGCAACCTCGCGCTGGCGCGCGTGCTGGCCGAGGAGGGCGGGGCCGACCTCGGGGCCAGAGACAGGTGGGGGTTCACTCCGCTCGACGAGGCCGAGAGGGTCGGAGCGGGGCCCGTGGTGGAGTTCCTGAGGATCAGGGGGGCGCCGCCGGGGAAAAGGAGCAGCGAGGAGGAGGAGGGAAGGGGGGCCGAGAGGAGAGAGGGGACGGCGGCGGCGGCGGCGCCGCCGCCGTGAATTCAGTTCCTATTTTAAAAGCAATCATTTCTTCTTCTTTTCTTTCTTTCGCTTCGAAATTTCTCGAGCGTTTGAGTACCAAAACCAGAGAGGTCAAGCACGGAGATCGATCACTTGCTCGTGCGTGTAACTCTGTAACAAAAAAAAAGAGAAAGGAAGAGAGCGAGAGGACGAACAAAAGGGATCAACAAAAGTCAGAGGTCTCGAACAAACTGCCGCACGAACTCGACCTGCCCGTCCGTCTGCGGCGCCCGCCCCTCCGGCTCCCTCGTCTTCAGGGCCCTGTCCACCCTCTCGAGGGCCTCCTCCGCCGAGACGCCGTAGAGCTTTGCGAGCGCCGCGGCGGCGACCATGCCGGCGCGGCCCCTCCCGCCCCAGCAGTGGAGGTAGACGACGCCGCCGCCGCCGCCGGGTTTCTCCGCTGCGTCGCCCCCCTGTCCTCTCGCCGTCGCCGCCGAGAGGAACGGGACGATCTCCTCGTCGACGATGTCCCTGATCTCCTGCGTGGTCTTCGGAACTTGCAGGTCGTCCAGGGGCCTGTGCGCGAACGCCACGTCGACGCGGAGCCTCTCCGCCTCGGCGTTCACGTGGTTGGCGTCCTTGGCGTGCCTGTCCGCCTTCCTCCTCGGAGGCAGGAAGGCGTCCAGGTGCGGGTTCCTGAGGCCCTCCATGACCTCCAAGGAGGGCGGGCCCGAGAGGGCGGCCGCGATCAGCGTCGCCGTGGGGCGGTAGGGCAGGAACCCCCTGACCCCCCCCACGGGCATCTGCTCCTGCGGGGGCAGCTCGGCCTGAAGGCAGACAAACTTGCGGACGCCGCCGCGCTCGAGGAGGTCGCGCATCTGCGCCTCTCCCACCTCTCGCTTCGGGCAGCGCGAGGGCTCGACGTACGGGTAGCGCCCAACCATAAGGGCCCCCGGGACGATCCAGTGGGCGACGTCGCTGAAGGCGTGGGTCTGGGAGTAGGAGTCTGGTGGAGTTTTGGGAGTGCGTGTGGGGTTCGGGAGAGGTAAAAGAGGTTGAGCACGAGAGAGATACAGAGAGAGAGAGAGAGAGAGAGAGAGAGAGAGAGAGAGAGAGAGAGAGAGAGAGAGAGAGAGAGAGAGAGAGAGAGAGAGAGAGAGAGAGAGAGAG
>Ga0210003_1001751_pt1 | contig 18837 bp, 19 predicted proteins | sample LantaG_FD_182804 | JGI IMG/M metagenome (GOLD analysis project Ga0210003, IMG submission 182804) | Deep subsurface microbial communities from Baltic Sea to uncover new lineages of life (NeLLi) - Landsort_02402 metaG (SPAdes) (version 2) | ecosystem: Environmental > Aquatic > Marine > Oceanic >...
CTTCATCCTCGTCTTCATCCTCGTCTTCATCTCGCTTAGATTTACTACGTTTCTTTTTGGTTCTCTTCTTGACACGCTTTTTCATTTCTTCCACTTCATCTTCGTCCTCGTCTTCGTCCTCGTCTTCGTCCTCGTCTTCATCCTCGTCTTCGTCCTCGTCTTCATCCTCGTCCTCGTCCTCGTCCTCGTCTTCATCTCGCTTAGATTTACTACGTTTCTTTTTCTTCTTCTTAGGTTCCTCCTCATCCTCATCCTCATCTTCTACTTCATCCTCATCATCCCTACCAGCCTCTCTTGCAGTACGACGATGAGAAGAAGTATCCTCGTCTTCGTCCTCATCATCATCATCAACCATAATTGTATCTAATTCTTTCTGAACCACCTCAGCAGAAGGATATGCTAGAACATCTTCAAAGTTGGGAACATCCAGCCAACTCTTCTTTACCTCCTCTTCACTCTCATAAAGTTTGAATCCTTTATACTTAGTATTATTTTTTCCAGTTCCCTCCCTTTCAAACACTACATCACAAGGATGTTTAGGATCACTGATATCCCTAGTCATAGCACCGGTCTTAGGATCCTCACCCAAACCAAGTATCTCATCATGGATGGTAGAGGGGCAATCAAACCAACATACACCCTTCTTCCTAGAACTCTTATCAGCCGTATCAACGATGAAATACAAATACCTCACTCGTACCTTAAGATCCTTCACTATCTCAGCTGTGGGATTAGTTCTCATAACACTATTAATGTAACTACAAATAGGGCATTTTTCCCCCTTCATTTCCTGCACACAAAGGAAGTTAGCTTTTCTACTTCCCACGTTACCATGCATAAATACCTCCTTGAAGAATGTTTGTGACTCACTCTTAGGGGGAACAACGTAAATGAAATTCTTATCAACCTTTGTCTTCCATTGTTTCAAACCATCTCTTTCAGCCTTGGCTACACTCACATAACTATATAGCCCAGTCCTTCTCGCCTTTGAAGCCACTCGGGCTTTCTTCAAAGCCTTCAACCTTTTCTTCGACATACAACAACCTACCTTTCATAGAATGGAATACGCTGTTAACCAACACTTTTCCTTCTCGCAGGAGGTCCTCCTCCTACCCAGGAGAGAATTTTAACACCACCAGGGGACCCTAGGGCCCCTTGAGGATTTAACCCTGGAAATCATCGGATAGACATGCCGTAACTATCATCCCAACCAACTGTGGTTTTCCACCATAAAAAACACTCTTCGAGAACAAATCCAAAAGGTAACTAAACTCCAATGCCACATCGTCCTCCATATCTCTTATCCTATCTGCAAGGAACCACATCACAGCCCGTCTAATTGCCTCAGCATCACTACCAAGCTCATCCAAGATCTCCAAAGCATCCTTCCATTTCTTTTTTCTCCTCTTGGGACTCATGACCATAATCTGGCAAAGTTCCCATACATTGGTATCATACTTTGTTCCCCGCTCTACTAACTTTTTAGCTTCTTTGTCATTGTCAGCACTCATAGCCAAATCTAACAACACCAACCCATCTCTCAAAGAACCATCTGCTAAAGAAGCTATCTTGTCCACTAACTGATCAGAAATTAACTCCTCGTCTACTTCCTCCTTATCACAAACATCCGTTAAGTAATCTGATATCACCCCCCTACCTAATCTTTCCACCTCATACTTTGTTGCCCTACTCTTCAATGTCTTAATTATTTTCTCTGGATCAGTTGTGCAGAATAAAAAGAAGGCATACTCCTCAGTATCTTCTGTAACTTTAAGTAACCCTTCCTGTGCCGTAGGTGTCAATTGGTGTGTCTCATCTAATATGAATACCTTGTTCTTACCTTGCATGGGGCGAACACTAGCTTCATCTGCTACCTGTCTTATTGTATCAATACCACGAGTATTAGCAGCATTGAGCTCCATAAGATTAGTGTTGTCATTACATCCCAACTCCCTTGCTACTATTCTAGCCAAGGTAGTTTTTCCCATCCCACTTCCACCCGAAAATAGAAAGGTGTGGGGCATTGTGCTAGGACCATCTACCAAATACTTCTTTAAACTAGAAATAATGTGCCCATTGCCTATGACATCATCAAAACTCTTTGGTCTATATTTTTTTGGTAGTGCTCCTGTTGGTGGTGTATCTGACATTTATATAACCTCCTTTTCCAGTGCAATGCAGATCAATTTTTCATCCTTCAAATCCTGAAAGATCTCTTCTGCCTTCTTAAATTCATCTGATGGGGATATATTCATTCCAGTTTGTGCCTGATGAAATCTTTCAGATTTTAATAACCAATCGAGGCTAGCAATCAACTCATCATGGGCCTCTTCCTCGTTGTATGTCCGTAAACACATCAATCTCTCCTTAACAAGGCATTATGATCATATTTATTCATTTCCAACCAGTTCTTTCCCAAACACCATTCTATCCCAAGAGGAACACCTTGTTGCCAATCAAACCTCTCTGAAAGAAGAATTTTAGATACACCACCAATAAACTCCTTCTTCTCCTTTTTATAAATCTCAGAGAGTATGCTGTCATGTACCTGAACATTAACTCTACTTTTCATTTTCTTTTTTCTAGACCATTCATCCGACCGTCTCAAACCATCCAAAAGAAGATGGGCAGCTGTGCCCTGATTCACCTCATTGAATAACTGGTTATAAGATAATGGTCCAGGTATGATAAACCCTCCTACTGATCTCACATACCCATGTCTATTGTAAAACTTCACCTGCTTCTCTTGCCAAACCCTTACACCCTGATAGGTTTCCCAAAATTCATCCTGAACTGCCTTCACATGATCCGGATCCAAATCCAACCCATTTGCTATTGTATAATGCACGGCCCCATAAATAGAGGCGAACACAAAACCATTCTTCGCTTTGAACCTCACAAGCCCCCATTCCTTCGAATCTTTTTTCAATAGGGTATGCATATCAACTTCAAATAATTTACCAGCCCATTTGGCATGTAAATTAATTTTCTTCTCCAACTCTAACTTCAAATTCTTATCACCTGACATCATCGCCATAGTTGCCAATTCACAACCAGAATAATCTACCTCCCCAAAAAGATAAGATGGTGGTGCAATAATAGATCTACGAAACTCCTTTAACACATCATCCCGCTTAGGGGCGTTGTGTGTGCTAGGGTCATTACTAGATGATCTATAGCTAGTCGCTACATGTAAATTATAAAGTGAATGAACCCTGTCTTTTTCATCTGCCTTCTTAAGATAATTACCCAACACCTTCCTAAATGAATCTTCTATCTTGTACTTCATTAACAACTTTACAAATCCCCTAGCTTCCTTATCCTTCTTCTTTTTACTTCTACCAATTGCTGCCAAAACATGCTTATCTACACAACGCCTACCACCAGAAGTTTCTTGAACTACAGATGCCTTTAACACATCAAACAACAACTCCTCATGGTGATGAGTATTTGACATAGTAAAGAGCTCACCCTTACCAAATCTCTTTCCCTTCACCGACTTCAAATTACGAACTTGGTTCTCCCTCGCTTCCATCTTTTTTATCATATCATCCCGCATCTGCTTCATCTTATCCGTATCTAACAATAAGCCTCGATACGTCATCCTAGCCAATGTAGGGAGAACACTATGGAGAACTGAATAGAATTTTTCTAACTTTAACTTCTTCAACTGCTCCAATTGATACTCATAGCAAACATAGGTGTATCTGGAATCCAAACAATTGTATGGGGCCACCTTTTTTACTGGTGTATTTTCCAACCTACTAGTTTGCACCATATCTTTATACTCATGACCCACCAACTCATAAGTTTGAAAACCTAAACTATTGACACCCCCTACACCATCAATTACATGATGCCCAAACATAGTATCATGAATTACATGTTTAGTCCACACACCAAAAATCTGCCTTCCCCATAAAACTTCCATGTTGTAATTCTGTACTACCTTATCCCTCTTACTTTTCAAAAATCTTGCCCATTCGTCATCAACAAAACTACGTTCCACCAGAGACCAATTATTCATCCCTAAAGGTAAGCAATATGCCTTATCAGGACTCTCAGCAATAGATACAGTGAGTATCCTAGAGGTAGGTAGATAGTGCCGTAACTCTGTTGTCTCATAATCGTATGCGATTGGTGGGGAGGAATGACAATCCTCAAAATCCCACAAGCTACGGATCTTCCTTATTACTTTTGATGCATCACGAATTAGAAAATTCCCACTCCCTTTACCCAACTTCTCCGAGAATGCTTTAGGTAATTTCTTACCCAACTTACCTAAAGCTCTTCCAATATCCCTCTGAAAAAGATATTCATAAGAAGCACCTAAATCTTCCAACTCATCATTTTTATTTTTACGAGAACCTATACTCCTTAAAATGTAGGATGGATGAAAACAACAACCAACCCAACAACCACGAAGTCTAGATGGAAACACTTTACCATGTGCCTGGTGTGCAGTAAAAGCGGATAAAGTTCTTGTCCTCAACACAGTGTTAATAGCATCCTTACCAAAAGCTATAATTAGTTTTGGCTTCATATCTTCAATTACTTTTACTAATTTACTGTAGCATGATTGAATGTGTGTACTGGATAAATTAACTTCCTTGTTCCCAAACCTACCTTTCTTAAATGGAGGAAGACATCTAACTATGTTAGTACGCACACAGTCTCGATCCATATCGATGCCAAACTCTTCCAGTGTTCCTTCAACATATTGTCCTGATGGCCCTACAAATGGAATACCTTGTTCATCTTCTTCCTCACCTGGGCACAATGCTATTAACAAAATCCCTTTCTTCCCCTTACCATAAGGCTCCATATCAGGAGAATTACATTTATTACATAGACCACAAGTACTACAATCGTATTGAACTTTCGTATTTGTTTTTCTTCTTTTCTTCTCTAGTTCCTCCTCAACAGTTGGGATGTTTATACCCACCATCTCATTAGCATCTATAAAGAAGCTAGGCTGAACTAGTTCAGTCATTCTTTTTTCCTTCTCTTTTCGTCAAAGCTACATACTCAAAAGACTTGGTTTTCAAAAATATCATTCCCCTAGTAGCACTGTAATAAAAAGACGAACTATTTATATCCTTAATATAATCGGGATTGATAACAAATCTAAAAGGTCTACGTATCACACTACCCTTCCCAAGAGAGACCTTCTCCTTCAATCTACCAAGCACATCATGAGAAGTCATTGTTGTACAATTACCCTTCTCTACCCTAACAACCATTTCCTTATCTATAGGCCTAACATCTTTCAAAAATCTCGAATGTCGTTTAGAGGACTCCACAAAGTCATCCTTGAACTTCAATAAAACCATACCTTCCTTTTTTGTGTCAGGGAAGATTTCATCAAAGGATGGGTAGTCCCCTTCGTAAAGTAGACTCGACAATACACTACCATCATCCAAAGTAACATACAACATTCTCTTTTTTATGTTCACATGCCATAACTCTACTTTGTCCTTCACCCCAGATATAATGTTCACAAATTTAGGTGGGACAATTGCATCATAACTCACAGGCTTCTTTAGATGATATCTTACAGCTCTAAATTTATCAGTTGCACAAACCTGATCTCCATTAATATAGATTCCTCTTAATACACCACCAGTCTCAAAAGTAGATGCTGCAAAGCTGGCCGATAGAACACCGGCGATTACATCCAAATTCACCTTATCCCATTTTTCTTTATTATACTTTGGAATCCTCAAAGCCCCACCAGATTCAAAGGCTGAAAACTTCCCTTTAATTGTCCCCGATCTCACAAATAACTTCTTTCCTTTTTGAACCAAACTAACATCTTCGGTCTTCAAACCCTTCAATAAATCTAAAAAAGAATGTGCAGGCACAGTAATGTCTAACACATTGCCATCCGATTCCAAAGGAACCAATACTGATGACGAACCATTACTTGCAAAAACATCCAACGATCCTGCAAATTTAAAACATTGAAAGGCAGGAAACAAAGCATTACTACCCAAAGACTTTGATGCTAAATCTAATTTAGAAATCAAACTCAACCTATTCATTTAGACCTCCTTCGTCTCTTTCTTACAGATCTACGTTTCTTTCCTACAGGTCTACGCATAATGGAACCACACACTGGACACTCAGTATAGGGCTCCTGACCAGGTGGTACAGATATCCTAGTCAGACATTTACTACACGGATACACTAAGCGTTTTGGTTTTTTCATACCTAGCTTCCTAACTAAAACAACTCCCGTCGCTTCATCACTAAATGTAAAAATTCAACATCATTAGCATATTCCATATACCCCTGGAAGTAACGAATGTTTGCCAAACACCTATAAAATAAATTGTCCTCCATCGCCACTTCACACACACGTATGGATTTAAAATAATTAGAAATCATTTCACGTTCGTGTTTGGTATATTTCTTTTTCCAATGAGTTTCCCCTTTGGCACTAACCCTCGTAGATACTTTCACAATACTAGGTGCTCTATTAAAATCTATCTTCCCCGTCTGTGAATTAAAACCAGGAACAAAAACTTTACCATATGCTGCCGCCTTAACCCAAGAAGTTGCATCCACTGACCACCATGGATATCTCTTCAATAGATCAAATGCATTAACTGCAAACCCATGTACTTTAATCTCCTGATTACTCTCCAACATGTACTTCCACAACGGATCTCCCCACTCCCGAATGAATCGTTGCTTTGTATTATCTTGACCCAAACCACCTATACCAATATACTCATAATCATCCATGTATTTGGTTAACCATTTTCTATCTTCCCCAAAATGATAAACTGGTATGGGGTTGAGGCCCTGCTTCTCCATCTCTTTTTGATGTGTCCAACTCTGCGGTCCATTATAAATGATGTCAAGATTCACATAGGCATAAAGGTTATCAATATGCTCGTGAATAAAGGTTATGTACTTTGAAAGATAATCTTTGATGTCCTGTGTTTCTGTAAACGCTGCACTAGGGAACTTCTTCAAAACACCTGTTTTTTGTGCTCCCGATTTCTCAATTGGAGAGCATAGGTTTTTGGATCCAGTACTATACTCACTAACAGCTATCCTACTATTCCTATCCAACACCTCCATACTTTCAGATTTCATGAATACTTTTTCTTTACCATCAGCACCTTCAAATACCTCATAGGGGACAGTGTGGGACATAGTATGGTGCAAAAGACTATGGGCCCCAGAGTCCAAGAAAAACTTCACCTTAGGGTTTCGTTTAAGTAGCAGCTTGACCCTTCCTAGATTCCAAAAAGATTCCAAACTAAACACACGCTCGGCCAACCCTAGTCGTATATAACATTTAAGATCTAGCGCTGACCCGGCAGTAAATAGATTGGCCAGGTAAATCTTATCTAATTTTACTGCCATACCTGCCTCCACAAACCAAACAAAGAAAAGGGTTGGGCGACTCGGTGTCGCCCAACCCATCACTAACAACCGAGATCAATAACTAACTATAACGACTAATCCTCCTCAGCTTCACTGGCAGCTGCCTTGTATATATTGCGAGCCTTACGTTTTGCCCAAGACTCTGACTTGTCCTCATTCTCCTCAATCAATCTCTTCATCACCTTACTTCTAACTAGCTTCTCACTTTTTCCCTTCTCAATCAAAGTACTCGCATACTCCTGAATCTCATCGGTACCCTCAGACTTTGATCGCTTACCCTTCTTTGTCTTCTTTCCCTTCTTTAGCTTTTTATCCTTTTTTCCTTTCTTTTTCTTCTCTACGTAAGGTTTCACAAAATCAATGTCAATACCATCATAGGCTTCTCCATCACTCCCTATGACAATTAACATTCCATTCTTGCTAACCTTTTTGATCTTACAAACCTCGGCACCTTCATCAAACTCTACAAGGACCTTATCGCCCTTTTGGTACACTGGTTGCTCCTCTTCTGCCTCCTCGTCCTCTTCTGCCTCTTCCTCTTCCTCTTCCTCCTCTTCCTCTTCCTCCTCTTCTTGTTTCTTGGCTTTACTACTCTTACGTTTCTTTTTCGACTTAGCCTTCTTCTTCTCCTCTACTTCCTCTTCCTCTTCTTCATCCTCTTCTTCATCCTCGTCCTCTTCTGCCTCTTCTTCCTCTTCCTCTTCCTCTTCTTCCTCTTCCTCTTCTTCATCCTCTTCTTCATCCTCTTCTTCCTCTTCATCCTCGTCCTCTTCCTCGTCCTCCTCTACTTCCTCTTCTGCCTCCTCGTCCTCTTCTGCCTCTTCCTCTTCCTCTTCCTCCTCTTCCTCTTCCTCTTCCTCCTCTTCTTGTTTCTTGGCTTTACTACTCTTACGTTTCTTTTTCGACTTAGCCTTCTTCTTCTCCTCTACTTCCTCTTCCTCTTCCTCTTCCTCCTCAGACTCTTCTACTTGCTCTTCATCCTTGGCCTTCTTTCCCTTTTTCTTCTTCTTGCTCTTTGTCATTTTCTTGCACTCCTCGTACTCGTTAGGGAACTCATCGGCACACATTTTACAATCCTGTGCAGCCTTATCAAAACCTACACCAAAAGTGGCACAATCCGATTTGATTTCCTCTTGCTGCTTAGATTCCCCCTTTTTCTTCTTGGACTTAGCTTTCGTCTTAGAATCCTTAGCTTTAGTGGTGGTCTTCTTAGTCTTCTTCTTCTTTGCCATTACTACTTTCTCCTTAAAATGAAATTGCTACGTCAACACACTACTTTTCATTTTCTGGTCCTGTCGCTTCTGGCCACAACAACCTATGTAACTGGAAACTAAACCCTATTGAATAACAATTCTCAGAACATAAACCAACTACAAACTCTGCCACTCGCCTACTCCATCTTAAACATTCCTCAAAACTTCCTCCCTTCTTCTGTTTAGGTGAAATTGCAAAATAAGCGTCACAATCCTTTAACCCCCCATTAAGTTTATATCTCACGAAAGATAAATCATCCTCATCTTCTACAACAAACTTAACTACATCGTCCTCCCGTAGTATATCAAATAAATCTTGTGCCATTCTACTACTCGATATACCACTACTAGGGCACTTATAATCTGCTACAATACGTAATCTACCACAGGCGTGTGGTCTTTCTATACCCTCTGGGCAAATGGTACCATTCGTTTCAACAGTAACCAAAAACTGTCGACCATAAAGGAGTCTTATCAAATCTATTGTAGCAAGTTGTAAAAAAGGCTCCCCACCCGTAATAGTGACTTTCCGCCCTACTGATTGTGTAGTAACCTCCTCTACAACCTCCTCGCATGTAAGTAACCTACTACTGGCAACCATGAACTGACTATACTCCGTGTCACAACCTACACATTTCAGATTACATCCTTGTAAACGAATGAAAGTACTAACTTCCCCCATACCGTGGAAACCATTCACCTCTCCATCTATACTGGTAAAAATGCTACACACACGTAACTTATACATTTGTAACCCTTCCTTCATATCACGCTACATAAAAATTGCCCATCACTGGGCTCCTTGTCCTTCCTGGGCTAATGATTCGTAGTATAATCAGGACTCAAAAAAGCTTCAAGGTAAATCTCTAGGGTTTAATGAAATATTAGAAATCATGAGCTAAACGACGCTGGAAGGGCAATTTTTCCTACAATTTCTACAATCGATCGGAATTTTCCTTTTCTACCAGAGCTTGATGCTATTATAGTATTGCTTGGCTCCACTGGGCGAAGAAAAGTTATATTGTAGCACGGAGAAAATAAAATGAAGAAACTACTGGAAATCGACAAGGAGCTTTATGATTCCTTAAGAAAAGTTCCAGGAGGAAAGTATGCTACAGAAATAGACTTTACACTAAAAGTAGCTATTAAGAAAGTTACTTTTAAAACCAGGAAAGACGCACTTACTGCCAGCAACACACAAAGTAGGAAGAGACGTAGATCTAAAAAAGGAAAAGAGCTTCACGATCTTTACCACAAGGATGCTATCCTACTTTCCCAGCGATTTGCTAAATCATTCCTACGACAAGAGGAATATCCTAACATCCTCTCCAAGCCTCGTATACTCAACAAATTCAAACTAGCAAGTAAAAAAGTGGCGGAACTAGCGAAGAGTTTAAATGTAGAAAGGAGAAAAGTAAGAACGTGGCTACTAGAAGTAGTAGAAGAGGGTTACAAGAATAGAGACACGAAGGTAAGTGCCGGTCATTTACTTTCCGATTACACCTGGGATATCCTACTACCACAACACATTGAAGAGGTAGCTCCTCAGTATGCAATGGAGGACGAATAAAATGGGAAAAGAAATCACACGCCACATCCAAGATTGTTTTGTAAAGCTACTTATTACAGATACCGACTTCTTATCCATATGTCGACAATCAATAGAACCACATTTCTTTTCATCCGACATCATCGAACAAGTAGTTCAATGTTGTTTTAATTTCTACGATCAATTCAAAAAACATCCAGGGGATAATATACATGATGAGATAACAAAAGCTATATCTGGAAAGTCCAGAGACAAAAAAGAACTGTTTGTTTCATATCTTACAAAGGTTGCAAACCTAAAAGTAGCTAACGTGGATTACATATACCGAAGTGTTATGGATTGGATAACACAAAAAAGGTTTGAAACCGCTGCCTATGAATTTGTCAACCTAGTAAGTAAAGGAGATACTGAATCTGCCAGACAATTGATGTATGCCTCCTTGAAGCATGATTATGGAACTGAGCACGGTGGTGGACTTAATTATGCTGAAGTAGAAACCCCTACATACCTCCTTAACGATGAGAAAGACAGGTTGTTATTCAGATCCAATATCAAGCACCTTGACAGATACATAAGAGGATTTACAAGAAGCCAACTTGTCACCATTCTAGGGCCCGCCAAGGGTAAGAAGACATGGTTCCTAATCCATCTAGGAAAGCAAGCTATTAAACGAGGACTCACCATAATACATATTTCACACGAAATTACTGAACAAGAAGTTGAAATGAGGTATGATCAAGCAATTGGTTCCTTAGTACATGAAGAGGAAGATACGGAAGTAGAGTTCCTAAGACGTAATAGGAAAGGCAAAATCACAAAGAGATATAAAAAAATACGCCCCAGTGTCTATACAACCACCGATCCATTACTACCCCGCAGAACCGTAAGGAAGATGGGTGCTCAACTAATTATTAAAAAGTACCCTATGTCTACAATGAATATAGCAGAGCTAGAACGATACCTTAATTGGCTTGAGATTTTTAAGGGGATCATCCCAGATGTAATTATAGATGACTATGTGGAGATCACTGATCTACCTAAAGATAAAGAGGAAAGAAATCGAATCAACAAAGCCTACATCCAAAGGAAACGAATAGCAGATGAGAGAAACCTCTTATTTATTACAGCCTCCCAGACAAGCAAAGCTGGTTGGGGTAAAAAAGTAATTGATATGGATAAGGTGTCAGAAGACTATCGAAAGATTGCCAATGTAGACATGTGCCTAGGAATAGGTGCCACTAAAGAACAAATAGATGAGGATGTATGTACAATATTTGTAGCCGCCATACGAGGACGAAAGGGTAAGGTCGGTTGTTTCGTACAATCTAACCTCGACGTAGGCCAATTTCATTTATCCTCCTGGCCAATGTATCGAAAGAAGAGGGCTCAAAAGTCCGAAGATGTGGAGGATGAAAATGACAAAAAAGATTGATTACAAAAAGATAAAAACGAAAGTGCTAAGACAGCTCTTCCCTAACAAGATGTTCAATACAAAACCTACTTGGCACCAACTAGTAACTTTTTGCTTTGCAATGGACATGAACAGACGTAGAGTTTATTTAGTTCATGATATTGGTACTGGTAAAACATATACCTCATTATGTCTTGCCCAACTCTACAAAGGAAAAAGGATACTAGCAATTGTACCCAACTCCACGATTTACAAGACATGGGTGCCACAAATTAAAGAACACACAAATCTTACCTTTTGTGTGTTGGAAGGCAAGGCAAAGCAAAGAAAGAAATCTATCAAACACACAAAGGCTGACATATTCATTATCAACTACGAAGGTTTGCGATGGGTTTTCGGAAAGAAGAAACTAACCGGGAAGAGAATTAAAAGAAGTCAATTTGTAATTGACCCTAAAGCTTTCATGGGACACTTCGATACCCTCATCATTGACGAGGCCCACCAATTAAAATCATTCAATTCAATACAAACTCAAATTGCTGCTACATTATCTGCCCATGCTAAAAATGTCATTGCTATGAGTGGTACACCATATGGAAGTGGGCTAGAAGATTTGTGGGGACAATACTGGGTATTAAATCAAGGGCAAAGCCTAGGCTATGATTTCAAAGAGTTCCAACAAAGATATTTTGATCCCATTAGAAAAGGATCCACATCTGGTTGGGGAAGACAATGGTGTGTTTGGGAACCAAAGAAAAAAGCAAAGGAACGGCTACTCAACAAAGTTGCCCACTGTACTATACGTTTTGATCGGGAGGAATGCTGGGATATACCAGAAGCAACATACGAAGTTCGAACTGCCAAACCCACCAAAAAACAAATCAAACTCATCAACAAGTTAATTGCTAACCCCACAAAAAATCCTTTAAATGCCGGACTACGTATAACACAAATACTCGGAGGTCATCTGCCTAATAAAGAAAAAGGTATGATGAATATCTTCCACACGCCTAAACTAGATCTCCTATTAGAAGTCCTCCAAGAGACAAAAGAGAAGGTAGTAGTGTTTCATAAATTTGTTGAGGAGGGACGTAGTATAGAACGATTCTTAAAAAAGCATGGTATCACATTCCGAAGTCTACGAGGCGAGATAAAAAACAAAGATCAAAACTATCGTGACTTCCGAAGGAAGAAAAACATACGAGTTCTTATTGCACATCCCAAATGTGGAGGAGTAGGAATTAACCTCCCAGAAGCTAGTATTGCAATCTTCTTTTCCAATGCTACAAGGAAAAGTGTTATTATACGAAAGCAGGCAGAAGGACGAATACTACGACCTGAACAAAAAAAGAAGTGTGTGTTTATAGACCTTTTACTAAAAGGGACTTTAGATGAAATCATCCACCATTCTATTACACACAACAAAGAAGTTGAGCGAGATGTGCTCTCCTACATGTGCAGCATTATACATTCCACCGAAGGAAGTAGAAAGGAAAAAACCAAGTAAGTTTGCACATAAACTGCGGAAGCGGCTTAAACAGATCCCTAAAAAAGCCAAACCTTCTAAGGTTAAAAACCTACGAGGGAAGCCTTCTAAAACCACACACCTCTTACATAAACCAAAAAAATCTGAACACATAATGTATACAAGTGGTAAAATACTCCGAAGAACACCACACATAGTAGATCTTAATAACAGACGTGACATAATACTAAACTTCCGTAACATAGTAAATCTATCCTACGCCTTAGATATGAATGCTAACGAGGAGAGAGAAAAGTTTCACCACCTACTAATACATATCGGATGGGATGTTGAACAACTACGTCTTATGGAAGAGATCGCTTACTACAAAACCATGTACGAATCACACCTACCACACATACAAAAACCAGCAGGAGACATGATTGAATGGAAAAAGAACGAACACAGATGGCAAAAGTAAGTTTTCTACCCAATACCTCCAGCCCTAGGGTGTGTTGGAAGAGCTTAGGGGACCTAGGGGTCCCACCCCACATAAAAATCGCTGGTCGGGCGAAGGAGGGGCCCTCCTATTAAAACTAAAGGGGATATTAAACCCCATTCCCCAGGAAGGCAAAAAATGAGCCGGAGAAAAGTTGTACTTCGAGTAAAAAGGTTGCTGTGCAGGATATTTGGACATAAACCAGAAATGCAATATGGGTTTCCTTGTGGTAGCCCTGATTATTGTTGTAAGAGGTGTGGTAAAGTAATGAACAACAATAGGTAAACCATGGAGTAAGTGAGAATACAATGCGAAAAGTTAAATACAACCTCGTAGCAACAGTAGGTAGACCGTGGAGTTGGTTGACGTCGAAATTCCTTAGTTGTAATAAACCTCACCTCAAAAAACCACAATACCTGTGTGAATGGTGCCACCCAGAAGTAAGTGACTTTGTTGCAAACCACCCAGAGAAATGTAAAATTTGCCTCTGCCCAAAATGTAACTTTAAAACTTGGCATGGTTTGCAGAGTAACGATGAGGTAAAATAGTGGGTTAAACAATCTGCTGGTTAAAAAATAACATCTTCTGGAAAAGCCGGCCCTTTTTCCCTCCCCCTCCCCCCCTCTAAAGAGGGGGAGGGGGTAGGTGGCTAGATGATAGATATAAATAACCACTTGTTTCTAAGGTTTGAAAGGTAGGTGACGTGAACTATAGAAAAGTCATTGTGGAGATCTTTACTGAGTTAGATATCCACTACTGGGAGGAAGGTAAGAATGTCTCCTACGATTCTATAAATGTAAGGTGTCCTTTTTGTAATGACCACTCTAACCACTGTGGAGTTTTTGTAGACAGTATGATTTACCATTGTTGGTTATGTAGAGGTAGTGGTCCACTTTCTAAACTACTTTCTAACATCACTGACAAATCACCATCCTATTGTAGAAGTTTAGTTAAACAAAAATCTGGCAGAGTAGAAATGGAAAAAGGAAAAGCCTACCTACAAAACAAGGTGGATCCTCATAAAATTCCTAAACGTAGTGAAGTGGAAAAGAAACCTCGCTTTCCTCCACTTTGCTATTCTCCCAGGAGATGTAAAAGTAATGAGTATTTAAAAGGTTGGATGGAGGAGCGTGGTTATGGTTTCAAAACTTTAACCTACTACAATTGTAAATTTTGTGTGTCAGGAGAATGGGGTGGTAGATTAATAGTTCCTGTCTATGTAGAAGACGAAATGAAAGGTTTTGTAGGAGTAGATGTAACTGGAGAGAAAACAATCCCGTACAAAATGTCTGACAAGAGAGTAAAAGAATTTGTGTATGGTTATGATGATGTAGAGGATGATGGTGATGTTATTATTGTAGAAGGTATCCTAGATAAATGGAGATTAGGTGGCAATGCTGTAGCAACGTTTGGTACAGCTTTATCTGAACAACAGATTTCATCCATTGTCTCTTTAAAACCTAAGGGTTTAGTGATTTGTATGGATGGGGATGCTTTCTGGCATAGTAGGCAAAAGATAATCACCTACTTCAGTGCTCATGTGGAGAAATTAAAAGTAGTTCGTTTTCCAGAAGGAGAGGATCCAGATTCTTACGGACGAAAAGAAACTAGAAGGTTGATTAAAGAAACTAGTTGGATTCACTAGGAGAAGAAGATGTGTGTTAACAATGATATTTACAAATGCCTGAATTGTAGACGTCTCATGAAGGAACACCCTGTTGAAAAAGATTACTGGAGGTGTATGCAAAAAAATTGTAGCAAATATCTGACTGCTATTTACATAAAACTAAAGGATAAGGAGGTAGAAAAGAAAAACCCCACGTGTACACTTTGTAATACGGAAATGGTAAAAGACACAATAAATTTTAACACCCAACGCCATCCAAATTGGATTTGTCCTATGTGCCTTCATACATTAGAATACAAGGAGAATTGTATGTCAAATATAAGAGAAGATGCAAATTGTGACATTACCCCACCTGAAAGTCTTTCACCACAAGAGAAGATTGCCAAAGCGGTGTTTTCCATTCTTAAGGCTATGGAGGAACACTATGGTCTAATCTTAGATGAACATTTTAAAGAAACTCCTGAGAGAGTAGCAAGAGCGTATGAGGAAATCTTTGGTGGGCTTATAAACACTGAGAAGAAAGTAGAGAGCCTTCTAAACACAACTTTCTTCTCCAAGGCAGATGAAATGGTTGTGGTAAGGGACATCAAAATCTATTCGATGTGCCCACACCATCTTTTGCCAGTAGAGGCTACAGTTAGTCTAGGTTATCTTCCCGATGGTAAAGTTCTAGGGTTGTCTAAATTAGCCAGATTAGTAGAGTTGCTCGGTAAACGTCCTATCATCCAGGAAGATCTGACCAGTGATATTGGGCACAGACTTTATACAGCCCTTGGTTGTAGAGGTGTGGGTGTAAAGGTTTGTGGTTATCACTTCTGTATGAAAATGCGTGGGGTTAAAAAGGAAGCCCCTACTATCACCACATGTATGCTGGGGATGTTTAGGGATAGTGCCTCAACTAGGCATGAGTTCCTAGATGCTATTAGATAGAAGATTTCTCTCCGTGGCTGTCCTGGACCCCAAGCCCTGTCCTGCTCTCCACCAAGGGCAGGAGACTAGGGTCCAGGGCCTTTATTCCTCTCACGCCCTTATACCCCCTCAAGGATCTAAACGGCTCTTAAACCCTCTCCAGGTCCTCCTCCTCCCAGCTAAATCCTGCCCTTTTTAACCCCAACCACACCCTTTTTGTAAAAAAGTAGAAATTTCCCTATTTTTGTATTGACCCCTGGATGGTTATTATATAGGCTATGGGAAATAGGATGATAAGGAATTGATAGATGCAGCGTAGTAAAAGACAATTCAAACAAGCATACCTAAGACCAAGCGGAGAGATCATTTCAAGCCTTCATTCCAACCCATCCTACCCTCAAAGCACTTTGATAATTAAATACGACAGGGCCGTTTAAGGTAAGGTCCTAAAATAGAGGGTCACGGACAGCAGTCGTGACAGTCGGGGTAGCCGACAAACCGAAGCTTCGAAACGAAGTAGCCCGTCACGGAAGTCGCTATAGAACGCCGGTTCGACTGGGAACCATATAAGGTTAGACTAAGACCAGTAACACGGAGAGCATAGAAATAGGTTACGCGACTACTGTTTCGATAAGTGCGTGTAGTGTCGCTAGTGCGTAAGGCACCCTGCCTATTGTAAGCAGAGCATCATTGCAAAGTGGTGTAGCGACTTGAAGTTTTATATCAAATTACATTAACTAACCTTTGGAAGAAGGAGATCAGGATGTATATAGCAACGAACATAGGTGCTGGGATAAAATACAAGATCAGTCTACTACTCGACGTTCTATTTCCAAGTAGAGTGCTTCATAGGCTTCTCAAGAAAAAGTTCAAGAGGTTGTTTCAGTCCTCCATTTGTATAGACAACAACCACCGAAGGGTGAATGATGTCAAATTAAGGGAGGTCGGAAGGTTGTTGTCCTATATTAACAAATCGGGAAAGATCGGGCGGGGATGGGAGGAAGAGAATGAGAAGACGAACTAGAGCAAGCCCATCACTAGAAGATCTATTGGAGCAATGGACAAGAGCAGAGATAATGGCTCGACTTGCTTCACTACCACCAACGGATTATGCCAACTATTACGTTATCAAAATGAATTTGGAGGATGACATACGACAATTACTATTCGGGACGAAAGACCTAGTTCAATTAGGTTTGAAATGGAATATGTTGAAGCGGTACAAAAGTAAACGAGGACGAGCATCGAAATGCCGTCCAAGCAAATTACGCAATTGGGCGAAATAGCCCGGGAAAGGGACAGTGTACTATGGCAGCAAAGAAGACAACTAAGAAGACGACAAAGAAGGCCGCGAAGAAGACCACCAAGAGAACCACGAAGCCGGCAGCGAAGAAGGGCAAGAAGGTTGTGGCGAAGAAGACTACCACAAAAAAGACGACCAAGAAAGGCAAAAAGCCCGGAAAGCGTCCGTTCAATATGTCGGATTTGATTCGCCAGACTGCCGAGGGTGAAGTGACAGAGAAGGCCATGAAGACCAAGATCAAGGCCTACTACACAAAGGAAGGCCACAAGGCGGACTGGATCGAGAAGAGAATGAAGAAGCTCATTCGCCGTCTGAATGGTCTCCGCTAGAAGCATTGTTGTTCACTCCGAAATGGGGGCTCGAAAGGGTCCCCATTTTTCATCTTGCCAGGGAACAGGAGAAAGAGAATGAAAGCCCTTATGTTACTTCTACAGATCACATTAGTTCTTTTAGGTTTACCCATTTTCCTTTTGGGGTTCATTGTTAACCAGATACAAAATTCTTTTGTTGATGGTTATGACGCCCGTGAGTTGTTGACAGATGCTTGTGAAAGGGTATCGGAATGAAACAGGGTATCAAAATGAAACGTTGTACTGTATGTGGATTGAGAATTAGATGTGGTGATCAAGAAAGACACAACAAGGGCACCCACCACAAAATTAGACAGGCTACACTCAGAACACTAGCTTTGAGAACCAAACCCTCAAATCAAACCTTGTCCAGTTTTTCCTCGGCTTAGATATGGATAAACCACGTACAACTCAAACCTACAAATCAAAGGGGTGTATTTTAGAATGGGCCCTTTCAACATTCCCACAAGCTAAAATACTCATAGGAGATTGCTTCGAGATCTACTTACTACATATCCACCAACGTCGTAGCATCATACACCTCATGTTTAAGAAGCGAAGGAATTGGTCACAGACACAGTTTTACCATAAACAAAAATTGGGGTGGGAACACATTGAAAGGAAGGAAAATGAATGAAGTAAAACAGAACCCAGAAATCCTCAAAGCTTGGGATGAAAGAAACAAGCTTTGGGTGGAAGGTAGCAAGCACAGGGTGGAGGGAGATAAGCTCTGGGCAGAAGGTAGCAAGCTCTGCGCAGAAGGCCACAAGCTCCACGCAGAAGGCCGCAAGCTCTGCGCAGAAGGCCGCAAGCTCTGCACAGAAGGCCACAAGCTCCACGCAGAAGGCCACAAGTTCCACGCAAAAGGCCGCAAGCGCTACGCAGAGGGTGACAGGCTCTGCGCAGATAATGACAGGCTCGGCGCAGAAGGCCACAAGCTCCAAGCAGAAGGCCGCAAGCTCATGGCAGAAGGCGACTTAATCTTCATCAACAAAGTCATTGAGGTGCATGGAAACATCAAAATCGAATGGAAGGGTGATAGTTATCATCTTGACAATGGCGAGATGTAC
>Ga0210003_1001752_pt1 | contig 18836 bp, 22 predicted proteins | sample LantaG_FD_182804 | JGI IMG/M metagenome (GOLD analysis project Ga0210003, IMG submission 182804) | Deep subsurface microbial communities from Baltic Sea to uncover new lineages of life (NeLLi) - Landsort_02402 metaG (SPAdes) (version 2) | ecosystem: Environmental > Aquatic > Marine > Oceanic >...
TTGTGGAGGATTAGGCGGGGGTGGGGGTGCACCTCCATATCATCTAGATGAAGTAAGAGTAGCGCCTGTAGTGTTTGTTAAAAATTTAGAAATTGAAGATATTAAAGTAATTAAAAAGATAGAAGTAACATTGGTTGATACAACAATGGAGGATTAAAAAATGTTATTGTTAAACGTTACCGAAGAAAAACATCTAACTTTCGAGGTACAAATTGGCGGAGTTGCGGATTATGAAAAAATGGAAAGTTTTTTCCGTGTAGTGCTTGAAGGAATTGAATATGGATTTCGAGCAGTTATAGGGAATAATACTATTTCTGTTGCCCTTCCTCCGTTGAATAAAGTGATTGGTGCAAGGATTAAAGAAGGAGATGAAGCCGAAATCAAACTTGAAGTTATTGCGGATGGTCATTATCTTACACCATGGACAGATAGAGCTAAATTATCTAATCCATTGATTGTTGAAGCTAAAATCAGAGATAATGCATTTGTAGCGAATCCAACACTTCAAACAACGCTGACAGTTACGGATGATGGAGCAACTCAAAAAGCAATCGTACATGAAAAGAAGAAAGAAGAAATAGACCAAACTGATGATATAGTGAATAGAGTAGTTGAAAAGTTAGCAGAGAAACTTTCTCTAAATAAGGAACAGCCAGAAGTAGTTGTAAAGAAACCAGTAACCAAACCAGCAAAGAAAGTTACAAAAGATATAGATCATTTAGTAAGTGAAACAATCAGTAAGATTACTGGTGGTAAAAAGAAAGCTGGGAAATTTACAGGTATGTCTTTAAATGAGTTCAAAAAGACTTTAACAGAAAAAGACATATACACATACATGGCAAAAGCAGGAACTAAGAATCCTAAAATACAAAAAGTTGTTTATGAGCAAGCAGAGATGGCAGCTAAAGGAAGCAATCCAATTGATATTCTACAACAAGTTATTAAGATTGTTAGTAAAAAGAAATAAGTATTGGAGGACACCTGTTGAGAAAGTGTATAAGGTTAATATGGAGACTTAAACGGAAACAACAAATTACAAAATTTTCAAAATCTGTACTAACAAAGAATAAATATAAGGAAAAAACGGCTTAAGAAAATGGAAGCAAACTTATTTAGATTAATGAGAAGCGATCAAGGCACTTTAGGAAAGTTGTTTTGTGAAGAGTTTGTTAGTTATACACTTGAGTTGCCTTGGAGAGATAATAAGAGAAGTATATCTTGTATACCGGAAGGATCATATAATGTTAAAATGAGAATATCACCAAAGTATGGCGAGGTATATTGGGTATCTGATGTTCCGGATAGATCGTTTATTCTAATACACTCTGGCAATTGGGCTGGAGATACAAAGAAAAAATTCAAGACTCATGTAAACGGATGTATATTATTAGGTCAAAAACGGGGATTGTTAGCTGGGCAGCTTGCTGTCTTAAATTCTAGGATTACCGTTAAAAGATTCCAGAACAAATTACAATTACAACCCTTTACATTGAATATACATGAAGAATTTTAAAATGCGCGAAGAATATTATAAACACAATTGCCTTTGTGGTTGTGGAGAAAAAATTAAAGTAAATAGGAGACATGGTAAAGAAAAAGATCATCCTATACCAAAATATATTACCGGCCATCATATGAGAAAAAGGGAATATCAAAGAACATGTTTTAAAGATGGAAATGTTCCTTGGAATGATGGTAAAAAAATGCCAGAGTTGAGTAAAATGAGAATGGGTGAAAATAATCCAATGTTTGGGAAAACACATCCTTCTAAAGGTAAATCAAGATCGTGTATATCAAGAGAAAAACATCCTATGTGGAAAGGTGGTATTTCTCTTGATATATATTGTGAAGTTTGGTCAGATAAAGAATATAAAGATTCAATTAAAAAAAGAGATGGAAATAGATGTTTAAATTCTATGTGTTCAAATGGTAATTTTTTAGGTGTACATCATATCAATTATAACAAAAAGGACTGCCATCCAAAGAATTTAATAAGTTTATGTAGAAGTTGTAATACAAAAGCTAATACGGATAGAGATTGGCATCAATCTTGGTATGAAGCAATAATTTTTAGAAGAAGTTACTAAGGAGATAAGGACATGATTGGTTTAGATATTATACTTGGAGGAGTAACTGGACTCCTTGGAAATGTTATAACAGGAATCATGAGTTATAAAACTCAAAAGTTAAAAAATGAACACGATATAGCTATGATAAAAGCTGAAACAGATTCAATGAGAATTGAAGCACAGATGCAGATTCAAGTTACTAAAGCAGAAATTGAAGGCGCAGTTGAATTAGCTGATGCTCAAGCATATATGATGTCTCAGAAAAGTGCTTCGCAACCAATGTTTAGTGAAAAATGGATTGACAAATTATTCAGTGTTCAAGGGAAGTTTGGAAGATTTTTCGCTATTCCAGCTGCTGTTTTTATATCAGTGGGGTTTGGATTTGTAGATTGGTTACGAGGATTTATGAGACCAGCACTAACTATATATTTAACAGGCGTAACTACTGTTCTTACTTGGCAAGCTTGGCAAATATTACAACATCATGGTCTCAATACTATGACATCTACACAAGCTGTAACAACATATACTCAAACAACAAGTATGGTTATTTACCTTACAGTTTCATGTATAACCTGGTGGTTTGGTGATAGACGTATGGCAAAATTCTTAACCACATTAAATAAGAAAGGTGATAAAGATAGTTCTGACGTACCAATGTAATTGGAGGGAATAAAGAATGCCTGAACCTGAAAAGAAAAAAGGATTTACACTTACTAAAACTCAAGCTATAGTTACTCTAATCTGTGGATTATTTGTTATTTTTGGAACTATATTTGGCTTGTTTAAGAGTTATGATAATTCATTAGTTCATATGGTAGAGTATATGGCATTTAAACAACAAGTAAATGAACAGACTCTTCAGAATAGAATAGATTTCTATCAAAGAATTGTGTGGGATCTTGAAAAACTGCATGACACAACAAATCCTTTAAAGATGAAGGATGATACTGAAAAATACAGGATTGCTTTTAAAAATTTAGATATTGCGACAAAACAGTTAGCAGTAGCGCAAGGAATAGAAAAAAAGGATAATCCATAATGAAAAATCTACTTAGAATAATTATAATGGGAATTATTATTATATGTAGTCCTTTAGTTATGACAAACAATGTTATGGGTGGTGGGGCGAATTATACTACACCTGAAACACTACAGAGTAGAGTAGACTATAGTCTAAGGATAATTTGGAAATTACAAGCTAAATATAGAACTAGTCAATATAATGAATTAATGGTTAGAATGAACCCAAGAGACAGACAAATATATAAAAGTGCTTTAATAGTCTTTAATAAAGCAAAAATGGACCAAAGTAAACAGACAATTTTGGCATTACAATCTAAATATAGAACTAGAGATCATAATATGTTAATGTATAGAATGAGGTCACTAGACAAACAAATATATATAGATGCTTTACAAGTTTATAATCAAGCAGATGCTGCATATAAATATCTAATTCAAAATAGGTAATATAAACAAAAAGGGTATTATCGAACATACTAATGAAAGGAATTTTCAATGTCTTATAAAGAGAAGGTAATAGAATTGTTAAAAAAGAATTTAACTGAGAAAGCATTTAAACTCTGGAAAGCGATTGATCAGAGACTTCCGGATGTGTGGAATAAACCAACATCATCTACTGGAAAGTATCATAAGAAATTAAATGGCGATGTTCCTAATCAAGCAGAGCACGTCTATCATTTATTATATTCTATATCAAAATTATTAAGGATGTTTAATATTAAAAAGAAAACTCCACAATCAGACAAACTTTTATTAGCTGCTGTTTTACATGATTCTCTCAAGTATGGAACGTTGGGGACTAGAATGCATACTGATTATAGTCACGACAAAAATGCTGCAGATATGATCAGTCAAAATAAAAATACTTTTTTAAAGATCATGGATGAAGAACAATTTTATATTATGGAAGAAGCTGTGCGATTTCATTCTGGACAATGGAGTACCGACGTACCAAAGAATCAGAAATTCTCTTTTAAAGATTATAATCCAGAAACTTTCTTCATCCACATATTAGACATGATGAGCACTGCAGATTTAATTCAAACAGATGTGAGAGATTGATGGGACATACAGAGGAAACAAAGAGAAAAATATCAGAGGCCATTAGTGAAAAATGGCAAGATAAGAATTATCGACAAAAAAATTTAAAATCTATTTTGAAGTCTAATAGAAGTATAGAAAAAAGAAAAAAACTTTCAAAAGCTACAAAGAAAAGTTGGAAAAGAGGGAAATATAACAATAGAAATTGGAATAATTCTTATAGATTATCTTATTTATTATCTATAAAAGAAAAATACCCAACATTCTGTAAAATAGAAGAACCAAAAATAGATCTTAAAAATTTGACGATAAAAGTTAAATGTAAAACATGTAATAAATTATTTAAACCTTCATATACTCAACTATACGAGAGAATAAGAGCAATTGAAAAAGATGTTGGTTTTGCAGAAAATAATTTTTACTGTACCGATAAATGCAAGACCTCTTGTTCAGTTTATAGAAAACGGACCGATGGTATAAATACAAAATCTTATACACAAGAAGAATACGAAATTTTCAGGCAGTTTGTTTTAGAACGGGACAACTATAAGTGTCAGTATTGTGGTGATCTAGCAACTATTGTGCATCATGAAAGACCACAAAAACTAGAACCATTCTTTTCTTTAGATCCAGATTTTGCTTGGAGTTGTTGTGAAAAATGTCACTATGAAAAAGGGCATCCAGTAGGAACAGAATGCTCAACTGGAAATTTATCAAATAGGATATGTAAATAATATGACGACAGTTCTAACTTCATATTCACTTGTGCCGGAACTTCAACATTGGTTTAGTATCTTTGTTATAAACTCGCAAGTGAACAAATATTTAGTACCGCCGCCCGTGAATATTCCGGAATCATACATGCCCACAAATTCCTTCATTGAAATGTTATTTAATAATAACTATTCTAAATCATCATATGAATATAGATATATAGATGAAACAAATTCTTTTTGTATCCCAAGAATTGCATATGATCGTATTAAGATTTATCCTGCTGCATCTAAATATGTAGTAATAGAACCAACGGGCGATAATATTTTTAACTTACAACAAGATGATTTTGATTTACTAGATGCTCTTTTAGCATATCGAAATGGAGCAACAGATGCAACATCACTAATTATAATTGACTCAACTTCAGTAGATTTTATTGCTGATGCAACCGCAGGTATTTATATTTTATACGCTAGTTTGCCTGCTTTACAGACAAGGTTGTCTCAACTAATTTATTTATATTTGATATTAGAGGTTCAAGATAGATATGAAGAATATAATAATGAGACATTAATAACCGATGGGGGGATGTTAAATTCGTGCTATGAATCATATCTTATAGATCAATACTTTTTATTTATGACTGCACGTCATCCCAATCTAATATATGATTGTGATGATTAAGGAGATATAATGCCGATTAAGATTAAGGGTTTTGATGAGCTATTTAAATTCATGGGTGGCGCAGGTTATTATGAGAAGCTATATGGCGCTAACGCTGGTGAGATTAAATGGTTTAAGAAACAACCTGAAAATCAAAGCGAATGGAAATTTGTCAGCAGCGGTACAGATATTACTGATGCAGTAGAAGCTATCGCTAGATCAGAAAAGACATCCGCAGAAAACCTTTTTTCTACTGTTGTTGATACTCCGGCATATAATACCCAAGATTATCAAAGAGTTAGAAGCTTTCTTAGAGATTGGTATGCTTCTCAACGAACGCTAGTAACCTATCAGGCAAATATCTCCGATGTCTATCAAATGCCAAATGATCAACTTGACGATCTATTCCAAAGTTTTGGTTATGGCTTATCAACTAGTTTAAGAGATCCTGTAACAAACAATGCCCCATTAAACAAAGTTAATTTTTTCCTCGACCTTGTTAATCTGTATAAAATTAAGGGTACCCCTCAAGCACTGTTAAGTGTCCTACAATATTATGGACTTAACGATATTGATATTTATACAATGAGTTTACAATTTGAAGACAGACTTTCTAAAGACATGACAGATCTTATATTCAAAGGAAAAGTAATTGCAGGAACAACTGGGGATACAACTCCAATTTATTTACCATTTGAATTTTTGACACAAGCTGATCCCCATTGGATGCAAAGCGAATCTAAAATTAGACAACTCTTTACTCAAACTAATATAAACTTCCCATCTCAAACTCCATACTTTGCTGTTAAACCTCTCTTTGATGAAGAGGCTACTGATGCAGCAACTGGTATATTAACAAGATTAATACAAGATCAACATGCTGTTTGGGAAACAGCGGGATTTCCTCCAGAAGATACTACTCCAGTTTTACCGCAAGATGCAGTCGTTACAATAACGGGTGATTTGTGCTCAGCACTAACTTTATATTTATCATGTATTTATATATTTAATAGGAATTACAATGTTGGGTCTTCTGCTAGTAGATTTATTTGTTACGATGGAACATCAACTGATTCTACTATAATTTTAAATGAATTTAGAACTATAACTGGAATGGCAACAAGTCGAGCAGATTGGTTAGCTCGTTGGTATGCATATCTAGATCAATTTTCACGAGCAATAGGTGAGAACTTTTTACAAGATCATGATGATGCTGAAACAGTACTTGCTATACTTAATCCAACAGTTAAAGCAAATATAGATAGTCTTGTTGAGAGTAATAGTGTTATTTTAGGAACGTTGCTCAACGATCTTGGAGAGTGGATCCGAAATAATATTAGTTATGGTTTTGTCAATATGAGTTATATTCTTTTTGGAATTGACTCATTGTTTGCACAATTAAGCAACGTTATCAACTTCTTTAAACCATATCGAGCAAGATTGATTCCGTTAGAGTCAATTCAATTTTCAAATAGATTATTCAACTCTATTGTTATAGAAGATTCAATCTCATTTGATGTAGATTTTAACTTCCATGATTTTATTACTGGAGATTCTGAACCATGTTGTACAGGAGATGCTACAACGTGTATTGATACAATAGCATCTGACCCTATATATTCAAGAGAGTATTTTGACTGTGGATCTAGTTTTGATATTGGAGCTGTAGTTGATGAAGTATTGATTGAACAGGAAGAAATTATTGCAGATCATTTTAGATGCCCTGCTGTGGATACAACTGGATTTGTTGTATCTGAAATTACAAGTTTAACATATGGTAACTCGCAACAGATATGTGATGGTACAAATATAGTTTCTATATCAGTTCCTGGTCTTACTTCTTCTAATTACTCAATTGCATTGTCTTTGAGAAATGAAAATGTCAGCAGTTCAATTTATAATTATATTGTTCAAAATAAAACTGCAAGCGGATTTCAAGTTCTATTATCTTCTCCAACTGACTCTGCAAATTATTATATAGAATGGGATGTAACTTATGATTCAACCAATGCCGGTGTTACAAATTTAATTGCTGCAGGTAGTACAGAGGTAACTATTACCTTGCCATCTGGATTTGTTTGTCCGGCTGCTGATTATTCAGTTGCAGTAGCCTTAGTAAATAATTTAGATGTAACTCCTTCAATTTATGCATATGATATTATTGATAAAACAGCAACTAGTTTTAAAGTTAGATTTTCAGGTCCTTTAGATTCACCTAATTATTTTATAGATTGGAATGTATGTTCAAGTGGTACTACTGGATATTATAATATACCCAATGGAGTTTCACAGGTAACAATACCAGTAACAGGATTAACTGGAAATTCATATCCTCTTATTGCTAATATTGTATCAGAAGATTCGACTTCTTCATCTGTATATGCGACTATAATTAGAAGTAAAGAGGTCAATCAATTTACACTTGAGTTATCTGGCCCAACCGATTCAGGTAACTATTATGTTTCATGGATGAGTCCTCCATTTTCCATTGAGAACACAACTGAGATGACATATTATCAGTCAGGTGGTTTTAGAGATTTTGATGAAGAAGGCGTCTTTGATTGTACTCACGGATTTGATCTTTGCTTTATTGAGATTGAGCAGATAACCTCATTGAGCGGATTTTTACAACAAGAAAATGAGGGGTATTTGACTCAAGAAAACGGTGGTCGTCTCATCCTATATGATTATGACATTAGTCCTTGCCAATAGTTTCTATCTTCCCAATGTAGTTGATTTCTTTATTATTTCCCGGTAGTTAACTTTCCTTTCTAGAACATAATATAAATCAATATATGTATAAGTAATTAAATGGAGGTATTTAAAATATGTCAAAGTTCAAGGAAGAAATCATACGATTAGGCAAAAATTCTCTTTTGAATAATAGGAGAATAGCTAGAGTTGTGGGTTGTTCTGAGAAGACAGTAAGCAAGTATGCTGGATCTTTTGCCGATAGATGTAAATTCAAAACAACTGAAACTGATAATATGTTTGAAATACAAAAAACTGTTTTGTTGCCTGATATTCATTATCCGCACGTTGATGAGCGAGTTCTTGAATCTGTAAATGAATTTATTTTTACTTATGAACCGCATGAGATAGTTTATATGGGAGATCAGTTGTCTTTAGATTGTATATCGAGTTGGAATAAAAGAAAACCTCTATTAAAAGAAGGTCAGAGATTAATAAAAGACTATGAAAATTTCGATAAGGATGTTTTACAAGTTCATGAAAATATAACTTCATCAGATACTAGAAGAACATTTATAATTGGAAATCATGAAGAAAGAGTAAATTGGTATATTGAAGAACATCCTGAGTTAGAAAATTTAATTGATATAGATCGAAATTTAAATCTTACAAAACGAGGTTATAGGATTATACCTTTTAATGGTATATATAAAATCGGTAAGCTAAGTGTTATTCATGGATATTACTGGAATAAATATCATGCAGCAAAAACGTTGGATGCATTTGAAGGAAATGTAGTTTATGCACATGTTCATAATCCTCAAATGTATGCTAAAGTTTCTCCAGTGGATCGTAAGGGATATCATATGGCTACATCATTACCTTGTTTATGTAATATCAAACCAGATTATAAAAAGAATGTTCCAAACTTTTGGATTAATGGATTTGGCGTGGTGGAACATCTTCCAGCAACTGGGTTTTTCAATCTTTATCCTATTACTATTATTGAAGGTTCATTTATGTTTAATGGAAATTATTACGGTAAGGAATTATAAGCAAAAAAAAGAAAGTGGGGAGGTCATCATTACCAGGATAGGCGCCCAAGATGACCTCTCAGGAAATCCCCACTGGCGTATGTCCCCACTTTCTCCAACTACCCGAATTAGAATCTAATACGGATTTGTTGTCCTGTATCAGGATTTGCAATTATTACAATATCCTTGTCGAAGTATAAAACACATTTTTTATTTAAAAGTTTGTATGCGAGAGTTGGATGTACAGTCTCTCGAATTTGACCCGTTGGAAATGGAACTAACTGATCAACGGTAAACCCCCCTCCTTCCCATTTAACTTCGTTAAATCCCTCAAAATCAACAACCGTGTTTTGTGGAACTTGATTAATACGACCGATTCGTCCACAAAGTTTACATACTCCCTTTGGTTTCTTTTGTTCAACTGCATATTCATGTTTTTCAGCGCATGAATCACAGTATTCAATAAGTTGATGCAAACCGATGTTATCCATAAGACTCCTTTATTCTATAGGTATTTTGAGATTAATATATGTAAGCGCCCCCGATCCAATAGTATAAGCAATGCCTTCAGCAGTCCCATGGTCTAGTTGTTTAATATCGCTGGTATTGTCATTACCATGACCAATGGTAACATAAGTAGCCATTTCCAATGTGGCGAAACTGTTAAAACCAACTGCAAAATCTGAATGTCTTGTTTTAGGAATAGCTGTCAATAATCCACCAACAGCTATTTGAGCAACGAAACCTGCGCGGTGAAACATTTGCTGTTCACCATGAGTCCTGTTATGATAATCATCCATATGAATAGTGTTAATATTCCAGCTACCACCGCCGTTCATTTTGGCATATAGTAGATGACCTGCTTCATGAACAACTAACGAACTAGCAGCACCAACAAGAATCATCTTCCAATCACGTCCTTTAAAATGATTTGGATTAATTCCCATAAAGTTATACTCCCAATCACCAGCGGACGCTATAGTTGTACATAATAATATTACTATGGTTAATGTGATTTTCTTTAACATAACTGCTCCTTTAACATAATAAAGTTGTCGGCGGCAATGTTTCACCATCGCGTTCATTACTCTGATTTCAGCTGCCTTTCGGGATCTACCGAACTTAACTGTAGGACCGACTATTTGTTTAACCTAATGCGAGTGTAATCAAACTGGGTGTTATACCAAGCATTTTTGCTTTCCATTTAAGTAAATCTTCGCCACATGTATTACAGTGGTAACCCATTCCAGGTATGAGAGATAACTTACATACTCCAGAATTTATTACAGAATTACAATTCCAACAATGATTAACGTATGGAGTAGAATATAAAAATCCTCGGGTATCTTCCTCTGGAATACCACAACCACATTCTGAATTTTGTATGTCAAATCCGCATAGGTTACACTTTGGTAAATCAGGAACTGGAACTAATGGAAATAATATATTACTCATAAATGAATTCCCCCTTCCTTCTTTTAACATTAATAAAAAATAAATAGTTTAATTCTTTCACTTATTAATATATATAGATAGAACATACATAATGAAACCCTACATGGTATCTAATGGGCTTTAAACAAATACTGAGGTCTTAGCCCATGACCTGTAAAAGGAGATAAGACCATGACGTATCAAGATCATTTCGTAGTAGAAATAAAATCAAAAGGAAAAATTTTAAGAGTCAAAAATGACTCGGTTTACCTACCATTTGGAAGTGAATATTCTATACTTCTAAAAAATCTCAACTCAAGAAAAGCATCAGTTAAAATCAGCATTGATGGTCAAGACGTTCTTGATTATAGTTCGTTGATTCTCGAACCAAACACTAGTACAGAACTTGAAGGATTTTTAAGTGGAACTGTTTCTAGAAGCAAGTTCAAGTTTATTCAAAAAACAAAAGAAATTCAAGATCATAGGGGTGATAAACTTGGAGATGGTCTGGTTAGAGTTGAGTTTGCATTTGAAAAAGCAAAACCAGAAACTAGACAAATCATAACTGAGAGACATGAACATCATTATCATAATTATGATTATTACCATTGGTGGCCTCGATGGACTTCATTAAGATCTTATACTTATAGTGGAGATCCTATAATTGGTTCATCAGGAAATTCTTTAAAAGGTCAGTCAGCCGAGACAACATATACTTCATCAATGAATGTAGAAGCAAGTAATAATAATATGGGTGACGGCGAAGTTCGTGCATGTTTTAGTAATGTTGTAATGGACTCTCTTGGTGTTGAATCTTTGGGTCAACCATTAGATGATGAAGGGATAACAGTTAAAGGATCTGACTGTAATCAGGAATTTAGATATGGTTCTGTTGGAGAACTTGAAGAATCTAAGGTTATTGTTATTAGTCTAAAAGGTTTTGCTCAGTCTGGTAATAAGGTTGATACACCTATTACGACTAAAACAAAACTTGTATGCTCTTCATGTGGAAAAACATCTACCTCATCTTTTGCATTTTGTCCTGGATGTGGTACACGTTTAGAATAAAATAAGAACAAAAATATGTAGGGTAGCGAGGGGTGTGAGTTTGAATGTGAATAAATATAGCTTCATATTCGTCACACCCCTCATTTTTACGTTGCTGAACCATATAGTAAATCAGAACAAAATACAAAGATTGCCGTCATAACCAGAGGATGATAATAATATGGAAAAGAAAGTAAAGACAACTGAGTTTAAAATTGTAGATGATTATGGTAAAGTTCTCGGTGATTCTGTTAATAGTCGAAGCCAGAAGAGAAACAGTCCAGAGGGTTATGTAGAAATTTATGAAGTCCAACCTGATGGTACAAAAAAACTTGTAGGACGCCATAATTTAATACTTTATCAAGGACGAGAGTGGTTAGCTCAACGTATAGTAAATCGAGATAATTCATTTGTTACTTCAACTAAGGATGAGTTTTTAACATGGTTTGGATTAGGAACTGGAGGAGTTATTTTAGGAGATCCATTAAATCCACAACCTCCAATATTGACAGATACTGAGTTAGCAGATCTAGCAATGATTAATACTACAGACTCATCAGCTGCTGACTATCATGTTGTTGGAGGAATTTATCCTGAAACTGGTTTTTATAAAATACCATTTGATTCAATTGATTTTGAACAAGATTCTTTAAATGATGATAAATGGTTAGTACTAAAAATTACTACAACTGTCGGAATAGACGATGCAAATAACAAGCAACTAAGTGAAGCAGGATTGTATACTGCTGAATCTGCCGTTGGTGGGTATAGCGGTAATTTTACTTTATTTGCTAGAGTTACTTACCCATCAATTGTTAAGTCTCCTGATCGAAGACTTATCTACACTTGGTTCTTGTATGTATAATAGTTTATGTTAAAAAAGGATTATAAAAAATAGATTAGGTATTTTTAGAAAGCGTATCTTTAGAGAAAATAGAGAAGTTACTAAGTCAATGTTGCAAAGAGTTTTTTTAAAATAGAGAAGAGCAAAATTATAGAGTATATTAAAAATTTATAGGAGGATACGCTAATGGCAAATGTTTCGCCAGGAGTCTTCACCAAGATCATAGACCTTTCACAGTTTATTCAAGCTGTGCCTTCAACGATAGGTTTTATTTCTGCTATCACCGAAAAGGGTGAAGATAACGTTTTAAGATTTATCGGCTCCAGAGCAGACTTTATTTCAGAGTTTGGAGAGCCAAATATTACAACATACGGAAAAAATTACGGTCAGGGACCATATTGTGCATATAATTATTTGGGAGAAGCAGGATCTCTATATTTCATGAGAGTTCTTTCTGATAATGCTACATATGCAAACATGAGAGTTGATGCTGTTTTGGCTGCTGGAGATAATACAGCTTCAATGGCAATAACTTATGTTGATGGAATTAATACTGAAGATGAATTTGGAACTAATTTACAACAATCGGTTGATAACTATCCGATTTGTTTCTTACGACCAATCGGAAGGGGTCAGTGGTATAATGTAATTGGTGTTAGATTAACAGAAGTTTCAAATCCAACGCTTTGGGATACATATGTTCTAGACGTGTATGAGAAACAAACAGATGGCGAAGATGTAATTATCGAGTCATTTGAAGTTTCATTTGATCCAAGAGCAAGGGATAATGCTGGGAGTTCTATTTGGATTGTAGATATTCTTAATCTTTATTCTACAATTTTAAGAGCAGAGATGTACATTGATGAAGATCTAGGAACATTCTCAGCAGGATATGAAGTTAATATCCGTGTGTTTGATAAAGACATAGGTACTACTTCAGTTACATTAGCAAGCGGTTCAGCAGATCTGACAGATATTAAACAAGATTTCTCAGATTGGGGAACTAACGATTATGTTGCTATTGTAAAAGATGCTAAAGGTAATGAGATTTGGGGTTGGTTGGGTGCATCGGGGGGTCTTGATAATGAGACAGTTACTGTTTTTGCAGATAGAGCTCTGACAATTCAACAATGGAATGGATCAGTTTCTAGTTTTGATGCCAACTCTGCTATTGAATATCGTATTAAACAATCATATGGATCAGTTGCTCAAACATTTACATCATCTGAACCAGTACCTTTGAGAAAAGGTAGTGATGGAGATCTATTACAAGCTGATGGTTCTCTTGATACTGCAGAAGCTACAACATTGTTAAATCAAGCTTATAGTGGAATCATTGATGATACTGTGCTTGATACTGAAAACACTTACTTCTCAATGGTATTTGATTGTGGTTATCCATCAGAGGTTAAAACTGCGATCAGCACATTATGTCAAACAAGACGTGACTGTGTTGGTATTATAGATAACGGTGATAATGCAACTGTTACTGCATCATTAGCTGCAAGAAATACTACACATGTATTTAACAATTATTTCGTTTCTTTATATGAATCATATAATAAAGTATTTGACTCATTTACAGGACAGGATGTATGGTTCTCACCTGTCTATCATATGTCTTACATATTACCACGAAATGATAGTGTAGCTGAAATTTGGTTCGCAGCCGCTGGTTTCCAAAGAGCTTCAATTGATACAATTAAAGAGTTGAGATTTAATCCACGTCTTGGTGAAAGAGATCAACTCTATCTGAAACAATTAAATCCAATTGTGAAGTTTAATCCAGGATATGTTGTTTGGGGTCAGTTAACATCTCAAGCAAAAGCAAGTGCTCTTCAAGATCTAAATATTGTACGAATGGTATTATATATCAAGAGAGCATTTGAAGATTTCTGCCGTTACTTCATTTTTGAACAAAATGATCAAATTACATGGTCGCTTGTTGCATCTCAACTTGTTGAGTTCCTTGAGACCATTAGGAAGAAACGTGGTCTGTATGACTACTCAGTAGAAGTTGGTGCAACTGATTATGAAAGACGTACGAAGAAATTCCACGTCAACGTAACACTTGATCCAACTAGAGTTGTTGAACAGATTGAATTAAACTTCTTCATTCAATAATCTGTAGAAAAAAAGAGTCTCTTGGGGTTTAATCCTGAGAGACTCTTTTACGTCATTAATCTAAAATAGGTACCTTCTCAATACTTGCATCAAGTTCATCTTGATATGTTTGAAGCCTCTGAGAAATTTCAATACTTTCCGCAATAATTTTATCTCCCATTAAAGGAAAAATGTTGATGATTACAACATTAAAACTGGCTAGTCTCCCACGACTATCTACTGGACGATTGTTTAGATAGTTCTTATATTCTTGATAACTTTTTCTTATGGGATTGTTAATTGATTTTACAATAAGTCCCAATTCTTCAATGATTGATAATAGATACAAACATACTTCAGATTTCATAAGATTATTATTTAATATTGCAAGGACAGGAGAATGTTTAATCGCTTCTGCCATCATCTTAACTTGTTCTAAATCAATTTCTTTATATCTTGGTATTCCTACTTGTTCTCGTAAACTAAGAAAACTAGAGATATCAAAATTTGGAGGAATAGCAACGAAGTCAAGAATAGTGATAGCATCTCTAGTTCTAGGAGAAGGATCATTATGTGATCTTCTACTTCGTTCTTGATTGAGCAGTTGCTCTTTCATTTTTTCTTCTTCTTTTTCCATATTTTTTAAAAGGTTATTCAGTTTTTTAGTGTTTGCTGATTCTAATATGTGGGAGTCCTCCCCAGTCGTTTTCGTGCTCCAATTCAGTAAAAATTCCACCATCTTCATCCGCATAGTTGAAGTAATAGACATATTGTCCTCCATAGGGTTCTAGGAACTCGATTGCTCCTGTGGCTGATCTTTTTCTGTTTTCATTTGCGTATGCGTCCCAAAATTGCCTTGACCATCTACGATCTAAAGCTATATCTCGAGATGTAATATTGTAGTTTTTGGCAAACTCATCTTGAAAAGTAGTATAATCCAGACTAAGTCCACCAACATTACCTTCTTCCATTTCGGTAGCCATTTTGCTAACTATTTTGCTTAAGAGAGCCGGATTATCTAAATCTATCTTTAATGCTGGCTGTTTTATAATATCATTAAATATAATTTTAGCATGACTTTCTTTTATAATATATTTTCTAACATCCTCTATAGTTTTGACTTTATCTGGCCAGATAACTATAAACGCAGAGGAGCTAGAGTTCGTTACAAAATCGGTCTTTATTATCAAGTTAATTCTCCTTTACAATTTCAATGGGCATTCACTTTCATTGACAAACAGTTGTTTTCTAAAGTCCATAAATGGTTTTGATACAGTCCAAATTCTATGTATATCTATAATTGTTTTAATTGGTTTGCCAAACAATTCTTCATTTGCAAAACTGCATGGCATTAGATTCATAGATGGACTTATATAAGCAGACATTCTAGATGCTTCACATGTCTGAACAGTTAATTTCTGTGCCTTAGTTAATTTTGTATGTTTAGTAATATGATTAGCAAGACAACTATCTATACCAATCTTAAATTTGGCTTTACTTTTAAACACTTTTTTTGACATTATTTTGAATTGGTTAACAGTTGGGACTAATTCGGTTAATTCTTTTCCAGCGCCCTGTGGTTTAAATAATAAAAATATCACGGCATTGAGTTTATTAATATCTATTAGAGGACCCCAAATATAATGATGTCCATCTAAGAGGCTAATACAATTGTTAAATGTTTTAGATGAAAAGATGTAATGAATATTTGTTTTTAATCCCGCACTCATTAATCTTCTTACTGCATCATATGTATAAGGTTGTTGATATTCGCTTACAGCAACTGCACCACACATTTTTGATATTTCAATTTGTTCATCTGTTATATCTATTCCACTGGTTGTATAATTAGGAACAACATTTTTGTGTCTACAGTATTCAAGTATTTCTTTAAAATTGGGATGATGGTTTGGATCCCCACGCCCACCTAATGCAACTTGATTTGTATGATAAGCAACTTCATCTATAATTCGTTTGAAATCATCCAGTTTCATATTAGGTCTATTAACATGACCTTGATAACAGAACTTACACTTATTCTTACAAGTTCCCATAATTCCGATATCTAAAAGAGATGGAAGTATTAAACTAAACGGATCTTCACTATCATTCATCCCTTTTAATATTTCAACTCCAGTTTTTGTATCAAAAAAAAGTTCGTATCTGCCATTTTCAAAATATCTAAATCTTTTATTTGTCATTTTTCTCCTTTCTAAAAATAGATTATAAGTTTTATCAGATATTAATATATATAGATTTATATTCTTACTTTAACAACGATACGTTCACAACTTTAGAACAAAATATAAATTGATAGTGTAGGGTTAAAATGAAGGATATAAATAAAATACTAGAGAAAAAAGTTCAAGATGAAGAGTCCGTCGGAGGATTTGCAGTTGACTCATTTCCAGAAACCAAGAAGAAAAGGAAACGACAAATTATAAGAACAATCTACCCTGAATCGGCTAATGAAAAAATGCCAAGAAGGGCGATGATTGATCTTGATGGAACTATACACAAGTATTCAAGGGGATTTGGAGATGGAAGTATATATGACGATGCTTTCGATGGAGCAAAAGAAGTTATTAATTGGTTAAGAAGACAAGGATTTGAAGTTGTGATTTTTACAGCAAGAGCTTCAAAAGCGAACGCAGAAGAACATGGGGCAGATCATCAAGATCAAATGAACAAAATTAAACAATGGTTAACTGATAAAGATATTTATTTTGATAAAATTACTGGTGAAAAATTGGCAGCTGAATTTTATATTGATGATAGAGCTATTCATATAGAAGATGGAGACTGGAATACAGTCTTAAATGTTATCAAGAAACGTATTAAATACAAAGATTAATATGCCTCTCAAATGAAACTCTAAATATAGAACAAATTAAAAAGGACTATCGTTCTTAGGAGGAACAAAAAAATGACTATGAAATATAGTTTTGCTGAACTTGGTCAAAATATTCTAACAAGAAAATTCGGTGGCACGACTGTTGGCGTTGCTGATCCTTATGTCACTGGTTATCACTTTGTGTGGTTTGACAAGATTCCACCTGGTTTAGCTGGATATATTGCAAATAATGGAATCAGTGGTATCTCTGCAACTGGAGAAATTCAAACGGTGCTAGCAGCATCATGTTTATCTGTAACACCTCCAGGAGGTACGTTAAATAAGATTGAATTTACTGGTTTGGGTGGAATAAAATGGGCAGTACCAGGTAACATTGATTATGGAAATACAGTTTCTGTAAAATTTCTAGAATTCAATAAAACACCAATTCTTGATATTATGCATAATTGGGTCAAGATGATTCGAGATTACAGAACTGGTGTTTCGGATTTAATAGATGGAGCAGGAGGTGAAGGATATACTAAAAAGTCTTATGCTGGTTTGATGTATTACTGGACTACAGCACCTGATGCTCAGACAGTAGAATATTATGCTGCATATGATGGCATATTCCCAGCCAAAGATCCACAAGATTTATTTACTAGTGATGTTGAGACAGTTGGTCGACTGGATATTGAAATTGAATTTAATGTTGACTATACTTGGCATGAACCATGGGTGCTTACTAAATGTCAGGCATTCGCAAATGATTTTGCAAAGATTAAAGATACAGTTAAAAATTACGGATCAAGACAATCATCCGGATAAAATAAATACAAAAGATTAATTCCGAAAAGGAGGATGGAAATGAGTACTAATAGAGGACTAAAACTTATTGCTGCGGCAATTGTTGCTGAATCTAAGTTAACTAAAGGTGCTAGATTACAGTTACTAAAATTTCTTCAATATGAAGCTACGGATATTCAAGTTAAAGCTATGTTGTTAGATGGAAAAATATTACATAAGATTGATGGACAAACTGCATCGGTTATAGAAGACAGATTTGCCGCACGTGAAGGTATAATTAGAAATGCTTTCTTAAATTCTGTTGGTTTAAATGAAGACTTTTTTAAAGAGTTTAATTGGAATAAAGCTATCAAAGAGGATGTTCAAAGATTTTCTGAAGTTAGTGATCAAGTAAATCTTGACGAAGAGTTTACAGATAGAGAAAAGACATTCTTATTTGGAGGAATTCAAAGATTGTTTGGGCAATGTGCTGCAAAGTGTGGGCGCATAACTATATTCTCGAAAGCCAATGCGTGTAAAGATAACTG
>Ga0210003_1001754_pt1 | contig 18820 bp, 10 predicted proteins | sample LantaG_FD_182804 | JGI IMG/M metagenome (GOLD analysis project Ga0210003, IMG submission 182804) | Deep subsurface microbial communities from Baltic Sea to uncover new lineages of life (NeLLi) - Landsort_02402 metaG (SPAdes) (version 2) | ecosystem: Environmental > Aquatic > Marine > Oceanic >...
CGAGTCTACCACACCAGCCAGAACCTATCCCAAAACCAAGGCCAGCGCCATTCGTAACCGTTCAGTTACGAGATTTTTGGAGCCCGTTAACGAGCAAGCTCGCAACCATAAGCAAAAAACTGCTGTCTCATGGGAGGCGCGATCGGACCGATCAGTCGGATCGGACCGATCAGTCGGATCGGACCGATCGGACGAATGAGTTTGCAATGATAAGCATAAAGGCACAGTTTCATAAGAGTGCGGCGTCGTTGCCGCCGCACTCCACATAGCCGCCCCCCCCATAACTGAATGACTACGCGTCATTCCCGCGAAATAAGACTTTCCCATAGTCCCATCACTCTCATCATTCCCATAGCTCCCATACGCGCAATAACCCGAGATGCGCCAAACGCTTGAATCAACGCCCGGTTTCTGGTTAACTCACCAAACCAAGGAGACGCCGATGTTTGGCTTGATGTATATCGATATCGCGGTGATCGTGGTGTACTTTGCCGTGCTGATTGGCATTGGCGTGTGGAGCATGCGCCGCATTCACAACCAGGAAGATTACTTCCTCGCCAGCCGGGGCTTCGGCAAGTTCATCCAGACCTTTGCGGCATTCGGCCAGGCCACCTCGGCGGATACTGCCGTGGGCACTGCAACCACGACCTTCACCAACGGCGCCTCGGGCATCTGGAGCGCACTCGCCATTCTCTGGGCAACGCCCATCTACTGGATGACTTCGCCGTGGTACCGCCGCTTGCGCTTGCTCACGATGGGCGACTTCTTCGAAGAACGTTACCAATCCCGGCGCATGGCGATGGTCTACGCCGCGATCGCCTCGATCGGCATGATGTCCATCATCTCCGTGGGCATGGCCGCCGTCACCAAAACGACCATGGCCCTCACCCCAAAGACCGTCGAGGAATTCACCGCCGAAGAGCAGGCCGAATACGCCTTGTTCAAGGAATTGACCGCACTCGACACTCAGGACTACGCCCAACTCGACGCAACGCGGCAAGCGCGCCTCTATGAACTGCGCCGCATCGATCCGCAGGGCACCTTCTCGCATGTCAACAAGTCGGTGCTCATCGCCATCATCTGTACGGTCGTCATCATCTACGGCGTAGCCGGCGGCCTGCGCGCCGCATTCCTGACCGATACGATACAAGGACTGTTCATCATCATGCTGTCCGTGATCCTGTTGCCTTTCGCGTGGGCCAAGATCAACGCAACCTACGGCGGCTCCGGCATCATGGGCGCATTCCAAACACTACATCAACGCCTGCCGACCTCGTTTCTCGACATACTCGGCTCACCGACCGCGCTCGATTTCACTTGGTACTACATCGCAGCCCTGAGCCTCATGTCCACCATCAACGTCGCTATCCAACCCAACCAACTCGTCGCGATCGGCTCCGCAAAAGACGAATACGCCGCCCGATTCGGTTTCGTCGTCGGCTGCTACATGAAACGCGTCACCACCGTCCTATGGGGCGTCTTCACGCTGTTCGCCCTCGTGCTCTACGCGGACACCATTCGCGATCCCGACAAGGTCTGGGGCTACGCGACACTCGACCTGCTCGGCCCGCTCAACATGGGCCTCGTCGGCCTCATGATCGCCTGCCTACTGGCCGCACTCATGTCAACTGCCGACTGCCTCATGATCACCGCATCGAGTCTCCTCACCCACAACCTCTACCGCGCCATCCACCCCAACGCCAGCGAGAAACACTACGTGCTGGCCGGGCGCACGTTAGGCATCATTGTGGTGCTGGGCGGAGCCCTTATTGCCACGCTTTTCACCAGCCTCTTCGCATTGCTCAAATTCCTCTGGGAGTTCTACGCCATCTTCGCCGCCACCTTCTGGTTGGGCATGCTCTGGCGGCCCGCAACACGCAAAGCGGCCTGGGCGTCCATTACTGCCGCGTTACTGCTTTTTTTCTTATTGCCACTGCTACTTCCAATGGCCCTGCCCTCATTGCGCACCCATCCTGCCTTGACCCGCACGACCGAGTCGCGAGTCATCGAGCGCGAATACTACGCGGCCGACATGGACGAAGCGCAACGCGAAAAAGAAATCGCGCAATGGCAACAAGCAAACGCCACGGGCAAAGCCGAAGGCCCTTGTCCCGCACCCCTCAAAACCGGCGCCTTGTTCACCAAGACCTACAGCATACCCGCGCGCCCCATCTTCTGGACTCAAGGACTCGAAGCACAATCCGACGGTTCCGTAGTCGGCCGCGGAATGCTCAACGTCGGCCTACTTGCACTCGATGCTGCCGGACTCGACCTCACCCGCAACCCCTACGCGCTCAACGAGACGCTCCGCATACTCATCCGAATCATTCTGCCCTTCCTCATCCTCATTCTCGTGGCCTGGTTCACGCACCACGAAGACGAAGCCATCCTGGACCGTTTCTACGCCAAAATGAAGACGCCCGTCCTGGTCGATCGAGAAGCAGACGCAAAAGAGATCGAAGCCTCCTACGCCGCCCCCCATCGCTTCGACAATCGCAAAATGTTCCCAGGCACCGGCTGGGAATGCCTCAAATGGCGCCGCGTTGACATCGTCGGCTTCGTGCTCGCCCAGCTAGCCGCGTTCGCCATCGTCGGATTCCTCTTCGCCCTTCTAACAATCGGAAAATAGATGTCCCTCCCGAAAATTCGCACTCCCTACGCTTCAACAACTTACAGCTTTTGCACAACCTTGACATTTGAGGACTCTTAGGCTTGTTTGGTAGTCTTTCCGGTCCCTGATTCTTAGCTGTTTGTTGCCAATTATGGCTCATCCGGATTTAGCGTACTTGGATTGTCTTTGAAGTTGAACCGAACATGTTTGCGGTAATGTCGTTTCGGCACATCAAGCATGGATAGCAAGCTCCATAAGGAACCAGAATCTCCCCTTCGGGGAAATTGAGTCAAAACGGTATTTTCGTGAAAGCAAAATCGGGGCAACGTACGGTAAATCCGGATGAGCCCCAATTATGCCCTGGAGTACGAATGAGAGAATTCGCCCTGCTTGCCCTTGCTTGTTTTACCTCTGTCTTCAAATCCCGGGCAGCAATCTGCGCGGAGAATCTTGTCCTTCCCCATCAGCTCAACGACATAACCATCCACTATGTCGTTTGCGTGTTTCAGAGGAGCGTGAATCGCGCCAAAGTTAAACCAGCAGACCGACAGTTTCCGAAGAGGTCAAAGAGGGCTCATCCGGTTTTTGCGTACTTTCGGGCAACTCGTGTCTTTGGCTTAGTCCCCGGCTATTCACGTTGTTCCCCTTCGGGGAAATTCACAAACCGACGCCGTTTCCAGATCAACTCGGCGAGGGCCGCGTACGCAAAAACCGGAAGAACCTCAAAGAGCTTATCCGGACCATGTCTACGATGAATCCAACCTGGGGCTCTCCTCATATCGTTGGAGAGCTGGCCAAACTTGGTATTACGGTGGCAAAATCCACTGTCGAGAAATACAGGGCTCGAAACGCTGTAGCCCTTGGCAGAATCCATATTCGGAGCGACTCAACGAACGGCCTCCCGCGCCTCCTCGGGTATGCGCTCGAAAATGGCAGCATCGGCCACCGTATGAAAGGCCTCTGACGGTAAATCGCGCATATCAGAAAGGTTGTACGCAACATAACGAGTTCCTTCACTTTCCTTCCGCCTGCCACTGCTTCATCAGGCGGATGTTGGCTTCAACTTCCTCGGCGTATGCCGTTCGACCGTTCCTCTTTTGGCCATCCACGTACACCTTCATGTCGCTATCATACCTCGCGTCGGGCTCCGGGTACTGTCCCTGATCGTCGGTTTCCTTAATCCAAGTCTCCAGCGTGGTTCTGAGATCCACTAGCGTTTCTTTGTACGCTGGATTGTCGGCAAGGTTGTGTATTTGATACGGGTCGGATCGCAAGTCGTAAAGTTCTTCGGGCGGGCGAGACTCCGCCATAAGGAGTTCCTGCACCTCGTTTAGCTTGCCCTTTTTGTGCAACTCGCGAATCCGTTTTAAGATGTCCTTGTTGTCCTTGTAGGCGCAGGGCTGGAGGTAAGGACGTTTCGGATAGAAGTTTCGAATGTATCGGTGGTCCCCTTTGCGCACACCGCGAATGCGGTCGACCGTTTCATCGCATCGGTCGCGCGCGGACACCACGTAATCGCGCGGTCGCGCCTGTGGACCGAATAGCGGCCGGGATTCCATATACTCGGGAATCGGGATCCCAGCAAAGTACAGGCTTGTTGCCGCCATGTCGATATGGGCTACGAGGTCGTCGCGAACGGTGCCTGCCGGAATCTGTTTTGGAGCCCATACCAGGAATGGAATGTGGACGCCTTCCTCATAGCAGAACTGTTTCCCGCGCGCGTGGCTGATGCCGTGGTCCGTAATGAAGACAACAACGGTGTTATCCTCGACACCTTCATTCCTCAAACGCGCCATGGTTTCGCCGATCTGGTCGTCCACGTGAATGACCGAATTCAAATAGCGCGCCCAGTCCTCACGAATCAGGGGGTCGTCGGGATAATAGGGAGGCAGCGTCACGTCGGACGGTGAAACGGGATTGGCCACTTTCGCGCCTCGATCTTTCCCGCCGTGCAACTGGATCTGCGCGAAGAAAGGTTGTCCCCGTTTTCGCCGGTTCCAGTCCGGATGGTCATAGAGGTCATTGGGGTAGACGAAGTTGTAATCGGTTTTTCCCTGTTTATCCCAATTCGAGCCGGCGACGTTACAGACGTAATACCCAGCTTCCCGGAACAATTGAGGAATCAGCTTGACATGCTCGGGAAGATAGATCTTCGCAGTGCCGCGTGAACTGCGGTGGTGATGGCCGCCGATCGAGGTCTGGTACATACCCGAGATCATGGCGGACCGGCTCGGCGAACACACGGGGGCGGTGATGTAGGCCCGTCTGAAATTGGCGCCCTCAGCGGCCAACTGGTCTACGTGCGGCGTCTTAATGAGATTCTCGCCTTGATAACCGAAATGGCAGGACATATCTTCCGCCACAATCCAAAGAATGTTCGGACGCGTCTCCGGTGCCGTGTCTGCTTGCTCGGCAATCCCAATGCCGACAATTCCGGCGCCAACGGTTCTAAGGAAGCTTCGACGATTCATGCAAACCTTTTCTCTTACAGGCGGTATTCGTGTCGAATGTATACGCAATGCTCGACGAACCCAGCGCTGCACGTTATAACTCAGAATTCATGTATGAACATCATATCAGACGGTCCTGTGAACTGCACTTCGGACGCCTTCTTGGCCTCGATCCACGCGGGGTCGACCCTCAAAAAGATGTCACGTTCACAGGATCATGACGGTATCTGTTGGCCCCATTTCACCAGAATTGACGCTGGACTTCAAATTGTAGTGGCCAGAGGCGAATCCATGTGATGAAGTGTATAATGTTGCGTTATTATGAAATACGCTGCATGTCTTATCTTGATGGTGGCCCAGGCGGTCTCGTCAGCACCGGTCGGCGAGGTATTAGTGCCGCTGAACACGACGGGCGGTATCAGCGAGACTTGCTTGCATGATGCCACACGCAGGCTCGATGTTGTATACCTTACCCGCTTCGTTGCGTTGGTTGCCACTCCTTTCAGATCTCTATACACTATTGTTCCATGTCTAGAAAACGACGGATCATAGGTTTCATTCTGATTCTGCTCCTTGTGTTGATCGTCGCTTTGTGCGGGACGGCATTCTGGTTTCTTCAGCAACTTGCTTCGGTGGGAGCGGGCTATTGTGCCAAACGACTGGCTTCCGGGATCTTCGTGGCAGGCCGTACGGCGGAGTCGGTAGCCTCCGAGGAGCTGGGCTTCGTCACGTATTTCGATTACGAAGTCGATGAGGCAAATAAGACGGTCACCGCGTGGTGTTCGCCGTGGAAGAAGGTTACCGCCGTATATCGCGAAGGGCTGGGTGTCGCGCTTGCGCTGGACGGCGATGTAGCGGCTATCAAGCGGCAGGCGCGGCCCGACCTCATCCCGGACCTGAGCCATCTGGCCGAGGAACCGTGGCCGGTGGGAGACGCACCGTCGGGAAAGCCCCAGCCCGAAGGTATCGACCAGGATGCACTCGATGCGGCCGTGGACAGCATCATGGCCACGCCCGGCCACCGGACGCGCGCGGTGATTGTTGTCTACAAAGACGAGATTGTCGCGGAGCGCTACGCCGAACCCTACGGACCCGAGCAACGTTTCCCCGCATGGTCCATGACCAAGAGCATTACGCACGCGCTCTGCGGTATCGCGTCGGCACAAGGCAAGATCGACATCCACCACGAGGCCCCCGTGCCCGAATGGCAGGGGGAAGGCAACGCGCGGTCGAAGATCACCATCGACATGATGCTGCGCATGAGCAGCGGGTTGAAGTACAACGAACATGACTACATCCCGCCCGTCGACCTCACCACGATGCTGTTCGAGTGCCCGGACGCCGCCCGTTTCGGGATGAAACTCCCACTCAGTGATCCCCCGGACACGGTCTGGAATTACTCGAGCCCGACCACCAATATCCTCTCGTGGATCCTCCGCCAGGCCTACGGCGACGACGCCTATTATGCCCTGCCCTACAAGGAACTCTTCGGCAAGATCGGGATGCGAAGCGCCTTCATCGAGGCCGACGCATCAGGCACCTACGTCGGCTCGTCCTTCTTCTTCGCGACCGCGCGCGACTTCATCAGGTTCGGCCTGTTGTACATGCACGACGGCGTATGGCAAAGTGAACGAATCCTCCCCGAGGGCTGGGTCGAATACGCCCGCACCACGACCCCCACCGCCCCAGCGGAAAACTACGGCGCCCACTGGTGGCGTCCCTCGATCCAAGAACACGCCGCCGCCAAAGCCCAAGGCATCACCCTGCCCGAGGACACCTTCCACGCCGGCGGTTTCGAAGGCCAAAAGATGGTCGTCATCCCCTCCCGCGAGATCGTAATCCTCCGCCTAGCCCTAGCCTACTTCAAGGTATGGCCCCCCTACGACAATGTCTGCGACATACTCGAAGCCCTCCCCGCCGAAAATGCCTCTTGACAAACAATCAACAGCCCAAAGCGCGGAGCATGTTGAAACGGCACAAGTTGCGGAAGTAGGTGTTTCCCATTACATCTCTGGTTACACTCAAGACGGCCATTCCCCGCACATCGTGGCCCTTGCGGATGCACTCCGGGCGCTGTCCCCGCAAGAACGCGCGGCGCTTGCGTCGGCCTTGGGAAAATCCGGAACGCCAACCCACGGCGACTAAAATCTTGCTTGCGGGCAGCAAAGACTGTGCTATAATAATCCCCACATTTCTGTGAGGTGAACCAGAGCGGTAAAGGAAAGGACATGGCATGGGAAACATGAGGGCATTGTGGGCGGAACGGTTTACTGTGTGGGCGTTTCTGCTGGGCGTATTGCTGGTAGCCGGGGACGGCGCGGCCCAAGTCGCCTGGTCCACCTACCTCGGCGGATCGGACCACGACTGGGGCTACGGCATCGCCGTGGATGCGAGCGGCAACGCGTACGCAACGGGATACACCTATTCCTCGGGCTGGGTGAGCGGCGGCTGGGACACGAGCCGAGAGAATACGGACGTCTATGTGGTGAAACTAGATACGGCGGGTGCACACCTCTGGTCTACGTATCTGGGCGGAACGGGCATCGACTATGGTTACGGCATCGCCGTGGATGCGAGCGGCAACGCGTACGCGACGGGGAACACGTATTCCCCGGGTTGGGTGAGCGGCGGCTGGGACACAAGTTTTGGCGGCGGGAATGACGGCTATGTGGTGAAGCTCAATACGGCGGGCGCGCACCTGTGGTCCACGTACCTGGGCGGAACGATCTACGACGAAGGCTACGGCATCGCCGTGGATTCGGACGGCAACGTATACGCGACGGGATACACCAACTCCTCGGATTGGGTGAGCGGCGGCTGGAACACGACCCACAATGGCGCCTATGACTATGACGGCTATGTGGTGAAACTGGATACGACGGGTGCGCACCTCTGGTCCACCTACCTGGGCGAAATGGGCGCCGACGAAGGCTACGGCATCGCCGTGGATGCGAACGGCAACGTATACGCGACGGGATACACCGACTCCTCGGGTTGGGTGAGCGGCGGCTGGGACTTGACCCGCAATGGCGATGACTATAGCTCTGATGGCTATGTGGTGAAACTGAGCACGACGGGCGCGCACCTCTGGTCCACGTACTTGGGCGCAACGTACGAGCCGGACGAAAGCTGTGGCATCGCCGTGGATGCGAGCGGGAACATATACGTGACGGGGAATACCAACTTCTCGGGCTGGGTGAGCGGCGGTTGGAATACGAGCTACAACGGTGGCTATTGCGACGGCTATGTGGTGAAGCTGGATACGGCGGGTGCACACCTGTGGTCCACCTACCTGGGCGGAACGGACGAAGACTACGGCTACGGTATCGCGGTCGATTCCAGCGGGAACGTATACGCTACGGGGGCCACTTGGTCGGACGGTTGGGTGAACGGCGGCTGGAATACGAGCTACAACAGTGGCGATAGCGACGGTTATGTGATAAAACTGAATACGGCGGGTGCACACCTGTGGTCCACCTACCTGGGCGGAACGTACGGCGACAGAGGCTACGGCATCGCCGTGGATTTGAGCGGCAATGCGTACGCGACGGGGTGGACTCAGTCCTCAGGTTGGGTGAGCGGCGGCTGGAACACGAGCGACAACGGTGGCTATTGCGACGGCTATGTGGTGAAGATCGCCCAAAGTGGTGGGGGAGAAGATAACATACCGGGTTGTATTGGAGGAACATTGTCCTCTCCGCGCAGTGGTCTCGGTATGCCTGCGGGTGACTTCGCGCTGATGGCATCTGCGGCGGCGATTGTACTTTGGCTTGGCAGGCGGCGGCGTACTGCTCACGCATAGCGGTGGCGTGCGGATTATGGATTGACACTCGGGCGCGGCCATTGACCCGGCCTAGCTACGTAGGGTGGGTGGAGCGAAAGCGGAACCCACCAATCCCGAACAAACCATCACGCCATCGTGGTGGGTTCCGCATTCGCTCCACCCACCCTACGCGCTCCACTGCGCATTAGCGTAGAGTGCGATTCATCGCACCATCCGCGGATACGCCCCATCCTACCGTATTCGGCCCCACCACGGCGCTCAGGTCGCTTCCCAGCGTAGCCCTATCCTCCCGGCGGGCAAAGATCAGTCTACCACAGCAACCACTGGTACCCAAGCCAGACTACTAGAAACCAGGAGATTCTCTCATTGCGAATGGATCAAAGAATGGGGGCTTGACAGTTGAATTGTTGCTTTTTACTTGATGGTGTTGGAGAATGCGGTCATGTATGTTGGGAAGCAGATTGGGTTGGTGAGTGTTGCGCGGGCTGGGTTTTGGTGGAATGGGGCTTTGGGGGATTGTTATGTTGGTTTTCTTTTTGACCGGATTTGCGGGATTGACGGGATAGGGCTTGGGAGCGTTGTAAATCCTGTTTATCGTGTTAATCCTGTCGAGTTGAGGGCGGCGAGAGGGGTGCGGGCGAACGAAAGGACGGATTGCGAAAATGGTGTGTTCAATGATTGTGATAGGCGTTGTACTTGTTAGTGCCGCGGCTGGGAATGCGGAAGACGGTACGGGCGTGTTCGGCGCCTATGCGCCCAGTAAGGATTATACGCCGCCGAAAGACCCAGCCGTGTTGAAGAAGCTTTCGGAGTGGCAGGACCGGAAACTGGGCTTGCTGATCACGTGGGGCACGTATAGCCAGTGGGGGATCGTGGAGTCGTGGACGTTGTGTCCGGAGCGGTACGAGTGGAACCGCCGGACCGGCCCGTTCGCCGACGATGACCGTGCGTACAAGGAATCGTATGAGCAACTGATAAAGACGTTCAATCCGGTGAAGTTCGATCCCGGCAAATGGGCTGTTGCGATCAAGGGCGGCGGTGTGAAATATGTGCTGGTCATGTCCAAGCACCATGATGGATTCTGCATGTTCGACACCACGACGACCGATTACCGCATCACGTCGCCCCGGTGCCCGTTTCACACGGACCCGCGCGCGAATGTCCTGAAGGAAATGAGCGCGGCCTTTCGTGGGGAAGGGTTGAGCGTCGGCGTGTACTTTTCCAAGGCGGACTGGCACACGCCGTTTTACTGGAGTCCGGAGTTTCCGCTGCGCGACAGGAACGTGAACTACGACACGGCGCAGCATCCCGAACGCTGGCGCAAGTTCAAGGAGTTCACCTGGCGGCAGATCGAGGAACTGATGACTGGCTATGGGCCGCAGGATATCCTCTGGCTCGATGGCGGCCAGGTGCGCCCGCCACATCAGGACATCGATATCACCGGCATGGCGGCCATGGCGCGCAAACACCAACCCGGCCTCATTGTGGTTGACCGTACGGTCCGCGGGGAGAACGAAAACTATGTGACGCCGGAACATATAATCCCGGACCATTTCTTGCCGTACCCGTGGGAAACCTGTATGCCGATGGGGACGGCATGGCCCTGGAAGCCCAACGAACAATTCAGAAGCGCCGGCACGCTGATCCGCCACCTCTGCACTATCGTCGCGCGTGGCGGGAACCTTCTCCTGGGCATTGGCCCTGACGCCAACGGGGAATTCGATCCGATGGTATATTCCCGGCTCGAAGAGATAGGCACATGGCTGAAGTTGAACGGCGAGGCTATCTACGAGACCCGCCCCATAGCCCCGTATGAACAAAGCGGCTGTGTCTTCACTCAAAAGCGCGACGGCACCGTGTACGCGATCATCTTGCCGAAAGACGATAACGGCGTTCTACCCGAATCCGTTTCCCTTCCCGTTCAATTGGCCGCGAAAGCCGATGTCCTTACGTTGCTAGGCTCAGGTGCACTAGAACTCGGTGAAACAAAGGGCGATGAAGTGACCGTCGCAATTCCGCCCGAGGCGTGCGCCAATCCGCCATGCGCCCACGCATGGGTGATCAAGATCGCATCAACACAGCGGTAGGAAGACCGTCATTTTCCTGTTTGCCACAGATCGAAACTGCACGAGCAGCGGTTTCCCTCGGTAGATCACGGGTGTGTTTTCCATACGCATTCCTGGATATGCAAAGGGTGCCTCTATCAACTTCGGATTCGCTACCGCATGAGGGTTAGCCGGTGTGTGGGCAATCTCCGCTGGCCCTGCGTACGCTGTGAATACGAAGAGAATGGATGCCACAAGCACAAATGTACAAGAACTTGCTGGCCCTCCACGAGTCCGGCTGCGACTATCCGAAACGGATGCTCGGCCGGGCGCGTCACAACAACTTGAAAGCCTGGATCTCGTTGCGGATGAACGACGCACACAATCCCGACAAGCCGGACTACCCGTCTCACAGCACGTTCTGGCGGTCGCATCCGGAATGGCATCCGCTGCACACCCGCGCAAGGTTTGCGCCACGTGTACGACGTCCCGCCCGATGCCGCAACAGACGGCTACAATCTAGTCGAAGTAGGCGCCGCGCAGGATATCAAGGTCGACTGGGTGGAGATTTCCGTACACTAGCCGTCCAATAAGCGGTAATGGAAACGTGATCGAAGCGTGATGCATCACAATCGGCCTTGACACCGCCGATGTGTGTCCTTAGGATAGCGGGGAATTGCCCCACAGTCATCGCGGACAAGTCGATATGGAAAACGTCAGTCCATTCGGCAAGGGAGGTCTACCATCATGCGCATGAGAATCCTGGTGATGCTGGTCTGCGTAATAACACTCACGCCGTTGCACGCGCCTGGCGCCGAGTGGTCCGTGGAAGATTTGGGAATACCGGTCGACGCCGTAACCTATGCCAACAGCGAAGCTGTTCTCGCGCCGGGGCCCGGTGGCGCAGGCACGATGTTCTATACCTCGTATTACCGCAATACCGGCGCGCAACTTGTCGGGTGCGATTTCGAGCACGGTATCTCGCTGCGCAAGAGACTCCCGTCACAGGGGGGCTACGGGCTGACGGCCGGCCACGACGGCAGCATCTATATCGGCGGTGTGAATCCCGGGAATCTCTATCGGTACAACCCGAAGAACGACACGATGACGACATTGGACGTCAAACAGTTCGGCGTCCAGTACATCTGGGAAGCGGCCACCGCGCCCGACGGCGCCATCTATTGCGCGGCAGGTTATCCGCAATCCCGGCTGGTGTCGTTCAATCCCGAAACCGGCGGCCTCACCGACCACGGCGAAATGGTGCCGGGTGAGCAGTACCTCCGTTCATTGTGCGTGGATGCGCACGGCAAGGTCTGGTGCGGCGTCGGGATGCACGCGCACCTAATGGTGTTTGACCCGGAAGACGGCAGCAAACGCGACGTATTGCCCAAAGACCTCGCGTCCGCCTCATGCGTCTACGGCCTCAAGGCCGTGGGCGACTATGTGGTGTGCGGAGTCGAGTTTGTAGGCGTGCTGCTGGTGTACGACGCCGCCACGAAGGAGGTCGTGCGCCGGTTGGAGTTGCCCGAGGACGAAATGCTCTGGTTTACGGCCCAGGGCGATAGCGATAGCACGGCCACTCAGGCGGGGGGCGTAACCCCGCCGGCCTGGACCGGCATGTTTCCGAGCCGCGACCTGTTCAGTCTTGCCTTGCCCGATGGGAAACTCGAGCGCAAGGCAAAACGGTGCGCACTTGCCAAGCTGATCGTAGGGGAACGGCAACTCCACGGGATGGAGGACCAGGAATACGTCGTGCGCGACCTTCAGGAAGACCGTGTCCTGTTTCGAAAGCGCTTGACCGAAGGCGGCGACGGCATGAACGTCTTCGCGCTGACGCGTGGTCCCGATGGCGATATCTACGGTAGCACGTATATCAACATGCACATGTTCAAATGCAGCGCCGACTCAGGCAAACTCACGGATCTCGGTATATGCAGCCGGTGGGAAGGCCAGGTCGACAGCCTCAGTCTGGGACACGATGGCCGCATTTGGATCGGCGCCTATGTATATGCGGTGATGAGCGTGTACGATCCGGACAAGCCGTGGAATCCCGGCCGCGCGCCCGACGCTAACCCCCGGGAGATCGGTCCCGTTGGCAAAGGCCAGTACCGCACACAGACAAACTGCCTCGGGCCTGATGGCAAGTTGTACGTCGGCAGTATCCCTTCCTACAACACGGCTGATACCGGCGCGTTCACGATCTGCGATCCGGAAACCGGCGCCATGGATGTCCGAACCGATTTCGTAAGCGGCGGCACCGTCACGCGGCTCGTCGCCGACGACAAGTACGTCTACGGCGCGGGCGGTGGCGAGTTCTTTGTATACGATCCTGATGAGGATGCGAAACGCTTTTCAGACAAACGGCCCGTGACAGGCTTGGCCGTTCTCGGCAATGGCAGGATTGTTGGATCAGGCGGAGGAAAGCTCTTCGTTTACGACCCAAAGCAAAACAGCATCGTGGACGAAACAGCCAACCCCGCCGGCGACTTCTCCCACATGACCACGGGGCCCGATGGATCGGTCTACGGAGTCAACAAAAAATGCGTTGCCCAGGTCAGCGAAGACGGAACAACTGCGACAGTATTGGCCAAGCAAGGGGGCCAGTTCGCGGCGGTTGACGATCTCGGAAACATCTACTTCGCCCGTGGCTCGAGACTGTTCCGGTGCGTGCGTCCCTAGTCCATTTCCGAAACAGACCGATTTCTATTCCATCCTCAAGATTTCAAACGTCTTGGCCGATGCTTCGATAAGTTTCCCGGCCTCTTCCAAGTCTCCTTGAGCATAAAGCTGATCCAATTGGGAGAGAATGCGCCGGAGTTCCCAGGCGGTTTGTGACGAGGGTTGCGTTGCGCGCGCTTGCGGCCCCAAACGGCGGAGGTCGTCCATGGGTTGGCCGGCGAGAACGTCGGTTACGACATCGGACCAATGCGTGAAGAAGTCGGCGTATTGCAGTTCTCGCAGGACATCTTGCGCGTATCGCTGACAGTTTGTGGATTCATTCCCAAGGGCTTGCTCGAATTCGGCAGGTATGCTGAACGGATGAGTTGCGCTCATGGCCGCCAGAAAACCCTCATTCGCTTTCATGGCTTCGGGCAGGATTTTTTGGGTGTACGTTTTGGACAAGGCTTCGTAGTCCCAGGGGATGTCTTTGGCCTTCTCGTCGCGCACGGTGGCTACGCGTTTCCAGGTGCCGAAATCGTATTCCCAACGGTCGAAATAGCCATTGGCGTCCGTGTCAAACATCCGGATTTCACCGATGCCGTCTAGTCCCGCGAAATGCCCGGCTTGGATCCATCCTTCTTGTGCATGTTTGAGGTGAATGCGCTGATCAACGCCGCTGTAGTATAACGTGCGGCTCGATGCTGATGTGGTGCTGTACTCGCGCCGCATGTTCCATTTCTGGCAGGGGCCGCCGGTGTTTTCCATGAACCTGCGTTCCCAAATCCAGAAGACCCCTTCCCAACGATAATCGTCCTCGCGGCGATCTCCGTAGCCGATCGATATGGTGTCGTCAGGGTTCTCACGCCAAGAGAAACCCGTTTCGCGGGCTTCATAGTGGTCGCAGATGTCACGCAAACTTTTCCAAGGGGTAACCGTCGTGGTTTGCGGAGGACGGCGTTTGGGGTTGAAATGCCGCATGCCCGGGAATTCATAGGGCGCGGCTCCTACGAGATTAAAACCGAAATCGTAATGGAGCGGCGTGTCTTTCGAGCTCAGGTTGTCCACGTCAAAGCTGTAGCGAATGTTCACGATACCCATGTTGCTCAACAACGGCTTCCACGGCGCGCCGAAGTGGCCGTAGTCGTTGGCAAAATCCGGGTCGATGGCTGGATCGTAGCTGAGCGGCACGGCGCTGCACCGAACAACGACCTCGCTGAAGCCATCCGAGTCGGTGTCGTAGAAGGCGAAGGGACATTCGGAAATGGGCGCCCACGTGCCCTTTTCGGTGTCGAGTTTGTTCATGTAGACCATGCTATTGCCGTACGGGTCGCCCTCAAAGAAACTCGGCCCGCCATATTCGTAGCCGCTGAGACTCCACATGGCGCTGTCGTCGTCAATGTCATCGCCAAACCAGCAATAACGCAACTCACCGTCGACGAAATAGCGAATGTCCATCTCGTCGGGGTCGCCGTCGCCATCGGAGTCAATATAGTCCACCATACGGTCCACCGCACCATCCCGGTTGTAGTCGGCCACGTAACAATCCGAGTCCGTGTCGCCGCCATCCCGTAGGCTTTCATCTTCGTCATCATCGATCACCCATACGATGCCATCGCTCTTCTTCCCGGAACGATTCAGAAACGATTCACGCCGCACGAGGGCCTTGCCATCTTCCAGCACGAACGAATCTCCCGATTCGAGCGCCGCAGCCCGCGTCCACCACGGCTTATCATCCAAACGCAACGCCCCCGATTTCGTCAGGGTTGTTTCCGCCATCCACCAGGGACCGTCAACACCTTGACCAAGTTCTAGGGGTTCCGTCGCGCCAGCCATGTATTGCCCCAGGGCCAGCATGGCCAACAGCAATCCCATGGCGGTTAGTTCGAGTGTGCGAATCATTCCACTCCTCCGATCATGGCGCACTGACCGCGATGCGTTGCGCCTTTGTCATGCCGTCGCCCCAGTAAAAGAGATCGACATCTTTCGTTTTCGGAGGCGTCCTCCCGTCACCATAGGACCAAAATACGCGGAAACGTCCATCACCCTGTTTCTGATTCAGGACCGTTTTGACATGGTTATGGGAATATTGCGATTCGGATGTGAGTTGTGTGACGGGCTGCCAAGTTCGTCCGCTATCGGAAGATCGCCACTCCATAATCTCGCCGCCTTCGACGTTTTCTTGCACGATCTGGGCTGGGCCAAACATGCGGTAATCATTACGGGCATAGAGGACAAGGGCGCCGCCGTTGTACATGTGGTGGCTGGGTGCGATGTCGGAAATTGACCACTCACCTGCCATGCCTCGGGCGAATTTCCACGTGCCCGCGTACGTCGCGGTGTCGGCATCGATGAACAAGATGCAAGGATTGCCATCGGCATCGAGTTGAATGTCCTTCAACCAGACGCCATGTTCGCCCGATTCAAAGACCTTCACCGCTTTGTTCTCGGTGATGGGAAGTGTCAACGCGGTACCGTCGCTCTTCCGCCATGTATTTCCGCCATCATCGGAACAAGCGCAATAAACATCGTATCGCCGTGCCCACAACGGCTTTGTTTGTTGTTCTGCTGGTGTGCCGCCGCCCAGCTTGGACCAGGTCAAGTGGATACGACGCGGATAAGCGCCGGTCGCCGCCACGGTCATCGCGTAGGCCGTGGAACAGAACTCATAGTCGCCGAATTCGATGATGCTGTTGGCGTCCGACCACGTTTCACATCCGTCATCGCTCGTCTTGCAGCACCAGCCCTCAGCTACGCGATAGACCACCGTGATTTCGCCCGGTTTGAGTTGCCAAGGCTGCGGATAGGATGCGCCACGGGGCATAAGGTCCGTCTTCTTCACCCAGTTCGCCATGTCATAGGGTGCGGCAGACCGCAAGACATGAATGGCCTGGTCCGCGCCGGCGTATCCGTAGAACACATACAAGAAACCGTCTTCGTCGATGAGCAACGCCGGGTTACGGTGCGCGTTTCCATCGGGGTTTTCTCCCAGCGCCAACGGGGATGCGAATACGCCCGTTCGATGGTCAAACGAGGCGATGCTTGGCCGATTACGATCATCGCCAAACACGAAGAAGGTCCGATTCACCTTCAGTGCAAACACCGCCATCGGACGGTTCCAGGCGGAATACGTTGCCTTGCCGCCCGCATACACGTAGTCACGTCCGGGCAGCGTATTGTCCCGGCCACAGCCGTACCATACGCCGCGAAAGGACGTTGGCGAAGGAAGGGGCTCAGCCCCGGCCCGCGACACAAACGCGAACAGGAGAGCGAATGCAACAGAGACAAACAGGATAACGTCTTGCCGCTGGAAAACCCTCGCCGTTTTGGACATGCTTCCTCCTTCTTGTCCTATCGTGAGACGCGGCTATTGCGCCGCGCGCTGAAGGTCCACGATGGCGGTGAAGCCTTTGAGGTCCCAGAGGTGACACCAGGTATTCTGGGCGTTGTCCTTGCCCATGTAGCCATAGTTGATCCCAACGGGATATCCTTTTCGATCCACCCGCGACCACCGCCGATGGCTGTGAAACATTATGAGCGCAACAACAAACCCTTTCAAGAAAAGCCCGCAAGACGCCACGCCAACCCCTTTGACGGGATAACAAGATAGGACCCGATACCCCCGCACCGGACAACAGGCTGACGCATCACCTCTAATTCCTAATTCCTAATTTCTAATTCCTAATTCACTACCCCCGCCCCGTCAAAACTTGAATGCGCCAAAACAAACCGGGGATACTTAACCTTTAATGACCACCGGAAGGAGCACCCCAATGGCCACCCGTAGAACCTTCATGGCAAAGTCAGCCGTCGCGGCCGCCGCCACTTTGCTCGCGGCGGGATGTGCGCGGATTCCTCGCGAGGCGCCCCCACGAAAGCTCCGTTGTCTTGGTTGGCAGGTGGGCTTAACCTACCAGAGCATGGCGTCCGGCGGCCTGGACCGCGACTATCTCCTTCGCCTCCTCGACGAAATGGCCGCGAACCGCATGAACACGCTTAGCCTAATGATGCAAAGCTACGGCTACTTCGACCCCGGCCACGACGGCTACGCTTGGCCGGTGCGGAATCCGGCGCTCATACCCTACCGCGATCCTAACGCTATCAACGCCCAACCGGACCGTGAATTCGTGCGTGACATCATTGAGGAGGCCGCCGCACGCCAAATCGAGATTCAACTGTTTCTCAACTGGGGTATCTGGAATCCCGATTTCGTCAAGGAAGCCTATCCCGAGGCCAGCTTGCAGATGAAAGACGACGGCACCCCGTCCGGTTGGCTTCACTGCCCCGATGCCCCCGGCGCGTGGCAACTGGGTCTCGATGAAGCCGCCGACCTCCTCACGTTCTACGACCACCCCAACGTTACCGGCTACGCCTTCGAACGCGTCAGCTACGCCGGGTTCTCAACCTGTTACTGCCCCTACACGCGCAAGGCCTTTCACGAGGCAACGGGAATCGCCCTCGACGACGCAGGGGATCGCCAACGCGAAGCCTGGAAAACCGAGCAGATGTCCCGGTATCTCTCTGAGTTCTCGGCGCACATCAGGAAGCTGCGGCCCGGCATCACCATCGGACTCCACACCCAATGCCGCCGAGGATGGGGCCATGACCCGGCGCGCCTGGGCCAATGCGGCATCGATTACCTTCTTCCCCACACCATCCAGTTCCCCACCACCCAGCCCCAACTGTATGCCATGCTCGACACCCTCGCGCCCAACCCGTGCGTCCTTCATTTCTGCACGCGCGACCGGCGTCCGCAGAACTACAAACTCTGGATCAAGACCCCCGAAATCATCGACGAGGTCCTGGGGTGGGTCCACGACTATCCCGGCAGCAACCTTGCGGGCCTCCTCTTCTTCAACGAACCCGCCACCTCCCCAACCAACAAAGAAGCTGTTTATCAAGGCATCCGCCGCCGGTTCGCGTAACGGACCTGCGCACATCGGAGAACTCCTGTAACGATGTGGCGACGAATGCCGGTGCGCGCGTTCTTTTCTGCCAGCGGGCGAATCCGCGAAAATCCGCTTGACATCCCTGGGACAAAGTTGTATAACGGGCAATAGGTCTGGGTTTTCGCAAATATCGCAGTGTCGGAGATCCGGGCGCGCCGAGCAGTTTAGTGAAGGTAGTTCGACTAGACAACGGGGTAGTTAGCCGTTGCCCGGACAAGGGGTTGCAACCCCTTGTCTTTTCAGGTGTCAATCATGATTGACCGAAGTTTGGCAGGCAGGGCATTCGAACGCGGTAGCGTTCAAAGTAGGCGGGGAATAATTCC
>Ga0210003_1001755_pt1 | contig 18817 bp, 11 predicted proteins | sample LantaG_FD_182804 | JGI IMG/M metagenome (GOLD analysis project Ga0210003, IMG submission 182804) | Deep subsurface microbial communities from Baltic Sea to uncover new lineages of life (NeLLi) - Landsort_02402 metaG (SPAdes) (version 2) | ecosystem: Environmental > Aquatic > Marine > Oceanic >...
CGCCCCCCCCCCCCCCAACCCACCCCACCCGACACACACACGCCCACCAAAATCACAGATCTACGTCCCCTCCCACCCGCTCAGCAAGCACTGGCTCGCCGTCGCCCGCAACAAGCTCTCCCCGCCGCCCGTCTTCCGCTCGGCGCTGGCGGAACTGGGAAGGATCCTCCTCTACGAGGCCGTCGACGGCTGGCTGCCGACAGTCGAAGGGCGCGTCGAGACGCCGACGGGCGTCGCCGACTGCACGTTCGTCGATCCGGGTGAGCCCGTGGTGGTCGTGCCCATCCTCAGGGCCGGGTTGGTGCTCCTGGAGTCGGCGGCGACGCTGCTCCCGGCCTCGAGGACCTACCACGTCGGCTACGCCCGCGACGAGGCGACGCTGGAGGCCTCTCCCTACCTCAACAAGTTGCCTCCGCGCCTCACGCCCGAAGACCGCATCCTCGTCGTCGACGTGATGCTCGCCACGGGAGGCACCGTGGTGCAGGTGGTCGAGGACCTGGTCTCTCGGGGAGCCTCGGACGCCAACATCAGGGTCGTCGCGGCGGTGTGCGCTCCCCCGGCCTTGCAGGCTCTGGGCGAGAGGTTTGGGAAGCTGCGGGTGTACGCCGGGATGATCGACGCCGAGCTGGACGAGAGGGGGTACATCGTTCCGGGGCTCGGGGATGCCGGGGACAGGGCTTTTGGGACGGAATGAGTGAAGGGGTGTTTTGTAAAAAGGGAAATTTCGTGTTTTTTTTTTCCTCTCTCTTTTTCTCTTTCTCTCGCTGACACGTTACAGAAGGGGAAAAAACGAAAACAAGCGCTCTTTTCTCCCACCTCTTTTCTCCCCTCCTCCAACTCACGGCCAGCTGCTCCTCCTCCTCCCCACTTCCCTGCCCCCTCCCCCTCCGAGTGAAGCGTGTTCCGCCGCGAACGCCGCCGCCAACGCCCCCCTCCCGCTCCTCCTCGGCGCCCTCGTGTCCCCGCCGGCCGACAGGAACGGGTCCCGCGCCCAGATCGTAGCGAGCTCGCCGTGGCGGGCGACGCGGTCCACGATGAGGCCGGGCGAGGCGGCGTCGGCGCCGCTGTCGGCGCCGCTCCTCCTGCGGCGGCGCAGGGGGAGGCCGCGCGGCGGCGGCTGCGGGCGCGCTCGCCTCTTCGCTCGCTCTCCTTGCTCTCCTCTTTCACCGGCGGCCTCCTCGGCTCTGTGGTTCCGGCGCGATCCGTTCGCGCTCATCTCGCGGAGGAGTTCTCCCGCGGAGCTCTCGTCGGAAGCAGCAGCAGCAACAGCAGCAGCAGCAGCAAAAGCAGCAGCAGCAGGAACAACAGCGGGAACGGTCGCCAACGAAGGTGACTTCGACCCCTCCGCGCTCGCCTCCCTCTGCCGCCGCCGCCGCCGCCGCGGCTTGCCGCAGCAGGCGCAGAGCCGCTGCTGCTGCTCGCCTTCCTTCTGACACTTCGCCCTCGCTTGTTCCTTCATCCCTCTATTCTGCATAGGGGCGTTCTCGGTGTCTTCGTCGTCATAATCGTCGTCGTCGTGCTGTCCGATGGCCTGGTCGAAAAGAAGAGGAATTGAAAAGTACTAAGAAAACCTAAGACTTAGACTCAGCAGTAATGCAAAAACCTAAACCTTCCTTTTTTTAACCCCGAGGTTTTTCTTCTTCGCGTTTCTTCTCTCTCTCTCCCGCACTCTCTACCCTGTCTCATTACTCTTACCGTCATCGCTAGCATACTGTCGATGAGGTCCTCGAGCCTCTCGCCGTCTCTGGGCTCCTCCTCGGCGAGGAGGCAGCGGGAGCGCGAGAGCGAGCGGCGGCAGCGGCGGCGGCTTTGTCTCGGCCATGTTGCGCCGGGAGACGAGCAGCCTCGGCCTTCTCCTCCTTCTTCCTCCTCGCCTTTTCCGGGCTCTTCTTCGCCGCTGCAACGCTCCAGGAGGATCCCATCTTCGAGGCTCCACCTTGTGCCCTCTTTGTCGTCGTCTCCCCGGCGGCGGAGAGAGCGAGGAGAGGCGGAGCAGGAGCGAGTCTCGAAGGCTGCCCCCTCGTCTCCCTCCTCGGCTCCATCCTCCTCGGCCCACTCCTCCTCGGCCCCCTCGCCCTCTTCCTCCAGAGCCGTTCTCGCCGCAGCGGCCCCTCGCGCGACGTGCCACAGCTCTATAGGCGAGGGAGGGCTCGAGGTAGACCAGGGGAACTGCTGCCGCTGCGGCGCGGGGGAGCGGGAGGAACTAGAGGGAGGAGAGGCGTCGTTCATTTTTTTCTTCTTTTCTTTAATGAAAGCGAGAGAGCGAAAAAAAAAAACATTTCCCATCGATCAACGCTTTCGTCTCAAGTTCGTTTCTTCTTTTTTATTTTACCCCCACTCTCCTCCCTCTTTCGAATGAACGGTGGCCGTCGAGCGCCGCTCTTCGGCGCTCCCCCGGGCTCGCAGCAGCAGGTCTGTTTCATTTGAAAAGAGGGAGAAAGAGATAGATAGATAGATAGATAGATAGAGAGAGAGGAGAAACGGCGTTGAAGGACGACAACGCGATTGCATTGCTTTTTTCCCCCTCAACCTCGGAGCCCCGACCTCGAAACTTTCTCAAAAACTCTCTCTCTCTCTCCCTCCCCGAAAACTCTTCTTCCAGCAGGCCGACCCGGAGTCCCTCGAGCGGGAGAACGACCGCAGCATCGACGCCCTCGGGGAGCGCGTCGGGGCCCTGCGGGCGATGACCTCGGGAATCCACGGCGAGGTGGAGTCGCAGCACCGGCTGCTGGACTCGATGGTGCGATTAATGTTCTGTTTCTTCTTGGTTCTTACTCTTTTGACTTTCCGACCCCTTGCTCTCTTCCTCTCTTTCTCACTTTCTCCGCCTTTCCCCCCCTGCAATCCATTCCACATCCCCAAACAAGTCCGAATCCATGGGCGTCGCCCAGATGGGCCTCGCGGCGGCGACCACGCGCTTCAAGAGGGTCTTCGAGTCGCCGGCACGGCGGCGGTCGGCCGTCAAGGCCTCGGGTTTTGCGTTCCTGTTCTTCTGCCTGCTCTACTTCCTCGCGAAGCACCATTGAGAATCGTAGTTATCAGCTCTTCAGTCCCCCGCCCGTGGTTTCGTTCCCCCTCTTCAGTGTGAAATACAAAATACATGAAAACATCAAAATAAATGACACGAGAAAGCAAAAAAAGTTTTCATTTTTTTCGTCGCGTTTTTTTGGTTTTGTTCTCCCTCTCTCTCTCTTTTTCACCGCTTCGGCCTTCCTTTCTTCTTGCCCGCCCCTTTCGCCGCCGGAGAGCCCCGTGCGACTCCTCCTCCTCCTCCTGTTCGAGGCGCCGAAGAAGAAGAAGATGATGAAGAAGAAGATAAAGAAGACGAAGAACCAAGGGCAGCAGAGGACACCGCCTCCTGCTCCGGAGTCAGCAGCGCGGCCGAGAGCAACGGAATCCAGTCAATCGCCTCGAGGTCGGCCGCCGTCCGGCATCTGCGAAGAGCCGGGAGCAGTGCTTCCAGCGCCGCAGGGCTCGCGGCTTCGCCCCCGAGGTCGGCCAACAGAGAGCCGTCGTCGAACCCTTCTTCTTCTTCGGCGGCGGCCCTCGCGACCCTCCTCCTCCACGCCCTCGACGCCGCCGGCTCTCGCAGCGCCGCAAGCCCGCCGCCGCGCCGCGCGGCCTCCGCGAACGCGTCTCCCGCCTCTTCGTCGCCGATCTCCGACGGGTCCAGCGCCTGCTCCTCGACGACGGCTGTGCCAATGCGGGTGCGCACGGAGCAGACGAGCCTGGCCGCCGAGGGGACCCACGTGCAAGACCGCTCGCCCGAGACGAGCAGCCCCGGGACCGCGCGGAGGATCTCGGCGGCCTCTGCGTCCCCGCCCTCGTCGCCGCCGCCCTCCTTCTCCTTCGGCGGCAGCTCCAGCGGCGCGGCCAGGAAGATGAGCGACGACGAGCGCGCCGCGGCGGCCGAAGTGCCCAGGGTCGCGACGGCCAGGACGGGGCACTCGAGCAGGGGGTCCTGCGATCCGGCCGGGAGCACCGCGGTCGCCGGGGGGTCGTGCTCGCCGCCGCCGCCGCCGCCGCCGAGGACAAAGGCCGCGCTCCTGTCCCTGCCGCCGCGGGCCCTCCTCGTCGCGACCCTGTCCGGGTAGGCAGAGGCGATGAGGCACCCCACGAGGGACACGTGGTTCTCCTCGACGGCGTCTGCTGCCGCCCGCGCCAGGGCGAGGCGCCGCTCCCGGCGGCGGAGGCGCTGCGGTGGCGCCTCTCGCAGACCTTCGCCGTCGCCGCTGCCGTCGCCGTCGTCGACAGCGGGCTCGTCGTCCTCCTCGGGCTCCTCCTCCCCCCCCTCCTCCGGGTCGTCGTCGGCGGAGGCGACTCCCCGCAGCTGCCGCTCAAGCACCAGCGCTGCATCCAAGACCCCGGAGGCGGCCCTCCTGTCGACGCTCGGGGCGAGGGGGCCCCGGCCGGCGAGGGCGAGGACCCTCTCCGCCGCCGAGGCGCCGGGCGCCGGCGCCCCCGCCCCCGCCGCCGCCCCCCCTCCTCGCCCCGGCCCTCGGGTGTTCCGGAGCACGAAGTCCCTCTCGGAGCACGCGGCCGCCAGGACCGCCCCAAGCTCGGGACACCGGAGCCGGGCCGCGCATAGGAGCATCCGGGAGAGGCGCGGGTGGGCCCCGAGGGCAGAGGCCCGCGCGCCCTGGGGGGTGAGCTCAAAGGCGCGGTGGAGCTGGGGAGGGGGAGAAGAAGCCGGTGTTTCACCGCCGACCGCCACCCCCTCTCTTTCTTTCTTCTTGGAGATCAGGCCCAGGAGCTCGAGGAGCTCAAGACCCGCATAGAGGTCCCCGCGGTGCGGCTCGTCGAGCCACGGAAGAGGTGGAGGCGACGAGGAGGGAGAGGCATCGGCATCGGCAGCGACCAGCGCCAGCGCGAGCGGGGCCAGGTCGCTGCCGCCGCGGCTCGCCTCGGGCGCGGCCGCCGCGGCCCTCCTCGAGTGGTCCCCGTCGCTCCAAAGCCTCACGCAGGCCCCCGGGGCCTCCCTCCCGGCCCTCCCGGCCCTCTGGTCCGCGGAGGACCTGGAGATGGGCAGCGTGACCAGCCTTTCCACGCCTTTGCTGGGGTCGAGCCGCGGCACGCGGGAGAGGCCGGCGTCGACGACGGATGTGACCCCCGGCACTGTCAGGGACGACTCCGCCACGGGGGTCGAGAGGATGATCCTCCGCCGCCTCCTCGGAGCTCCGTTCCACCTTTGCGGGGCGAGCACCCTGTCCTGCTCCGACGGGGGAAGACCGCCGTGGAGCTGGAGGACGTCCACCATCGTCGACGACCCGCTCCCACTCCCGCTCTCGCCTTTGTCGTCGCCGCCTCCTCGCTCGCCTCGCTCGCCGCCGCCGTCGACGCCGACGAGCTTCTCGAGCGCCGCGCGCGTCGCCCGGATGTCGGCGACGCCCGGCAGGAACACCAGGACGTCTCCCTTGGCGTGCTTCCCGCCCGCTCCCTTCAGGAGCGCGACGGCCTCCGCCGCGGCGGCCGCGGCGAGCGAGGCCGCGCCGCCGCCGCCCCGCCCTCCGGCGTCCCTGGGCGGGCCCGCGAAGCGCATGGCGACGGGGAAGGCCCTGGCCGCCGGGGCCCGGACGATCGAGGCCGCCGGGCCTCCTCCTTTTCCCCCTCCTCCGCAGCCGCCGCCGCCCTCGAGCCTGGCCGCGGCCTTTTCGGCGAGGCCGCCCCCGAGCGTCGCCGACGCGAAGACGACCTTGATGCCGCCGCCGTCGCCCCTCGCTGCGAGCAGCGCGAAAAGGAGGTCGACTTCGGCAGACCGCTCGTGGGCCTCGTCGAGCATCACGGCGCCGATCGGAAGGGCAAAGAGACGGCGGCGACGGCGGCGCAGAGGAGCTCCGCCGTCCTCGCTCCCGCTCTTCTCCGCCGCGTGAAACTCGTCCAGGAGGAGCCGAGTCGCGACGCCCGGCGTGACGACGACGATGCGGGCGTCGCGGAACGAGCAGCGCGCGTCCCCTCGCACGGCGTAGCCGATCGGGCACCCACCCCTGCCCAAGCGCAGGGGCTTTTCTTCTTCTCCGCTTTCTTCTACCTCTCCTCGTGCTCCCTTCTGGAGAAGGCTCACCATCCTCCGCGCCGCGGCCGTCGCCGCGAGCCTCCTCGGCTCGACCACGACGAGCGCTTTCCCTTGGAGCCACGGCGGGTCCGCGGTGAGGATCTCCAGGGGGAGAGCCGTCGTCTTACCCGCTCCGGGAGGCGCCTCGAGCACCAGATGCCCCCTGTCTAGGGCGCGCAGGCACTGTGGGATGACCTGCGCGATGGGGAGGTCGGAGAAAGAGGAAGAGGGGGAGGGAGGAGGAGGTTCGTCCGCCGCCGCCGCCGCCGCTGCCGACGCTCTCGGCGCTAAGAAAGTCAGCGGCCTCTTTCCTGCGAGCCTACGGCATCGAATTGCCTCTTTCGATGTGGTCGAGATAGGAGAGCATTGCGGGATTACTGAGGCGAGAGATCGGCAACAGCGAAAGCTCGTGGAGGAGGCGACACCAGGGGGGCGGAGAAGGAGCTGCATCACTCCCCCCGAAACTCGATCTGCTCACCTTGGAAGTGGTCCGGCCTTCGCGATCGGCCAATCTCACATCTCCATTTCAATCCTTTCGCCCTTTCGTCACCCTTCCCTCTTCTCGCCCTCCCTCTCTACCCCCTCTCTTGGGATTCTTCCGTCGGTCTCTTTGAAAAGCTCGACGGGAGAATCATGTCGGCCCGCTCCGGTGGCGGCGACCGCGGCGACCGCGGCGGCGGCGGAGGAGGCGGCGGCGGCGGCGCGGGCCGCTCGAGGACGCTCGCCCCGCTCGTCGCGACCGGCGCCCTGCAAGCCGGGGTCAACTTTCTGTCCTGCAGCGTGGCCGGGCGCGAACACTTCGCCGGTGAGTTTGCAGATGAGGATCGAGAGTCTCGTTTGGTGGTCGTGAAATCGCGAAAGCGGATCCCGCGGGCGCGGTCGACAGCAGTTTTTGCCTTCTGGTTGATGTGTCGAGAGAGCGAGAGAGGAGGAGTCGCCGCAAGACCGGACGACGTCCCGACGGCGAGCATTGAGATCGTCGAAAAGCCTTGTCCGCCCCGCGGCAAGGTCTTCCGAAGTGTTTTGAAGCCCGATTTTACAATATTAGCAATCAAAAACGTTGTGGCACTCGTTTAAAGGCATCGGAGAGATAGCGACGCGCTTGGCTGGTCGTATATCGCGCGGGCATTAACTCTCTCGCCCGAAAGAAAACGAGCTCTCCTGGAGAGCCCTTGTTTTTTTCTCCTGATGCTTTGAGCGCATTTGACCGCGGTCAGAAGGCCTTGATCTGCAGTCTTGTCTTCCAAAAAGCTCCCGAATCGCTCTTTTGCGATGTCGATCTCCGAATCGGAGTGTCGAGAGGGCAACGCAGTGGAAGAAGGTGGCGCGAGGAGGCGACGCGTTTTCTGTTCCCATGAGAAGGAGGTCGCCGCAAAAAGCCGAAAGACCGAATTCTCAATTTCCAATCCTCTCCAACCTCTCTTTTCAACACCATCTCCAACCTCTACACAGAGCTCGCTCCCGACGGCGCGATCCACTTTGAAGGATACGTCTTCAAGAGCCCCTCGGCCTTCTCTGTCTATGTCAAGAGAAAACAGGTGAGTCGAAGAAAGAGAGGGGGATCGGAAGGATTCGCAATTCTCGCTTCTCCAGCGAGCGAGAGAGCGAGAGAGCTTGATGGCCGACCCGTTGGCGGCTGGCTCGAGCGAGAGAAGCTTGCGGCTGAAAAAGCTCCGCCCGGCAAGAAAATCCGCTCGTCACTCGCTTGTCGCTGACCCACCTCCTCCCACTTTCCCCGACTCGCCCCTCGCTCGCTGTCGTTTTTCTTCCCCTCCTCCCTCCCTCTCTCTTTCCCTCTCTCTCTTTCTCCCTCCGCTCCAACCGACTTCACAGAACCCGTCCCGCAAGGCGGACGACGGCTGGACCTCGTGCAAGTACCGGGGCACGCTGCTCTCGCTGTACCGGCCGAGGCTCGAAGAGCTGATTGCGTCGGGGCTCGGCAACGCGCCGGCGCTACCTGGCGGCGGCAGTGCGTCGGCGTCGGCGTCGGCGGCGGCGGCGGCGGCCGCGACGCCCAAGACGTCGTCCCCGAAGCAGTCCCGCCCGAGGCCGAGGACCTCGGCGGGCACGGCGATCGACTCCGAGCTGGCGGGAAACATGACGATGGGGGGGACCGGGAACGCCGACTACGACTCCGACCTCGACGACGAGGGCAGGGGCACCGCGAGCGTCGGCAACGGGACGATCCTCTCCAGGAGCCCCCCGCGTGGGGCCACCTCGGCCGGGGGAGGAGGAGGGGGGGGCTCCCTCTCGAGGCGCGGCTCGCTCGGGCCCGCGGGGGGCGGCGGAGGAGGAGGCGGGCAGTGGCCGGGGTCGTCGCCCGCGGCGAGCCTCGCTTCGCCCAAGCGCGGCGCCGGCGGCGGCGCCGCAGGAGCGCCGAGGCCGCCGCGGCCGGGGGGCGCCCCGCGCGCCGCCGTCTCCGGCGGGAGCAACGCAGGCTGCTTCGCCTTTTGCGGCTCCAACCACAACACCAACGTCACCACCAACAACAGCAACAATAACATCAGCAACCGGGCAACGTTCGCGCGGGCCTCCTCGGCGACGATCGCCGACAATATCAGCGCGCTCGCCGTCTCGACCCCGCCGTCGTCGCTGCCGCCAAACGCGCAGCCCCTCAACGCCGCCTCCTCCCTGCCTCTCCCCGTCGCCCCGCGGGGCCCCCCCGGCCACAACGCCCTCGCGTGGGTCCAGTGCGAGGACCCGGCCTGCCACAAGTGGCGGCGCCTGCGCGCTCGCGACGTCCCACGGGGCGCCTGGCGCTGCGCGATGAACCCCGACGGCCGCTGGGCGCGCTGCTCGGTCCCGCAGGCCAGCCCCGACGACGACGCCGACCGCGCGCTCGAGGCCCGCGGCGGGCCGCTGCCCGGCCCCGACGGCGAGCTGGGCAGGACCGGCCACGCCGAGGCGTGCAGCAGGCCGGGGCTCGACGAGTGCACCGAGCCCGACTTCGAGGACGACCTGCTCGCGTTCCTCGACGCCGGCGGCGAGTGGGACGCCGCGCGCGCGCTGCGGGCGAGGAGGGTGAGCCTCGCGGGCGCGCCGCTCGACGTGTTCGGGCTGTACAGGGAGGTCGCGGCGCTGGGCGGGCTGGCGAGGCACCTGTCGTCGTCGTCGTCGCCGTCGTCGCTGCCCTCGTCGGCTGCCTCGGCCGCCTCGGCGGCGGCGCGCGCGGGGATCGACTTCGCGGGGCAGATCTTCCCCAAGCTGAGGAACGCGCCGTCGCCGGCCGCCGCGGCCGCGGCCGCCGCCGCCGGGGCGCCGCCGCTGGCGCCTCCGGCCGCCGTCGGCGCGACGCTGCTCTCGCTCTACCGCCGGTACTTGCTGGCCTACGAGGTGGAGCACGCCGCCGTCGACCTGCCGCCCTCGGACGAGCCCGGACAGCAGCGCGAGCAGCACGACCACCGCATGGCGGCGTCCGCCGGCGTGGAGGACGGCGGGGGAGAGGAGGGCGAGAGCGACGTCGCCGCCTTTGACGGGGGAGGTCGGAGGCCCAAGGGCGGCGGCGGCGGCGGCGCCGACCCGCTGGCTTTCCTCGCCGACGTCGCCTCCGCCGGCGAGCCGCCGATGCACGGGCCTCCCAGGCAGGCGGTCTCGGCGCCCATGGGGGGCGGCGGCGCCCCCTTCTTCGCGTGGAACACCCACACCAACACCGCCGCCGCCGCCAACGGAGCGCCGCGCGGCCCGCGCTGTGCCGCCTCGGCCGGCGGGGGCGCCTGCTCCCCGCTCGGCGCGGACGTCTCCTCCCTTCCCCCCGGAATCGGCGCCGGGGGCACGCCGCTCGCGCCCGGGGCCGGGTGGCCGCTGCCGCGGGCCCCGGGAGCAAACGGGGGAGCGGGGAGCAAGCGCAACTCCAACCAGAACCAAAACGGCCTCTGCGGCGGCGGCAACAACAACAACGATGACGATGCCGCGTCCCCGCTGATGAAGCGCACCCGGTCGGGCTGCGGCGGCGTCTCGGCTTCCTCTGCCGCCGCTGAAGCAGCGGCTGCCGCTGCTGCTACTGCCGACGAGCTCGGGAGGAGGGCCGCGGCGGCGGTCCCGACGACGGCGACCGCGGACGGGAACGACGACGCGGCGGCGGTGGCCCGCGACGCCGCCGACGAGGTAGCGGCCACGCGCGCCGCCGCCGCGGCGGTGACCACCGCGCTCGCCCGCATCGAGCACTCCGCCCCGGGCAGGGCGGCCCCCGGCTCGCTGCTGCTGGCCCCCGACCCGGACGACCTCAACCGTCACTGGCCCGTCGTCGTCGCGGCGGCCTCGGACCTGCCGCTCGCCGTCGCCGCCGGCGGCGCGAGCGTGCGCGGGACGCGCTCGTTCCCGCAGCCGCTGCACGGCGCCGCCCCCTCGGGCCGCGTCTCGGACGCGTACCCCGTCGTGGTCCTGGGCTCAAGGGACATGGGCTGGGCCGAGGCGGCCGCCTGCCGGCCGTTCACGCCCTCGGCCGGGCAGGCCGCGGCGGCCGCCGTCGCGCCCGCGGCGCGGCGCTGCCCCGTGGCCTGCCCCGACAGCGACGCGGACGCGCTCGACGCCGACTGCTCCCGCGCCCTGAAGGTGGCGGCCCAGTGCGCGAGGGGGGGGGCCGCGGGGAGGGCCGCGGCGCGGGCCGCGGCGCACGGGGCCGGGGCCGGCGCGAGCGCCGAGCGGCTGCTCGCGGCCGAGGGGCGGCTGCCGCTCGACGGCGTGGTCTGGTGCTCGCGCCTCGAGTTCTGGGCCGAGTGGCGGCGCGCGGCGGCGCGCGCCGAGTCCGCGGCGGAGCTGGCGCCGCACGTCCTGGCACTGGCGCACCAGCTGAAGCCTTCGGTGCTGCTGGAGCAGGCGGTGGCGGGGGCGGCGGCGGTGGCGGGGGCGGGGGCGAACAGCGGCAGCGACGGAGAGGGAGGTGCGGCGTCGGCGTCGGCGGCCGCGGGCGGGCCCGGCGGAGGCGACCCGGCGCTCGTCGCCCGGGTCAAGGCCGCGCTCGAGGGCGCCCGGCCAAACTCGAACGCCTACGCTTCGACCTCTGCTGCAGCTGCTGCTGCTGCGGAAGCCACATTTTCCGGAGATAGCGTCCCGGCGCTCTTCGCCCTCTCCGCCGGAGGTGCCCCCGGGGTGCCCGCGGTCGAGGCGGCGATCTCGGCAATCGAGGACGCCGTCGACTGGTCTCGGCTCGCCGCCGCCGCTGCCTCGCCCTCTTCCTCGCCGACCGCCGCCGCTGCTTCTGCTGCCGCTGCGGCTGCGATGGTGCCTTCGATGGCCCCTACCCCGCCGCTGCCTCCGCTGCGAGCGGGCGCGACTGCGACACCGGCGGCGACCGCGGCGATGCTGATGACGCCGCCGCGGCTCTTCGCGACAACGGCCGCGGCAACAACGGACCTCAAGCCCAGCGGCAGCGGCCCCGCCATCGCCGCCTCCTCCGCCCGCGTTTCTGCTGCCTCTCTCTCTTCCGGAGGCGCGGCGGCGGGACAGGTCTCGCCACTGCAGAAGCAGCACCAGCCGATCACCCCGGCGAGCCAGCCGCAGGCGAAGCCGATTCAGGGCCTCGAGGAAGACGCCGAGGCAGCGCCGGCATCGCTGCCGCCGCAGGCCGCCGGGAGCGGGGCAGACGTCACTGAAACCGCTGCTGCTGCTGCTGCTGCTGCCGCTGCTGCTGCTGCTTCCCCGGCTTCCGCCGAGGATGCCGCGACCCCGACGGCGGCGACGGCCGCGGCCGCCGTCGAGGAGATCGCGACGCCGGCCGAGGCGACGACGACCGGGAGGCTCGCGGCAAAGAGCAGCGACGACGACGATGACGACGACGAGGGCAGCGACGGCGGCGGCGGCGGCGACGACGACGACCACCCGAACGACCTCGAGGGCGGAGGCAGCGGGGGCGGGAACGCGGAGGCAGAGGCCGCGGGAGAGGACAAGGACACTCCCACCGCCGCGAACTCGCGCCACCGCGGGGCCGAGGCCGCCGCGGCCGTCGCGGAAGCTGCTGCGGCAGCGGCGGAGCCCGAGGCTCCGCTCACCCGCCGCGGCGCCCGCGCCGCCGCCGCGGCCGCCGCCGCCGCCGCCGCCGCAGAGGCGGCTGCTTCTGCTGCCGCTCGCACGTCGTCCAAGCACTCTCCCCTCCAGGCGGCCGCCGACGGCGCCTCGGCCGACGCAGGGAACACGGCGACGACGCCGCTGGGGCCGGATTTGCTCGAGAGCCTGCGGTCGATGGCCGAGTCCGAGGCGCGTGCCGCCGGCGTTTGATGGAGGGTTTTTTGTTCTGTTCTGTTGTTTCCTCCGTTGAGGAGGAAAAGAAGGAGGAGGAGAAGAAGAAGAAGGAGGAGAAGAAGAAGAGGGAGTAGGAGAAGAAAAGCGTTTGATTCCCCTTTTTTATTTACTTGCGGGAGGGAGTTGAGAGAGAGACAAAAGAGAGAGTTTCGGGCGAGAACGAAGAGAAAGAGATAGGGGGTGGTGGTGGCGGAGAGATGGAGAGAGAAAGAGAGATAGGGGGAGCGAGAGAGAAAAAACACCAAAACACCAAAAACAAAATCGTTCGCTTTTCCTCTCCAACGCGGACGGAGCGGGTTCGGGAAACCCATTTTGCCATGCAGCCATTTTGATTCACCCCTCCATCGCCCGCGAAACTTCAAAAAAGGAGGGATGAAACCCGTTTTTGACCCCTCCAAAACAACAACACCATCAAATTTTTGACCGTCTCCCCTTTTTTCATTACTTGCGTTCAACTTTTTACATATCTACCCCGTTATCCTTTTTCCCCGCCGCCTAATTATAATCTCTTTTCACTGTCATTGTCATTGCCAATTTTTGATTGTTCATTTTTCTTTTCCCGAGGAGAGAAAAAGAAAAAACGAAAGAATAAGGGAAGGAAAAAAATTGGGTCTCAGAAAATAAATAAATAAATGAGATGGTCGTCCGAAGCCTTCGCAAGGTAAATTGTCCATACTCCGACTGCTCGTTTGTAGTGATCAAGTTTGACAGAATCATTATCCGCTCGACGTCTGAACGCAAGCGACTTGTTGCTGTCTCTGTCTGAGAATGATAACAAGCCAGATAAAGCTCCCGATGCCACGAAACTTGACCCGCATCGGATCAGATCGCTCACTTTTTGTTTCATTTTCTTCTTTCTTTTTTCGACCTCTTCCCCTCTCTCTTTTCCTCTCAAAAAAATAAAATAAATCATCCACGCACAGCTCCTCGACCTCTGGTCCAACTCGGCTATCCTCACCCGCCTCGACAAGCGCAGCCTCCAGCAGGAGTCAGACCTCCACCGGCTCTTCCTGCTCACCGAGCACCGGGAGCGGGTGAAGGCGTCGGGGTCGGAAGCGTGCCGCGGCGAAGAGTACGCGAGCGCGCTCTCGGCCGAGGCGCAGGCACTGGGGCCGAGGGGCACGGCCGCGGCGGTGCAGCGGCGTTTGTTGCAACAGGCCCTGGAGGCGGCGAGGGCGCTCCACACGTCGCTGGTGGAGGCCGGGGACAGGGAAGCCATCGAAGCGGAAGAAGAAGCGGGGAGGAAGAGGAGGGAGGAGGAGGGAATGGCGGGCGGGAGCGCCGGGCTCGCTGCAGCAGTCGGAGGAGGAGGCGCGGCGGCAGCAACGAAGCCGAAGGCTTCCTCCTCTTCTCCTTTTCCTCCTTCCTCGCCTCCTCCTCTCGCCCTCGTCGCGGAGCGCCTCTCCGAATCTCTCGGGTACTCTCTCCGAGTCGCGCCGTCGAGCATACCCGGAGCAGGCGACGGGGTCTTCGTCGCGGAGAAGGAGAAGAGGAGGACGAGGAGCAGCGGAAGAGAGAGCGAAAGCTTCGGCGAAAGCGAACGCGGTGGAAGCGGCCACGGAGGAAGCGGCTCCTCCGTCGAGCCCGGGACGCTCGCGCTGCTCTACCCTGGCGTGGCCTACCCTCCGCTCTCCTACCGCTCCATGGTCGGCTACCCGCGCGTCGACAAAGGGTCGGACTATCTGGCCGCGAGGTACGACGGGATCGTCCTCGACGCGGTCGCTTGGGGCAGCGGCCTCGGCGGCGGAGAAGGAAAAGGAGAGGAAACTTCCTCCTCCTCCTCCTCCTCCTCTTCCTCTGCTTCCTCTCCTTCCTCCTCCTGCTCTGCTTTCGCCCCCCCCAGGCCTCGGCCCGAGGGCGCGCCGAGGCCCTCGGGCCCCGCTGCGGCCGCGGAGGCGCTCCTTATGTCTTCTCCCTCGCCGCCCTCGACCTCGAGAACGAGGCTCGTCGAGGCGCGCAACCCTCTGGCGCTCGCGCACCTTGCCAACCACCCCCCGAGGGGCAGGGCGCCAAACGTCACCGTCGCCTCCTTCGACGTGCCGCTGCGCGGGGGAGACCTCGAGCGGGAGCCGTGGCTGCGGCGGTACTTCCCCGTAGTGGTCATTGGGCAAGGAGGCGAAGAGGGCGAAGGCGACGACGACGAAACAGGAGAAGAACAAGACAAGAATAGGAGTTTTTCTCTCTTCGGCGAGCCGAGGCTTCCCCCGCCGCCGGCGTTCCTGCCGTGCCTCGGCCTCGTCGCCCTCTCCCGCATCGACCCCGGGTCCGAGATCCTGTTCAACTACAGGCTCAGCTCGAAGCTGAAGAAACCGGAGTGGTATCATATCGTGGACCCGGAGGAGGAGTCGCGGAGGTGGGCCTGAGAGAGGCGTCGATGGGTTAAGATTTAAGACTCTACACTCGAGAGAGGAAAAAAAGAAAAAATCCCTTGTAAGACAACCAGAAACCGCTCCGCTTCCCTCCTCCTCCTCCTCCTCCTCCTTCTACTTCCAATCGGGTCGAATATTTATCTCTTCCTCTCATTTGCCAATTTACAAGAGGTTTCAAAAAACAAAAATGCAGGCACACGAGCCGCCCGGAGGAGCAGGGCAGCTCTCCAGCTTTTTTTTTTCGTGTCACCTCGGAGCAGGCCGAGGCGGGGAAACCACCGCCGCGGTCGGCAGCAGTGCCCGACCCTGGAGGCTCATCTGCTCCACCCTCGCCCTCTGCTGCCTCGCCGGGGTGGGCACGAAGGGAGACCCCGACCCGCAGCAGCCGCCGGCGCCGAACCAGCAGCTCGCGGCCACGGTGGGGACCAAGAGGACCGCTGCGACGGCCGAGGCGAAGAGCGCGTCGTCCCTGTCTATCGTCCTCGAGCAGTCGCAGCCCTTCGGGACCGCGCGGACAAAGGCCGACCCTCTGGAACAGCAGCAGACGCAGCCGCTGTTTCGTGGATTGGAGCGTGTTTTTTTTCCGTTGGTTTTCGGAGCGGCGGGAAGGAGAAAGAGGCTGAGAAAGAGAGGAAGAGGTCGAGAAGGTGGTGGTGGTGGAGGTTGGGTCGAATTGAAGTCGAAACCTTACTTGCACTGCCCGACGAGCCCCTTCTCCTCGCAAGTCTCGGCTCGAACTCTGAGGGCGCAGAGAAGAACAAGGATCGCCAAGACGGATGCGTGTCGAAGCCTCGTCCACATCACGCCACAGCGGCGGCGGCACTGTTTGCTCTCATCGGGCATCGAGTTTTTTCGACTCCGTCGTCGTCGGCGAAAGCTCTGAGACCTCGCACACTTTCTCCCGTCGAAGAGAAAGAGCTTGATCTCTCGCTTCTCGCCATGTCGTTCACCCTTAAAGCCTCCTGCCGACCCGTGGCGGCCATGGCCGCCTGTCGCCCGGTCGCGGCGGCCGGCTCAGCGCGCCGCTTCGCCCCCTCGGCGGCGAGGCTCGCGCCGCTGCGCCCCGCCAGCGCGCTGAAGAATGCGTCGCTCACAGGCCTCTGCTCTTCGTTTGCCGGTAAGGAGGTGATGAGTTATGGACTCGCTTGGGGCTCCTTCTGCTCCTCTACTCTTCTTCCTCGTCGGATCGGCGCACGACATATGCTTAGTTTGGATGCCTGACCCCGAAAGAACGAGTCCAGCGAGGTTGACAAGGGTGCCAATCGTCCGATGGAAGGAGCTCCTTTTGCCACGGCGACGGCGGCGGCGGCCGAAAACGTCGACGAGAATCTAGTCGGCCGCAATTTCGCTCCCGCCTTGAGCCCTTACCTGCTCCCACTTGCGCTCCTTTTCGTCCTCGCGGAACCTCGCTTTCGACATTTTTGCACACCGAGAAGTGATTGTTGGATCGAAAGAGAACACGACGGAGCAGCGCGAGACGCATTCAAGATGACCGTCTTCCTTGCGCGCAAGCCGGCGGCGGCCGCTACCACGAACGTTATTTCTTCCTTCCTCTCTTAATTCCTCACCCTCTTTTCCTTTTCCCTCTGTCCTCTCTCATCATCATCACCACCACCACCTCCACCTCCACCACCACCAGGCGTCTCCCTCGCCCCGGCGCGCAGGCCAGCCACCTCCACGAGCCCCTCCACGGGTTCGCGCTCGCCGCTGACCGTCGAGGCCAACGCAAAGACCTGCCTCGGCTGCACCAAGCGCGGTACGCGGCGCCGCGCGACGCGGACGTCAGGCTTCCGCGCCAGGATGGCGACGCCCACGGGCCGCGGCGTGCTCAAGGCGAGGCGCAAGAAGGGGCGCAAAGTCCTGTGCACCAAGACACTGTACAAGAAGTAGGGGATATGAGCCTTCTTTTTGAGCGGCGCGGCATTCCATCATTTTTGAACTTACTTTTTTTCCATCTTCCGTTTTTTCCTTTTGAAATAAATAAATACAACCTTTCTTTTTGAAACCTTTCCCGCCTCTCCCTTCTCTCGTGCCTCTTTTTTACAAAAAAAAGAGAGCGAAAAAACGGACAGTCCTCAAATGTACAAGCTCGCCGCGAAGACGATCCCGCGCCGGATCGCCCCGCTCGCGTCGGCGAACCTCGCCGCCAGGCCAGCGTCGCCGACCGCCTCGGCCGCGCCGCCGAGCTGCCCGAGGACCTCGTCGAGCCTGCGGATCGCGCGGATCAGCGACCCCTCGAACATCTCGGTGCGGTCGACCGCCTGCTGGAAGCTTCCCCCCGAGGCCCAGGTGGCCACGGCGTCCATGAGCGTGGGCTTGAACGACTCGCAGTAGAGCTCGGCCTCCGCCGAGGCCGGGGCGGGGGCGGAGGAGCTCGAGGGGGCCGCCGCCGCCTGGCCCCGCGCCGCGCCGCCACTGGAGCCTCCTGCGCTCGCGCCGCCGAGTCCGATCCCGCGCCCGCCCCCCTCGGCGAAGACGCCGCACTCCACCTGAACCTCCGCGATCCTCCTCGCCGTGGCCTGCAGCTCGGCCAGCGGGCCCGCGAGGCTCGCGGCGAGCTCCACAACGGTCTGCGACTTCTCGCACGGGACGAGGCAGGAGACCACGGCGGCGAGCTGCGGCGCGTCGAGGCCCGCGAACACGCCGTTGAACATCAGCTCGCTCGCGAGCAGCTCGTCGGCCGCGTCGATCTCGGCCGCGGCGCGGCCCTTGAGCGTCAGCAGCGTGCCGTCTTTGTCGAGGTGGCCCAGAATCTTGAGGACGGAGGTGCGCCTGCGCGCCTCGGCGCGGTAGAGGTCGACCTGCGACGAGCGCGCGGCCTCGGCGAGGGCGTCGGCCCTGGCCGAGGCCGCGGCGCGCGCGCGGGCCGCGGCCGCGATCGAGGCGGCCGCGGCGTCGAGTGCCCCCGGAGGGACCGAAGGAGGCGCAGAGCGGAGCAGCTCGGAGACCTCCCGACCGAGCTCGGCGAGGCGGCGGGACGCGGCGAGGACGCCGGCGCCGGACGCGCCGGCGTCGGCGACCGGGTCGAGCAACGGGTAGCACCCGAGCGGCGCAGAGAACAGCAGAGAAAAAGAGGACGCTTCTGTTCCTTCTGCTTCTTTCGCCTTGGTCCCCCCCGGGCCGTAGGTCGCTTCCAGCGCGTCGAGCGTCGCCAGCGCGGCCTCCTTTGACGCCTGCGGACGTAGGTCCGAGGGGATCCCGACCCGGAGGCTCGAGACGGCCTCCACGAGCCGCAGCGGCACCGGGAGGACGTGCGCCTCGGCCGCGACCGCGCCCCGCCCGCGCCGCGCCCTCGAGGCCGGCCTCGGGGGGGCGGCGGCGACTGCTACCCCGCTGCCGTCGTCGCCGCCTCCGGGGACGGATCCCGGCTCGCAGGCGAGGAGGACGTCGACGACGACGCCGTCTTCGGCGGATTCTGCGGCGGCCGCGGCCGCGGCTTCGGCCTCGTCCTTCTTCCTCTCCCCGCGCTGCTCCGCCGCCGCCGGCGCGGCCGCGGCGGCGGTCTTCGCGACGGCAACGGCGATGCCCCAGCCCCAGTCGTCGCCGCCGTCCCGCACCCTCACGAGCCTGCCCGGCCGCAGGAACTCGGCGGCCCTCGTCGCGGCAGGGCTCAGGAGCGCCCCGACCAGCGTGCGACGGCAGCGCTCGGCCTCCGCGAGAAGCGAGACGAGGGCCTCGACGAGGGCCTTGGCCTCCTCGCCGCCTCCGTCCCCCTTCCGCCTCTTTATCTTTTTCTCGGGCGGAGGAGCGGGGGAGCCGTCGCCCGGAACGGCGACGAACGCAGCCACCTCGCGCACAGCGGCCTCCGCGGCGCCCTCGGCGCCCCTCTGCGCCTCCTCCGCGGCCGCTCGCAGCAGCGGGGCCGCGGCCTCGTGTTGGTGCTGCCGGAACGACCGCGATACCACGAACTCCGCGTCCCTGCCTGCACCGCCTCCCGCCCGCCGCGCGAGGTTGAGCAAGGTGTAGTAGGACAGCCTGAACGAGGACAGTAAAGGCGCGGCGCCGCCCTTTAACAAAGCTCGCGCCGCGGGGCCGTCGAAGGCGTCGTCGACGACGGAGACGCACACGCCGCGGTCGTCCTTGCCGCGGCGGCCGGCGCGGCCGCTCATCTGGATGTACTCGCCGCTCGTCACCTTTTTTTGTGTGTGTTTGGGGGGGG
>Ga0210003_1001756_pt1 | contig 18805 bp, 14 predicted proteins | sample LantaG_FD_182804 | JGI IMG/M metagenome (GOLD analysis project Ga0210003, IMG submission 182804) | Deep subsurface microbial communities from Baltic Sea to uncover new lineages of life (NeLLi) - Landsort_02402 metaG (SPAdes) (version 2) | ecosystem: Environmental > Aquatic > Marine > Oceanic >...
TATCCCCTTTTCTGTTGCAGTATCTGCTGCAAAATCGTAAAATGTGATGTTGCGAGGCGTTCGAACGAGCGCCTTGCGTCCTGCCCCGCGCGGATGCTCCAGGTTCAGCTTCGCGCGGGGCACTTTCATTTCGTGCGGCGGGTTGATTCGATCGATCACCTCCTTTCCAGAGCAGGCCCGCGTGATACTCACCCGTTTCTTCACTCCGGCCGTTACGCACCAACGGTGCGTCGTATGATAGCCTATGGCTATGCGAGGCGGGACGCCGAGCGATGCCATAGGTACCGGAATGCCAAATTCAACATGACGCTCTGTAGGAGCGTCGTAAGAAGATCAATCCCAGACGTAACGCACGCGTTGAACTCGCTGCGCATCGCAGGTGCAAGAAACCTATGCACTGTTTCGTGCTGAAGGCTATGTGTATGACGATGTTCGCGAGCGACTGAGGCATACGGAATCTGTTCTTACGAAGCCCCTTCAGGGCTTCCTCCTTTTTTCCCGCTTCCCTATGGCTGCGCTCCGCCCTTCGGGCGTTCGCTTGCCATAGGCTATCATACGACGCACCGTTGGTGCGTTCAATTCGGCATATCCCGACTCTATGCTTGCATCGCTGCTGCCGCTACACGCAAAAATGCTTCGGGCATCGTGTCACGACGCAAACAGCGACACACCAAACCTGGCGCCGCCACGCAAGCGGCAGGGCAACGTTCCATCACGGTCAGAGGTGCGAGGTCTTCGGGAACGGAAAAAGCCTCGCATGCCGGTATGGCAAGGAGGCTTCAGGTAGGGTTTATGCTGCCCGGTTGTCGGCCTCATCGCTCCGGCTCGGAAACGAATGTCGAGGTTGTCAGTCGGGCAGGTTTCCTGACTTGCGGCTTCGCCTTCCGCCGAGCCTTCCCAGCCTTGCGGGCCAGTGGCATATTTCGGCTTCAGTGCCGCTCACAGTGACGGCCTCGTGCCGGATTCTCACCGGCTTCCCTTTTGACCGGCCTCGCGGCCGGCACCCGATTGTTGCGACGCATTATAGCACGGGAGGCGGCGAGTGTCAAGAAAATATTCGTGTAAAAAACCATTGGGTGCGCACGAGGCAACGGCTGATCGCGTGACGAGGCGGGCGTCCTTTTCCGTTGCGTTTGCGGCATTGCTGGTGTATAATCAGGATGAACGGCCCATAACGCAGCACGAGTTTTCGAGCGAAACGAGCTATGAATGTCGGTGTATTCGGCGGATCGTTCAACCCGATCCACACGGGCCACCTGATCCTGGCCGAGGAAATCAGCGAAGCGGCACGGCTCGATGTCGTGCTGTTCGTGCCGGCGTTCACGCCTCCGCACAAGGCAAATGTCGACCTCGCACTCCAGGATCACCGGCTGCGGATGGTCGAGCTTGCCGTTGCCGACAATCCGCGGTTCGAGGCGTCTGACATCGAGCTGCGCCGAGGAGGCGTGTCGTATACGATCGACACGATTCTAGAGCTACGCCGCAAACGGCCCGCCGACCGGCTCCATTTCATCATCGGGGCCGACACCATCCCCGAACTGGCTTCGTGGCATCGGATCGACGAGCTGGTGCGGCTGGTGCGGTTTCTAACCGGCAGCCGCCCCGGCCAGCAGCCGCGTTGGGAGCCGCTCGAGGCGAAGCTGCCGCAGCAGGCGGTGGATGAAATACGCGGCGGCGTCATCGCGACCACGCCCATCGGCATATCCTCGAGCGCCATCCGCCACCGGATGCGCGAAGGCCGCACGATCAGGTACCTCGTGCCCAGGGCGGTCGAGGAATACGCCGTCCGACACAAGCTATACGCACATGAGATCGAGGAAATTCAGCACAGACATGGCGAAAAACATCACGCAGAAGATCATCGAGAAGCATCTCGTTGAAGGCCGGCTCGGCGACACGCCCGAGATCGGCATCCGCATAAGTCAGACGCTCACGCAGGACGCCACCGGCACGATGGCCTACCTCCAGTTTGAGGCGATGGACATTCCGCGCGTGCAGACGAAGCTGTCGGTGAGCTATGTAGACCACAACACGCTCCAGACGGGCTTCGAAAACGCAGACGACCACCGCTTCCTGCAGTCTGTGGCGGCGAAACACGGCATTTATTTCTCGCGGCCGGGCAATGGCATCTGCCACCAGGTGCACCTGGAGCGCTTCGGCGTGCCGGGCGAGACGCTGCTGGGCGCCGACAGCCACACGCCCACCGGCGGCGGTATCGGCATGCTTGCCATCGGCGCGGGCGGGCTGGATGTTGCGGTGGCGATGGCCGGCGGACCGTTTTTCATACCGTCGCCGAAGGTGGTAAACGTGCGGCTGACCGGCCGCCTCGCGCCCTGGGCCACGGCCAAGGATGTGATCCTCGAGCTGCTGCGGCGCCTGACGGTCAAGGGCGGCGTGGGCAAGATCATCGAATACAGCGGCCCGGGCGTGGCCGAGCTTTCGGTGCCCGAGCGGGCGACCATCACGAATATGGGGGCGGAACTCGGCGCCACCACGTCGATTTTCCCCAGCGACGAGCGGACGCGCGAATTCATGGCGGCGCAGGGCCGGGCCGACCAGTGGCAGCCGCTGGCCGCAGACGCCGGCGCCGGCTATGACGAGACGGTCGAGATAGACCTGGCCGCGCTGGTGCCGTTGGCTGCGCAGCCGCACAGCCCCGACAGCGTGGTACCCGTGGCCGAGATCGCAGGAATGCCCGTGCACCAGGTTTGCATCGGAAGCTGCACGAATTCCTCGCTGCGCGACATGATGGTGGTGGGCGCGATACTAAAGGGCCGGCGGGTGCATCCTTCCACCAGCCTTGTCATCTCGCCCGGCTCGCGGCAGGTGCTGCAGACGCTGGCTCAAAACGGCGTGCTGGCCGACATGATCGCGGCGGGCGCCCGGGTTCTGGAAACCGCCTGCGGGCCATGCATCGGGATGGGGCAGTCGCCGCCGAGCGGCGCCGTATCCGTGCGCACGTTCAACCGCAACTTCAAGGGGCGGTCGGGCACTGCCGACGCCGGCATATACCTCACCAGCCCCGAAACTGCCGCCGCCTGCGCGCTCAGCGGCAAAATGACCGACCCGCGCGACCTCGGCGAGCCGACCGCACTGACAATGCCGGAGCGTTTTACGGTTGACGACTCGATGATCATTCCCCCGGCCGACGACCCCGGCGGCGTTGAGGTGATTCGCGGGCCGAACATCAAGCCGCTGCCGCGCAAGTACCCCCTGCCGGATGCCATAGCGGCCGAGGTGCTGCTGAAAACCGGCGACAACATCACCACCGACGACATCATGCCCGCCGGTTCTAAGATTCTGCCGCTTCGGTCGAATATCCCCGCGATCTCGCAGCACGTGTTCGAGCAGCTCGATCCGACGTTTGCCAGGCGGGCGCTCGAGGCGGGCGGCGGAATAGTACTGGGCGGCTCGAACTACGGCCAAGGCTCCAGCCGCGAGCACGCCGCACTCGCACCGATGTATCTTGGCGTGACGATGGTGCTTGCGAAATCGTTCGCGCGCATCCATCGCGCCAACCTGATCAATTTCGGCATCGCGCCCGTGCTGATAGACGCAGCCGACTACGAAGCCATCGAGCAGGGGGCGCGCCTGCGCGTCGGCAACATTCACGAAAGCATCCGCCGCAGCCTGCCGCTTGAGATCGTGGAAGAAGGCAGCGGCCGCAAGATAACAGGCAGGCTTGAGCTGTCCGGCCGGCAAGCCGGCATCCTGATGGCCGGCGGTTTGCTGAATTACACACGCGGCGCCGCACAAGGCTGACGCAGATGCGCCGGGGGTGCGACAAAATATCTTGGATGATTGCCGCCACAAAACGGCGTGAAAGTGTGTGTGCGACAATCCCTTACGCCAAGGCAGACTGGACATGCTACTTGCGCCATTTTCGTTGAAGCGACCAATAATCTAAGCCCGAAGGGCGATTACCCCTGCACATGGACGGCAGCCGGCAGATTGCAGCGACCATCAATCTAAGCCCGAAGAGCGATTACCCCTGCACGTGGCCGGCAGATTGCAGCGACCATCATCTACGCTCGAAAAGCGATTGCACCTGCACATGGACGGCAGCCGGCAGATTGCAGCGACCATCAATCTTAAGCCCGAAGGGCGATAGACTTTAGCCACGGGCGTCAGCCCGTGGAACAGCAACGTCCCAACATCATGAGCCCCCGCAGGAGGGCGGCAGACATCGGACACACGTTCGCGAACAACGTTTACCATGTCATCTACAGCACGAAGGGTCGCCGGCGTACGCTGAAGCCGGACGTGCGTGCAAGGCTGTTCCCATACATCGGAGGCATCGCCCGAAATGCCGGAGGCTCGGCTGTTTCCGTGGGTGGTGTCGAAGATCATGTTCACATGCTTGTCAGGATCGATCCCGATGTCGCCGTCTCGCAGTTCCTCAGCAAGCTCAAATCAAATTCTTCTCGCTGGATAGCCCAAGAGTTTCCGGCCATTGCATGGTTCGGGTGGCAAAGCGGATATGCCTGTTTCACGGTCAGCGAGTCCAGAGCTCAGGACGTTATGGCCTACATCGAAAACCAGGAAACGCGGCACGCCGATATGGTCTATGAAGAGGAGCTTTCGTACTTGCTGCTGAGACACAAGGTACCTTTCGATCGTGAGGCATTTCTGGACTAGTATCTGCCGCCGCCCTGCGGGGGCTTGATTTGTGGGGGGCGTCTGGTTCCACGGGCTGACGCCCGTGGCTAAAGTCTGCCGCCCTTCGGGCTTGCAAGGATGGGCATGTTGGAGGATGCGGGCGGGCAACAACCTGTTTATGGGGCTGACGCCCGTGGCTGAAGTCTGCCGCCCTTCGGGCTTGCAAGGATGGGCATGTTGGAGGATGCGGGCGGGCAACAACCTGTTTATGGGGCTGACGCCCGTGGCTGAAGTCTGCCGCCCTTCGGGCTTGCAAGGATGGGCATGTTGGAGGATGCGGGCGGGCAACAACCTGTTTTATGGGGCTGACGCCCGTGGCTGAAGTCTGCCGCCCTTCGGGCTTGGCCGGAATTGATGTTTGATGGTTCCATGGGTCACGCTTCCGTTCGGTGCATGGAGGCCCACTATACCGTGTGCCGTCTGGCCCTGAGGAAGAACCAGGATACAACGATGTGAGAAAATGCTGATCGAAGGCGTTCAGAACAACACCCGCAGCGCATTTGTCACCAACATTTCCGCGGCGGATCACTATCTGTCCAGTACCGGCCGCAGCAGCCATAATACGGCGGGTTTTCTGGCAGTTGCGGCTGTCGTTAAGCCGGCCGAGGCTCCCGCGCGCGAGGAGTTCGAGAAACTCGCAGTTGACCCCGAAACGTTGGTCGCCTGGTCTTATTTCGTTCTCAATGCTGACGGAGATCAGGCCAGATTAAACGCGGAACGGTTTGTAGCCTATGCCGACGCACATACGGATCATTGTGCAACGACTTTCGCAGCATGGATCGCCGCGCTCATGAGGGTGGTGGGCTATCGGTTCGACGGCCTCGCCGACACGTATGAGATAACGCCGGTCGGGTCGGTTTACCTCGAGTGGCTCATCCGCCATCCCCACGGCCCGGACGCGGCCAGGATCGCCGGGCATCTGCACGCCCACGGTGCGGCCGAAGCAATCGATGATCTCGTCAGAAAGGTTCACGGCGTCGATGGGTGGCTCGAGCTGGCCAAATGACAAGGGAAGGCATGAATACCTGCCACGGCTCGGCACGGACTAACACGGACTGCCACGGACGCGGCACGGACTGCCAGGGCGTTTGACGAGCGAACACATGTCGGCACGCGGTCGGCGGCGCGGCCGTTCTCTGCCGCCTTCCTGCGGAGGCTCATGATGAGGCTGCAATGGTCTCCACGGGCTTGCGCCACGTGGCTAAAGTCTGCCGCCCTTTCGGGCTTATGAGGAACGGAATGTTGAAGGGTGCGGGCGAGACGCCCGCGATCCCAGGAACCGGCGCCCGCTGGTCTTGAGGTGCCTGGTAAGGCGGCGAGGCATCAGGCGGCAACCGGGCCATGCAGGATAGGACCTATACGACTCATATGTCCCATAGGATTTGAGGCATCACGCATCATGCCTCATGCCTTGAAGATGCGGGCGAGACGGGGCGGCCTGCGGTCGCCTGTGCGATCCCAGCGAAGACGAGCCCGCGAGCAGCGGCCCCGCCGTTACGCTCCGCGTGAACATGTCTTTTCTTCCCTTTTCTTCTCCGCGTTCTCCGCGGCTCCGCGTGAACATGCCTTTTCTTCCCTTTCTTCTCCGCGTTCTCCGCGGCTCCGCGTGAACATGTCTTTTCTTCCCTTTTCTTCTCCGCGTTCTCCGCGGCTCCGCGTGAACATGTCTTTTCTTCCCTTTTCTTCTCCGCGTTCTCCGCGCCTCCCCGCGTGAACATGTCTTTTCTTCCCTTCTCTTCTCCGCGTTCTCCGCGGCTCCGCGTGAACATGTCTTTTCTTCCCTTCTCTTCTCCGCGTTCTCCGCGGCTCCGCGTGAACATGTCTTTTCTTCCCTTCTCTTCTCCGCGTTCTCCGCCCCGCCTTCCCAGGCGGACGCTCCGCGTGATCATGCCTCAGGGCGGGCGATTCTCCTTGATTCCGGCCGCAAGCCGGCCGTATAATCTCTGCTGGTATTGTATTTTGAGGCTATCGGAAGGAAAAACGGCATGGCTGGAATCCGCGCGGTCATTTTCGACCTCGACGACACCCTGTACGATTGCTCCGGACAGCTTGTGGAGAGCGCGCGCCGCCGCGCCGCCGCAGCAATGGTTAAGGCGGGGCTGCCATGCACCGAGGAGGAGGCCTACCGGGCGCAGGTCGAACTCGAGCAGCAGTTCGGCCCGAAGCTCGATGTTTTTGAACATATCGCCGGAAAGCATTCCTGCCTCAAGTCGGTTGTGGATGCCGCACTGACCGCATATAATTCGGACGAAGTCGAGGATATCCAGCCGTTCCCCGGCGTGCCGGAGGTGCTGGCTGACCTCCGCTCGGAAGGCTACCGCCTGTTCCTCGTGTCCACCGGCGTATACGCCCGCCAGCGTCGCAAGGTGCAGAAGCTCGGTATCGAGAAGCTGTTCGACGAGATTCTGCTCAATGACGCCGATACCGGCCTGCCGCTCAGCGAGTGCTATAGACAACTGATGGCGAAGCACAGCCTCCGGCCGGAGGAGACGGCCGTGGTGGGCGACCGCATTTACGCCGAGATCAAGATCGGAAACATCCAGGGGATGACCACCGTCCAATTCGTCCACGGCAGGTTCAGGGACATTTCCGCCAAGACCGACATCGAGATTCCCGACTATCGCATCAGGAGCATGAACGAACTGCCGCGAACGCTGCACCTGGCCGGCAGGAAGCGGGCGGTCTCCGGCGTGCGGGTGGTGGCCATCGGCGGCGGAACGGGGCTGCCGATGGTTCTCAGCGGCCTGAAGAAATACACCGAAAACCTCACCGCAATCGTCACGGTAACCGACTCGGGCCGCAGCTCGGGCATGATCCGCAACGACCTGGGCGTGCTGCCGCCGGGCGACATCCGAAACTGCCTCGTCGCCCTTTCGCAGTCGGAGCAGCTTCTGCACGACCTCTTCCAGTATCGTTTCGACGGCGGCCTTCTCGACGGCATGAGCCTGGGCAACCTGTTCATCGCCGGGCTGGCCAAGGTCACAGGCAGCTTCGAGAAGGCCCTGCAGCACGCGAGCGAAATCCTGCGAATCCGCGGGCGAGTGCTGCCTTCCACCTACGCCGACACCCACATCTGCGCAGTCACCACCGACGGAAAGGTCTACGAGCAGGAATTCAACGTCCGCACGCCGGGAAAGCCCCCGATCAAGGAGGTTTACCTCAAGCATCCCGACGTGCCCGCAGCGCAGGAGGCGATCGAGGAAATCCGGCGGGCCGACATCATCGTGCTCGGCCCCGGCAGCCTGTTCACGAGCGTCATTTCCAACCTGCTGGTGCGCGACATCACGCAGGCCATACAGCGGTCGCGCGCGATGCGCGTATACCTGTGCAACATCGTCACCCAGCCCGGCCAGACCGACGGCTTCGACGCCGCCGACCACGTGCGGGCGATCCTGAAGTACCTCGGCGGCGGCCTCGATTGCGTGCTGCTGAACAACACCATCCCCCCGCGCGACATCCTCGACAGATACGAGCAGGAAGGCGCCCGCATAGTCATGCCCGGCGACGTAGACTCGCTGGGCGTGCGCGTGGTGAAGGCCGATCTCGTCGAAGATATAGACAACCGCCGCGTGCTGTGGGAGAAGCAGGACCTCCTCCGCCACGATCCCGAGAAACTCGCCGAGCATATCATTCACCTCGCCGACTGAGCCGGCGGCGGGAAACCTGCGGCGCGGCGCGATTGTTTGACACGGACAAACACGGACCACCACGCCGCAGACGCCAACCACGCATCATGCCGCCTCAACGGACGCGGCTATCGGCCATACTTGGGGGCTGGAGCCCGCTGAAGGCGGCAAGGCCGGCGCGTCTTGTATCCTGCCGCGTTCGTCCGTGTCCGTCCGTGTCCGTCCGTGCCGGTCCGTGCGGCCGCGGCGCTGCCGACAGCCGATGGCCTCTCGGTGTTTCCGCACCCATCATTCATCACTTATTTCTTGATTCCGGCCGCTGCTTGTGGTAGCATGCTTGTATTGATAACGGGCCTCAACAGGGAAGCGTATTGTGTATCTGGCGCTGCTGGTATGGATAGGTGTAACGACGCTGCTCAGCTATATCATCGAGCGGCTGTGGAGCGATTTCACGTGCCGGCCCTGTGTCCGCTATGCGCTTGCGCCGGGCATTGTGGTGCATGAGCTTAGCCACCTGGCCGGCTGTCTGCTGACCGGCGCACCGGTCAGCCGGGTGGTGCTGTTCGGCCCGAGCGGCGGATGTGTCGAGCATGGCGAGCCGACGATGCCGCTTCTGGGCCAGCCGGTGATTTCGCTGGCGCCGGTGGCGGGCTGCACGCTTGCGCTGTGGGGCGTGTGGACGGTATTCGCCGGTCGGCTGGGCCTCGAGCCGCTTCGGTTGCCCGGGCTGGAGCTGTCGGCGGAGGGTGGCCTGCGGCTGTGGCTTGTGCTGAAGACGCTTTTTGCAGATGCGTTCCAGCGCGTTTTTTCGCGCCGATTTCTGAGCGCCGAGGGAATGCTGTTTCTGTACCTGGTGCTCACGTTTTCGATCTGCATGGCGCCCAGCCGCACCGATCTGCGCCACGCTTTCGTGGGGCTTGTGGTGGTGGGGGCTGTTTCGGTGATCGTGCAGCATTCCGGGCTGTCCGCCTGGGTCATCGGCAAGGAGATGTCGCAGCAGGCGCTGACGTTCGGCTGGAAGGTTTTCACGTTTTCGATTTTACTGCAGATGTCGGCGCTGGCGGTGTCTATTCCGGCATCATTGGCCGTCAGAATATTCGGGTAGCGTATTGAAACAACGGCAGGAATCAGCGGCATCCGGCGGCGCCGGAGCGCGGAAGGATTTGTTTTTGTTCACGCTGCTGGCGTGGCTGGTGCCGGGTGCGGGGCATTGGATGCTGGGCCTGCGGCGGCGCGCGGTTGCTTATTCTGCGGCTGTGCTGGGCCTGTTCATCGGCGGGGCGTTGCTCGGCAGCATTGCGGTCGTTTCCGCCACGTCATACGCCTTCCTGCTGCAGCTATGCACCGGGCCGGTTTCGGCGATCCTGGCTTATATCACATACCTGACCGGCCCCGAGCACAACCCTACGCGCATGGGCGACATCGGACTGACGATGACTTTGATCGCAGGGGCGCTCAACGTGCTGCTGATGGCCGACGTTCTGGACCGCGCAAACGGCGGGCCGTTTGAATCGGAGAAGCCGAAGCCGACGCTGACCAAGCGGCTGTGGCTTCGGATTCTGGGAAGAAGGAAATGATGCAGTACGTCATCGGATTCGTATTGTGCGTGGTGGTGTCGTTTGCATATAGTTCCACCCGCAAGAACACTCGCCGCGAGATTCTGCGCGACGGTGCGGTGGTTCTGGCGTGGATGCTGGCCGCGCTGGTGGTGCTGGGCGCGTTCGGGTATGTCGGCTGTCGCTTCCTGTAAAACAAAAACTGCTATGCATCCAAATATAATCGGCCCCGTTCACACGTACGGCGTGATGTTGCTCATCGGTTTCTACGCCGGATGGATTCTGTCGCTGCGGCTGGCTCGCCGCGATGGTGTGGAGGGGAGGCACATATCCGACCTTCTCGTTTACACGGTAATCTCCGGCATCATCGGCGCACGGGTAACGTACATTATTACCGAGGCGAACACGCTGACCAGCTTCTGGGACGTGTTCAAAATATGGGAAGGCGGCCTGGTTTTCTACGGCGGCCTTGCAACCGGCACCGCCACGCTGCTGTGGGTGATGGTGCGGCGGAAGCTGCGGATCGCCAAGGTGGCCGACGTCATCGCGCCCGGCATCGCACTGGGGCTGATGTTCGGCCGCATAGGTTGCCTGGGCTACGGCTGCTGCTGGGGGCAGGTGGCCGAAGAAAGCCCGATAGCCATCAGGTTCCCCGGCAAGTTCATCGAGCGCAAGGAAGTGCCCGGGACACTCGCGCCCGACGGCAGCCCGGCGTTTCTCGACCACCTGTACCAGGGGTGGCTGTTGCCGCAGGAGGCCGACGAATCGCACACGATGCCCGTGATCGGCGCCGACGGCCGAATACTCGGCTTCGCGAAGCCCGGCCCCGCAAAGTCGCTGCCGGTGATACCCACGCAGCCGATTTCATCGCTGGCCAACCTGCTTATCTGCATGGTCGCGCTGCTGTGGTTCAGGTTCCGCCGCCGCTACGGCGATGTCTTCCTCGTGTTTGCCGTGCTGTATTCGGCCTTCCGCTTCACGATCGAGTTCTACCGGATCAATCCGCCGGTGCTGTGGGGGCTGTCGTTCAGCCAGTGCTTCAGTCTTGCATTTGGCCTGCTGTGCGTTATAATGTTGATTCGGTCGCTGACGCTGCCGGTCAACCTGCCGTCCGGCCGCGCCGTTGCTCCGAAGGGATGATCGCAATACGACACCGGGAATCGCCCTGATGCGCAGGACAACCGCAACACTATTGCCGTTCGTTCTTGCCGCCGCATGCCTTGCAGGCTGCGTGAAAGACGGCATCCTGCCGCGCCGCAGTTTCGAGCGCTTCACGCAGACGCGCGACATGATGGGCACCTTCGTCACGATCACCGCGTGGGCGCCGTCAGCCGGCAAGGCCGAGGAAGCCCTGGACGCGGCGTTCGACAGGATCGCGCAGCTCGAGCAGATGATGAGTTCGTACCGCGCCGACAGCGAGGTCGCGCGCGTAAACGCCGGCGCCTGCGAGCGCCCGGTGGAAGTGTCGCCCGAGATGATGGACGTGCTGGACCTCGCGTTGCAGTACGGGCGGTTGTCGGGCGGTGCGTTTGACATCACTATGGCGCCGCTGTGGAAGCTGTGGAAATCGGCCGAGCGAAGCGGCATCGAGCCGGACGAAACCGCCGTGCGCAGCGTGCTGCCGTCGGTCGGCTATCAGAATATCAAGCTCGACAGGCGGAACCGGACGGTGCGTTTTCTGAAGCCTTCGATGGAAATAGACCTCGGCGGCATCGCGAAGGGATTCGCGGTCGACCGCGCCCTCGAGGAGCTGCGCAGGCATGGTGTCTCCGCCGCGCTGGTCGAGGCCGGCGGCGACATCGCCACGATGGGCACCCCGCCCGGGGCCGGCGGATGGAGCGTGGGCGTCCGCGACCCCGCCGATCAGGCACGCCTGCGCGAGGTCTTGCAGTTTACCACCTCAGCGGTGTGCACCTCGGGCGATTACGAGCGTTACGTCGAGATCGGCGGCAAGCGCTTCTCGCATATCATCGACCCCCGCACGGGCATGCCGGTCGAGGATATGTCGAGTGTTAGCGTGATCGCGCCTGATGCGGCCACAGCCGACGCCCTCGCCACCACGTGCAGCGTGCTGGGTCCGGTGGCCGGCCTCAATCTAGCCGCGCGCATGGCGAACGTCGAGGTGATGTACATTGTAGCCGCCGACGGCGACGCGCCGGTCGTCATCAAATCGTTGGGTTTCGAAGACTACGCGAAGAACTGAAACATGAAGCAGGAAAACGTGCTGCCGCAACGCAGGAGCCAGATGAACGATACGACCGCACACAACACAATTCCATTTCCCGGCGTACGATACGATGCGGAGAAAATCGGAAGCATCGAAGCGGTGGTCGCGCCGCCTTACGACGTAATTTCACCCGAGCAGCGCGTCCTGCTGTGTTCTCAACACGCCTGCAACGTGGCGAACCTCACGCTCGGGCAGGAAAAACAGGACGACACCGATTCCGAAAACCGCTACACGCGCGCCGGCAAGCTTTTAAGCCAATGGCAGCGCGAGGGCGCGCTCAGGCAGGACGACGCCCCCGCGTATTACGTCTACGACCAGGAATTCGGAATAAACGGCACCACCTACACGCGCCGCGCGTTTTTCGCGGCGGTGCGGCTCGAGCCTTTCGGCAGGCGTATCCTCCCCCACGAGGAAACGATGCCCGGCCCGCGGGCCGACAGGCTTCGCCTCATCAAGGCGTGCCCGGCCAACCTCAGCCCGATATTCGGCCTGTATCCCGACGCCGGCCGCGAGATCGCCGCACTGCTCGACGAAGGTATCGGAACGCCCGAAGTTTCGTTTGTCGACACGACCGGCATACGCCAGACGCTGTGGCGCCTGGACGATCCCGGCATCAACGCACGCATCTCCGAACTCATGGCCGATAAGCCGATATACATCGCCGACGGCCACCACCGATACGAAACGGCGCTGCTGTACCGCGATCTCGCCGACCAAGCCGAGGGCGGCCTGGCTCCCAACGACCCGCGCAATTTCGTGATGATCGCGTCGGTCGCGTTGTCCGATCCCGGCCTCGTGGTGCTGCCCGCACACCGCGTGATCGGCGGAATCGAAGGATTCGACGTCGCTGCAATGCTCGACCGCCTGGCCGCTCGATTCAACATCGCAGCCGTCGACGCCGCCGCTCCGGTGCCCGCTATGCTCGAGGGCATGAAAGGGCGCAAACATACATTCGGAATATATTCGGGCGGCAAGGCGTGGACGATCTCGCTCAAGAACGAAGCAATGGCCGACGAGAATCCCGTCGAACGCAGCCAGGCGTGGAAGCGCCTCGACGTAAGCGTGCTCGTGGGGCTGATCCTCGATGACACGCTCGGCTTCACGCACGAAGACCTGTCGGACCCGCGGCGCGTTGCATACGTCAAGGATGATGCCGCCGCGGCCGAGCTTGTCGATTCGAACCAGTATCAATTCGCATGCTATCTCAACCCCACGGGGCTGCACGAGCTTGAAACAATAGCGCAGGGGGGCGAACGGATGCCGCCTAAGAGCACGTATTTCTACCCCAAACTGCTCACCGGCCTCGTGATGAGGAAGCTGCGCTGACCGATGCCCGCAGACGCACTGGCGGAAATCTACGCAGACGTCGACCGCGAGTTGGGCGAAGGCGCCCGCTGCACGGCATGCGGCAAGTGCTGCGATTTCGCGGCAAACAGCTACCGCCTGTACGCGTCTCAGCTCGAGGTGGAATACGTCGTCCGGCATACCGGCCGCAAGCCGGTGCTCGTAAACGGCCGCTGCTGCTTCCAGGGCAGCTCCGGCGAGTGCACCATTCATGCGTGGCGGCCGCTTGGATGCAGGACCTATTTCTGCAGCCGCGCGCACACACAGCCGGACGGCCCCCGGCTTGCCGAGGAAATATACGAGAGCGCACTGGGGCGGATAAAATCCATCAGCGACCGGCACGGCCGCGAATGGTGCTACGCCCATTTCTTCGATGGATGAAGCTCCGCACGTAACCGGCGCCCGCAGCCGCGATGCCTGCACCCGGAGGACAGGGAATGCCCAAGGTTACATTCTTCTCGGGACCGTCAGCCACAGCCGGCCGGCAGATCATCGACGAATGCCTCCTCCGCATCGACGGCCCGCGGCAGTCGTTCATCTACGTGGCGCCCACCGCAAGGCGCGCGCGAAGCTTCGAGAACCGCCTCCTCCGCGAGAAACGCGGCGGCTTCTTCCGACCCCACCTGCTGACGTTCCACTCCCTGATGGAAATGCTGTACCGCAGAATGGGCGGCACGGGCGTGCCGATCTCCGCGTCGGTCAAGGCGATGCTGATCGAGGAGATAATCTCCGGCACACAACTACGGCTCGATTACTTCGCAAGGTCCGGCCGGCCGTTCCCGGGCCTCGTACAGCGGCTCGCCGGTTTCATCTCCGACCTCAAGCAGAACCTTGTCGAGCCTGACGATTTCGAACGCCTCACGGACGGTATCGAGCACCCCGCCGCGCGCAGGAGCCGCGAGCTTCTCGCGATCTACCGCTGCTACCAGCAACGCCTCGAGCAGCACGAGCTGATCGACACCGACGGCATGTTCTGGCTCGTGCTGAAGGAGTTCAACGACCCCTCCCGCGTCCGAACCGCACTGCACGGGATCGATCTGCTGATCTTCGATTCATTCTTCGACCTGACCGTTGCCGAGGCGAGGGTGCTCGAGCAGATGCTTGTGAGCGGGCCGGACGTGTGGCTGCGGCTGGATTACGAACACGATGCGCCCGCGTTTGCCGCCGCAACGCCTTTCGTTGAAAGATTCTGCCGCAGCGCCCGCCGGATCGACGTGCCTGCCCCGCCCGAGTCCCCCGCAACGGCCATCCCGGCGGCGCTTTTCGAACCGACACGCAGCGCCCGCCCCGCAGCCGGCACGGTGAGCATCTTCGAATCCCGCGACCGCCTCGCCGAGGTGGAGGCTATCGCCGCCGAGATCAAACGCCTGGCCCGCGAGCCGCAGTTCGACGCAAACCGCGTGGCCGTAGCATTCAAGAACATCGCCAGATACTCGCCCCTCGTGCGCGAGGTATTCGCCTCCTGCGGGATCGCGTTCAACTGCCCCGACGGCCGCCCGCTGCGCGAGTCGCCGGTGGTTGCAGCGATAATGGGCGCACTCGACATCGTAAGGCAGAATTTCAGCCGCGAATCGGTGCTCGCCTTCCTCCGCTCGCCATACATCAGCTTCCGGTTCGACCACGAGGGCCGGCAGGTCGAACTCGACGGCGATTTCCTCGACACCGAAGCGCGCGTGGCGCGGATTTTCCGCGGCCGCAGCACGTGGGCCGAAAAACTCCAGCAGACAATCGTCACGCTCGAGCGGCAACCGGCCGCACCCGACGCCGATGAAGCCGACCTGCAACACACTGCCGGGCGCATCGCCAGGCTCGAGGAGCAGCGGCGCGGGATCGAGCTGGTGCTCGCACAGATAGCCCGGCTCGAGCAGCCGATGACGCCGAAACAATTCGCCGGGCTGCTCGAGGAGCTGATCCGGACATTCGGAATCGCGCGCGGAATATTCTTCCGGCACGAAGATGCAGTCGGCCGCGATATTCTCGAGCGCGACTACCGGGCGCTTGCCGCGTTTCAGCAGGTGATCAAGGACGTCATGTTCGCTGCCGGTTTCGCCGGGCGCGAATCGTTCAGTTTTCACGAGTTCGCAGAAATGGCCGAGGCCGGGCTCGCAGGCGAGATGTTCGACGTCCGGCGCGACGTCGACCACGGCGTGAACGTGCTGCCGATCGACGAGCTTCGCGGCGGCGATTACGACGTGGTGTTCATCGGCGGGATGGTCGACGGCGAATTCCCGCGGCCGGAGGCCCCGCAGATTTTCTATTCGGAAGATGCACGCAGGCGCCTCGGCCTCAAGACCACGCCGTCGAATCTCGACATCGAGCGATACCTGTTCGCCACGGCCGTTGCAGCGCCCAGACGCCGCGTCATCATCACGTACCCCGCCGGCGACTCCGGCAAGGAGCTGCTGAAGTCGCTGTTCGTGAGCGAAATACAGCGGCTGCTTCCGGATATCGAGGTGCAGCATTTTCCGCAGCCCGGCTCGATCTTCTCCGTCAGATCGCTGCAATACAACGTGGCGCGCGGCCTGGCGGGACAGGATGCGGCAGCCGCGGCGGAGTTGTGCAGCAAGGCGCCCGGCGGAAACATATCCGCGATGGTCCGCAGCTTGTCGATCGAGGAACTGCGCCGGCGCGGCAGCAAATGGTCGCGGTTCGAGGGGATGCTGAAAGACCCGGCGGTCAGGCAGGAGGTTGCGGCGAAGTATGTCAGGCGGCCCTTGAGCGCCAGCACGCTCGAGCGCTATGCGCGCTGCCCGTTCCGGTTCTTCGCCGAGCAGGTGCTGCGGCTGGCGGAGCTGGACGAGCCGCAGGAGGAGATCGACGCACTCGAGCGCGGCAGCGTGATGCACAAGATACTCAACCGCTTCTATACCGAGCGGCGTGCGCGGGGGCGGGTCGAGCTTCACGAAGACGATAACCCCGGCGACGCACTCGAGCACATCCGCCGGATCGCACGCGAGGAGCTTGACCGCATGCCCTTCGAGGGGCTGTTCTGGGAGATGGAACGCGAGCGGATACTCGGCGGCGGCGGCCGCGGCTTTCGGGGCGTGCTCGAGATGTTCATCGAAGCCGAGATGCAGCCGCGCGGAACATCATTGCCGCGATACTTCGAAGCAAGCTTCGGCAGGCCATACGAGAGCGAAGAAAGCGACATCACGCTCGCGCTGCCCGAGGTGGTCATCGGCGAAGGCGACAGCCAGGTGCGGCTGATCGGCCGCATCGACAGGATAGACGTGGCCGAGGTGGACGGCCGCCCGCTCGCACTTGCCATCGACTACAAGACCGGCACGCCGCCGACATCCGACGACGTCCTCAAGTACCTGAGCCTGCAATTGCCGGTGTACATGATGGCGCTCCAACAGGCTGAATTCCAGCCGGCCGGCGGCGCTTACTATTGCCTCAAGGATACTCCCGAGTACTTCGGCATCGGAGGTTTCTTCGCCGACTCCGCAGCCATGAAAGGTTTCTTCGGAATCGGCCAGAACAAGCGAAAGGGATTGCTGGACGCCGGCGAGCTGGCCGATACGATCAGGTCGGCACGCGACGCAATCCTGCGTTACGCCGCCGGCATCCGCTCCGCCAGGTTCAATCCGTCGACGCTCGACCCGCAGGATTCCGGCTGCCGCTACTGCCAGTTCAACGGCATCTGCCGCCGCAATCTTGCCAAGGCCGCGCAAGTCGCGGGGGAGGCAGACGATGGCTGAACAATTCCGACTGACACCCCAGCAGCAGCAGGCCCTCGACCTCAGCCGCAACACAGCCGTCACGGCCGGTGCAGGCTCCGGCAAGACCGGCGTGCTCGTCCGGCGATACATAGCCTGCCTCGAGCCGGGCACCGGCCTCGGCGTTCGCAACGTGCTCGCCATCACGTTCACCGAAAAAGCCGCCGCCGAAATGAAAGACCGCGTCAGGCAGCAGGTGATCGACCGCATTGCGGCCGGAACAGATTCCGCCCACTGGCGCGGAATAATCGACACGCTCGACCGCGCCGCCGTATCGACGATCCATTCATTCTGCGGTTCGCTCCTGCGCGAGCATCCGATCGAGGCAGACGTCGATCCGCTGTTCGAGACGCTCGACGAGGCGGAATCGAGCCGGCTGCGCTGCCAGGCCGTCGACGAGGCGCTCCAGCAGGCGGGCGAGGAATCGCACGAGCTTCGCCCGCACGCGATCGCGCTGTTGCGCACGTGGCCGCGCGCCCGCACCGCCGCGAACGTCCTCGGGCTTCTCGGCAGCGCGACCGCCGTCGAGCAGTGGGCATCCTTCTACGCTCAGGCCGACGACGAGAGCATCCGCCGGCGCATCCGGGAAGTGACCGGAGACGCCGTGCGATCCAGGAGCGCGAGCCTGTTTTCCAGGGAAACGCTCGTCCGCCTGATGCAGTTCTGCTGTACGTCGCGAACCGACAAGCTTCAGGCCGTCCACGCCGAAGTTGCCGATGCCTTGCGGGCAGGGCTCGCGACAACCGACCCCGCCGAACTCGCAAACCTCGCCCAGCAGATCGCAGCCATACAGCTTCGTGGCGGCAGCGCAAGAAACTGGGACGATATCAGCGGCTGCAAGGAAGTGCTGAAGCAAATCCGCGAGGAGGCGAAGTCGCTGAACGGCATCATGCCCGGCGAGGCCGACTGGGCGGCGCTGCCCGTCCTTCGCGCACTCGGGGTGCTGTATAGCCGCGCCAGGGATATCTACGAAGACTACAAGGGCCACGGCCGCAGCCTCGACTTCGACGACCTACAGCGGCTCGCACTGCGCCTGCTCGAGCAGAACAAGGGCAACATCCGCGCCGCGCTCCACCGCAGATTCCGCGCCGTGCTCGTGGATGAATTCCAGGACACAAACTCGCTCCAGTGGCAGATCGTCAACCGCGTGGTGCAAGGCTCCGACGGCCTTCCACCGCCCGGCAGGCTGTTCATAGTCGGCGATCCCAAGCAATCTATCTACGGCTTCCGCGACGCCGAAATACGAGTGTTCGACGAAGTCAAACGTGCGTGCATCGAACCGGCCGGCCACACCGAAATGGACGACAATTTCCGCTCGGCGCAGGCCGTGGTCGATTTCGTAAACGCCCTGATGCCCGGGCTGATGGGAACAACCGAACTGCCGTGGGACCCGCCATACCGCGAGCTGATCGCCAGGCGGCTGTCGGACGTCGATGGAACCGTAACGCTGCTGCTGCCGCCGCTGCCGCCGGACGGCAACGCCGACCCGGACGCCGAAGAATCCGCCGCCGAACACGTGCCCGAGGCCCGGCTTGTGGCCCGGCAGATTCGCTGGTTTGTCGAGCAAGCCACGCCCGTGTGGGACCATCGCGCCAACCGTCGGCGCCCCGCAAGCTTCGGCGACGTTGCCATCCTGCTTCGAGGCCGCACTCATCTCGACCTGTTCGAGGAAGC
>Ga0210003_1001757_pt1 | contig 18802 bp, 18 predicted proteins | sample LantaG_FD_182804 | JGI IMG/M metagenome (GOLD analysis project Ga0210003, IMG submission 182804) | Deep subsurface microbial communities from Baltic Sea to uncover new lineages of life (NeLLi) - Landsort_02402 metaG (SPAdes) (version 2) | ecosystem: Environmental > Aquatic > Marine > Oceanic >...
AATGGTCTATATCAAGCCATGATTCTCTGAGTACACCAGTGAATGATGCAATCGTTGGATCAATACCTAATTTCCTTGCTCTGTTAACTAAAAATACCCAGTCATAATGAACAAAATTCCAACCTGTTAATACAGACATTTTTGGAACCATCAATTTAAAGAAATTAAGCATCATATCATATTCAGTTTCATAATGTCGATACATAAATTTATAATCGGTATCATAACCTTCAAAGTGATTATTAATATCATCATTCATTGATTCTGAATTCTGCTTTGAAAATTTCTTTGTACCTAGAACTAAAATCTTATCTTTATTAACAATGGAAATTGTTTGAATTGCTGAATCTGCTTTTTCAGGTTCAGGTTTTTTATCAAGAATTTCATTTTCAATATCAATAAAGAATATATTAGGTTCTTTATAATCAAAAATAGTTTTCTTTTCATCTTCGGGTAAATCATCCATAAAATCGAATATAGAATAACGATTAGGATGTCTAGTATATATTTCTTTTACTGACTTACCATCCCAAGTAACATACTTACCTGATTTTTGTGAATCGTGTTCATCTGTAATAACAAATTTTGTTGGATTATCCCAAGTGTGGTATTTTAATTTAATGTTCCCAAATTCATCTATATAAGAAACAATTAACTTTTTACTTCTGTATTCGTAATCTACTAACATCCAAACTGGATTATTTTTATATGTTATAGCGTAATATTTAAGATTTGTTTATAATAAAAATTATTATTATCTTTGTGTATTGTGAAAAACATATTATTAAATAGAAACGATTTTAGATCAGGTGTTTTCAACCGGGATAACCATAAATGTGTAATTTGTGATAAACCTGCTATTGATGCACACCATATCATAGAACGTCATCTATTTAGTGATGGTGGTTATTATTTAGATAATGGTGCTTCTTTATGTGAAACACATCACTTAGAAGCTGAAATGACTACACTATCTGTTGATAAAATCCGAGAATCAGCACACATCACAAATATTATATTACCAGAACATCTTTTTGTTGACGCTAATTATGATAAATGGGGAAATGAAATATTACCTAATGGTCAACGTTTACAAGGTGAACTATTTAATGATGAATCTGTACAAAAAATTCTTAAACAAGGAAACGTACTTAGTTTATTTACTAATTATGTAAAATATGGTAGAACATTCCATTTACCTTGGTCAGAAGGTATAACATCTGATGATAAAATAATAACCGATCTCAGTAGATTTGAAGGTAAATATGTTGTTGCAACTGAAAAAATGGATGGTGAAAACACTTCATTATATACTGATTATACACATGCACGTTCTATTAATTCTAATAACCATCCATCAAGGGATTGGGTAAAAGGATTATGGTCAAGAATGGGATATAATATACCTGAAAGATGGAGGGTGTGTGGTGAAAATTTATTTGCAAAACATTCTATTCATTATACCGAAGAAAACGGTAATCCATTAAGTACATATTTCTATATGTTTTCTATTTGGGATGAAATTAATAATTGTTTGTCCTGGGATGAAACAAAAGAATGGTCAGAATTATTAGGTCTTACTTTAGTTCCTGTATTATATGAAGGAATATGGGATGTAGATGCTTTGAAAAATATTAATGTTGATAACAAAGAAGGTTATGTAGTTAGAATCAAAGATGAATTTCATTATTCTAATTTCCGTAATTGTGTTGCTAAGTTTGTAAGAGCAAACCATGTTCAAACTTCTAACCATTGGACTACTGAACAGATTATAAAGAATGAAAAAACCACTTAGATGTAGCGACACTTCTAAGTGGTCGGATAGCCGTAGCTATAACGGTCCTAAACCGTATATTTTAATTAACTTCTATTTGCGTGATAAAACCAATCTAATAATCTTCTCATTTCATCATCATCTAATTTCTGTGATAATAAAACAGCAGCTTCTTGTGTTAATCTTGAATTATTAGATAATTGAACCATTTGTCTTAATAGTTGTGGGTTAGTTGGTTTGTATTCTGCTGATTCAGTAACTTTTTCTTCTTTTAATTTTCCAAGAATTGCTACAATTAAATCTTCATCAGTAGAAAAATCTTCATAATTGTTCTGTAAAAATTCTAATACACTTTCTTGTGATGGTTTGCTATAACCTGGTTCACTATTTTGATTATTCCATTCGTGATATTTTTCTACAAAAAAATCAAGATCAAATTTGGAAAAGTATTCAAATAATTTAATATGATTCATTATTCGCTATCTTTTAATTTTAAATATTTAATTATCATTTATAAATCTGTCATACCATAATAATCAAAATCTTTTTCGTTTAAATAATTTATAACTTCGGGCATATTTATATTACTGTTTAATAATTTAGCAGCACTTAAAAGTTCTTCTACATTATCTTCTGAGTCAATATTTTCAGTTACTTTTTTCAAATTAACTAATTCATCATTTAAGACTAAACCTAAACTTCCTACATCAATTCTCATTTGGTCAAAACTTTTCCAAAGTCTATCAATCTTACCTGCTGATTTATTATCTGGTCTTAAACCAATTTCATCACCTATACTAAAAACTTCACCATCTGAAATTCTTTTAACTGATAATATTTTACCACTATCATTATCATAATCTATGATAGCCCAATCATCAGTACTATATGCATCAGAACTATATGTTTCAAATGTTTTTAGATTTTTCATTATAAGTAAGGTTGTAATTTTTTAATTGTTTCAAAATCACTATCATCTAATGCTTGATTTAATATACTATCTAATTCAGATTTACTCATATCAGCATAAGTTCTTTCTTTTGGTTTTAATGCTTCATCTTCTTCCGTTTTTCCTGTATCGTGTCTTGTGTGATCCATTGGATCAGCAGTATCATCAAATGCGATAGGATAATCTGGTTCTTTTTCATCTTCTGGTTCATATGTTGCATCTTCAATAGCTCTTTCTACAATAGTAACTTCTTCCAATAACTTATCAGCAGTATCAACATCGTCTGATAACATAGCATATATTAAACTAGTAAAAGGTTCTGCTTCTAATTCAACCATTTTTGAATAAATAAATTCTCTTAAATTTGTTATTTCAATTTTACCAGGATGTTTTCTTTCTAAATGTGAATTTATGAAATCCCTAATATCAGCAGCGATGAATGGTCCAAATTTGATATCTTCTTTTTCGTCTGATATCGTATCTGTTTCAGCCATTATTCTTTTTGCTAAATATTCGTTATCTGGAATAGCATTTGCCATAATTAATTCATAAATGCCTTTTACTGTTTCGTGAATTAACATAGGTAAATCTAGAGCTCTTACTTTGATAACTGGTGTTGTTTCACCTGATTCTTCATCTTCTTCCCAATCTACTTCTTCAGCACTAGCCATATCTGGATTTTCCATCATCTGTGCTTGATCGAACCAATCAAACTTTTTGTTTATTTCAAGAACTCTAACATATAAATCCAATAGGAATTCGTCTATATTATCTATCTTATCTTTTGCTTCGTGCATCATAGAATGAACATTCTGTGCTTCACCCTGCATTAAATTATTAAGAATTTTTCTTTTGTCAACTTCGTCTTGATCAACAGGTTCTTCAGGAAGTTCAATGTCATCAGATGGTATTTCTGGTTCTTGTTCTTCTTCATCATCACCATCTTTCATTTTATCAACCATTTCCCTCTTCTCACTATCGTTTGGTTTAACGACTTTAATATCTAATTTAACATCTTCAAGTAATCCACCATAATGATTCATTATAATTTCTTTACCTATTTCTGTTATTTCATCTTCGTGACCATCTTGAATCCTGAAAACATCATCTAATGATTCCATCATTTCCATAAATTCAGCACGATTAGGACCATTGTAACCATATTTTTCTCTACCTTTTCTTTCTACATCTTCAATATAGTCTTGTGGTACACCTTTATTCTTCTTAATATCAGCTTCAAACATCTGATTATATTTTTGTAATTTCATTTTTATTTAGAATATTTTTTAGTTAACATATCTTGGATATAGCTATTATCTTTAGTTAATGATATAAACTTTTCAGCAACATCTTCTGCTGAAGCTTTAGGTGCTGGTTTAACAGAAGGTGCATCTTTCTTAAATGGTGATCTTCTTTTTCCAGGTGTTGTTGTTGGTGCTGTTGTTGGTTTTACCCTTGGTTCAACTTCAACTGCATTCTCTTTAATGAAGTTGTTATATTTTTTTAATTTCATAGTGATACCTTAATTTTTATTTATATATTAAATTAATGATTTACAATTTTAATATATAATAGAAAAATAAGCCCTATTATTATGTCAAAAAGGACTAAAAAAGAAAACGAAGTTTTAAATGAAGCTGGAATGTTAACAGATGCTAACAAAAAACAGCAACAAAAACTATATAAAACAATAAAAGCTGCTGGTGGCGATATCGGTGATAAAGTACGTAAAGGTGAAAAAACCAAAGAAGATAAGATGCCTAATGCTATTTATATGGACAATCCTTGGGGTAGTTCTAGACACATTGATACCTATTCTAAATTTCAACCAAGAAATGAAAGTGTAGAAACTGAAGAACAACTTATAGAAGAAGCTGTAGATGGTCCATTAAAATTGGAATTGAAAAATGTTAAACATCACGCAGGACACGATGGAATACCTGGTTTAAATGCTGACGTATTTATAAATGGTGTAAAATGTATTCATGTTTATGATGATTCTTGGGGTGGTGGATATCAATATACAGAACTTACACACAATGTTAGTAATCCAGAAAAAATTAAAGCATTAATCAAATTGTTTGACGATTATGTAAAATCTTTACCAGAAGAAACTATTGATATGGATCGTAACGGAAAACCGATTGGTGGAAAACCAATTACAATCAAACCAAATTGGGATACTGTAATTTCGGATTTAGAAAATGAATGGGGAAAAGCTAAAGAAGCGAAGAAAATTACTAGATTAATGAATACTAGTATTGTTTTTGGTATACCTGGTTCTGATGAATATAGATATTTTAATCTAAAACGACCATTAAAAGGGATTTCACAACCATCATTGCAAAAATTTATTAACACAAAAGTAAAAGCTGCACTTGGAGAAGGTGAAGTGATACTCAATACGAACCTTGAAGAAATGGGTATAAGTATAAATGAAAGTGCAAATGATACTGCAATATTTGATATAATACTTACACAATTTGACCCTTCTGAATATAGTAGTAAAAAAGAATATAAAGAAAGTGTATTAGATGTAATTTCTACAGACTTTGAAGAAATACCAAAAAATATTCATGCAATTTTAGATGAAGAATGGGAAGAATCAAAAAAACCAGAACAAGAAATGAAAGAACAAGTAATATCTACATTCGAATCATTCTTAGGGAAAGATTTAGAAGATATGTATTATTGGAGAGATCGTGATAAGATTTCATTGAATGATGACAATTGGGTAAAAGGTACAAAAGAAGATTTCCAAAGACCTATGTTTAAGAATCTACCAGACCACAAGACTAGACACCCATATGATGTCCTTAGAAGCGGTAAATGGATCGAAACTAAAGACGGTAAGGTTGTTGGTCAAATTGATACAATGAAAGGAAATATGGTCACTTTAGACATCATTGATGAAAATAACGAACATCAGTATGTTGATTTTGAAGTTGTAAAATTAATAAAGAAAATTAAAGATAATGAATTAAAGGTTAATTCTAACACTACTTCAAAAGATGTAAAAATTGATACACCTTGGGGGAAAATTACAACGAAAGAAAATGAATAATTTAAAAAGTTTTGATGATTTTCTTAATGAATCAGTACAAGATGACATATATGTGATAACATATGAAAATCCGACATTTATATCAAGCGTAAGTAACAGCGAATATGATAATGGTGGTCAGTTTGATTGGTATGATATAATAGAACCTTTAATTGAAGATTTTAATAATACAAAATTAGAACAATATTTAGATGATAAATTATCTCAAAAGGTTATTTCAATTAGAGCTGAAGATAAGATTAGTCCAAAAGAAACATTCCTTATTAAAGTAAAAGTAAAAGGTGAACCATCTAAAGATGATATTTATGATATAAAAAATTATATATCTGGACAATGTTCTGATGGTTGGGGTGAAGGATTTGAACAACAAGACACAAATGGTTATTCAGTTAGCACATGGGATATGAATGGACCACACATCGAATTTATTAAAACAGAAAAGGAAGATTAATTCTTCCTTTTTTTTTATTTAAAATGGGTATTCTTCAATTACCCTTTCACTTTTAGCAATAACATTCCATTGTGTAATATTTATCTTATTGGATAATATTAATAACTTATCTACTATTTCTTGGTGATGTTTAACCCAATCTTCATTCCTAAAATATAAAACATCCACATCAACAAATATAGGTTCTACTATTTCAAAAATTTGATAATAAACTTCCCATATTAATTTCTGTAATACATCATTAACGGATTTCTTTTTCATATGATGGAAAAGATTTATCCAATGTTTATAATTATGACAAGTTGGTTTTAATTCTTTTATATTATCTACCATTAAAGAAAGAATGTAATATAACTTATCTTCAAAATCAGATGTTGATATTAAATTAGATTTCCATAAATTAGAAATACATTGTGGGTAAAGTAAATTTATTTCAACTCTTTTAGCACCTTTTTGTGCTTGTAATTTATATTTAGGATTTATGTATATAACAGAATGGGAATGTGACCCCTTATGGTTAATCACATTCCCTATAGTAAGAGAGTTGTCAAAATCTTGTTTGTATTTTAAGATTGTGTATTTATCGACATCAATTTGATTTATTAGACAATTAGTTATGGTTATCCATTCTTTTTTATCTACTTCATCATATATATTATTATCAAATATATTTTGGATTGTCGATAACATATTATTATTCTTTTCCTAAGTCTGCATCAGTTACAGGCATCATCTGTGTACCTGATCCCATACCTGGAACTGGTGGGAATTTTCCACTTTGGTCTGCAGCATCCAGTGCTGATTGTGCTACTTGCTTCAAATATTCTGGGTCTTTCATTTTTACAATTTCTTCAATTGCATTTCCCCAAATTTCCCTATCACCTTTAATTCTTTCAATGATAATATTATAAGCATTGAACAATTTATTTACTTTAGCGATTTGGAATAAAATATTTTGAAAATGAACAAAATCCTGTGTTCTACCTTTTACAGTATATCCTTTAATAAGGTGGTGTAAAATTAAGATGTTCTTAATACTAACTTTGAAAATGAAAGTTTCAGTATCTTTTTCTGTTTCGAATCTTTCTTTTGCTTCTTTCCAAAAACCATTAAATAATTCAGCATAATTAAATACTTCATCACCATTATAGTCAATTTCGTTTAACAAAACCCTATTTAAGAATTTAACTTCTAATTTAGACATTTCGAAAATGAATTTCATTTCATTAACATATTGTATGTAAGAATTTAACAAATAATTTGAAATTGCATAGATTTTATCTACATCAAGGATTTCAAGTTCTTTTGTTGATTCTAAATTAGGATTATATTTGCGAATGAATGATTCGATTGTTTTTCTCTTTTTAACTAATTCTTCAACGAATTCAGAATCAATCATTGTTTTTGCTTGTTCATCAACTATAGATTCTGCTTCTTCGTTTTTAGCAGTTTCGTTTTTTTGTGCTATTTTTTCTAATGCTGAATAGTATTCTTGATGATTGAATCCTTCAGTAGTATTAAAATCAATTGTTTCTAATTCTTCAGCTTTATTTAATGCAACTTGAAAATTTTTATCTTCTGACATATTTATCTCTTTTATTTTTTATTATATATTTCATTGGAACGGTCCGAATGAAATTAATCTTCTTTATTTTCTGCTAATAAACGTTGTGTTTCGTTAGCTCTTTCAACATTTACATAAGTAAACTTTTTAACAATACCTGCTGAAGTCTTTAATGATGGTTGAACGATTTTTATAGTTCCTTTTTCAAGATTTGGTAAAATCTTATCAATTTCTTGTTCAAAAAGAATTTTAATCATATCATCGTCCATAACATTGAAATAATGTTCGTTTACAGTAACTAGAAGTTCTGCTTCAAGTAAAACAGCAAGGTTATCTGCAATTTTTTTAACGGTGATTAATTGTTTTTGTTTTGTGTTCGCTTGGAATAGATAATCTATATTTAATGCGAATGCGAAGTCTCTTTCTATATTCTTGAAATAATCAATAATATCTTCATCTAATTTATAATACTGTTCTGTTTTTAACATATTTTAATAATTATTTTTTTTATCTGACTATTCTGTTGATAACAAAAAGTCGTGATAGAAGGTATAGTACAAAAACTATTAATAGTCCAATTATAGGTCCTGTATATCCAGGTGAAATTAAATATGACATCCCAACGGATACCAAAGACAATAATCCCCAAATTGAAATATTTGCTATTTTTGCTGTATCAAAGTGTTTAAATCTAAATGCTATACCGATTTGTTTTTCGTTTAATGGTTCTACTTCCATTAAACCTACAAATTGGTGTATTTTTAAACTTAATAATGTTTCTTCGATTTTTGCTCTGTCTTTTTCTAAAAGATTATCAAGGTATTTTATACCAAATGATTTTATTTCTTGGAGATCATCATCAGTTAATGTATATGTTTTGTACATACGATTAACCCAATCAATTCTTAATCCGTGTTCTCTTAGTAAAAGTAGTTTGTTTTGACGAATAGTTTTCCTATAAAAAAGGAACCATCTCAGTTTTTTTAACATAAGTTCATATTACTTTTTATAATTATATACAATAAATTGAATAGAGTTTGAATTTTAGGGAAGAAATATTATTATTTTACTTTATCTGTTTCACCAGCATCTTTTCCTTGACCACTTTTAATCATATTTTCAATGACTTCATCGAATTTTTCAAGAACTTCATCAAATTTTTCAGATAACATTTTTTCACCGCTTGTTAAATCTGCACCTTTAACATTACTTGTTATTGATTGAACCTTTTCTTGTACATTCCTAATACTTTGTGGAACACCCACAGTACCCCTTCCTGATGCTCTAGTAACATCAGCTAATTTATCTTTGTTGTCATTTAAGACACCTATAATATTATTTAATTGATTTTGATCAACTGCTGATAAGATTGTAACACTAGCTGTTAATCTTCCAAATTTATCTATTCCGGATGTTCTTAATCCGTTAAAACTACTTGCTAATCTTTGTACAGCTTTAGCAAAACTATCTATACCTTTAACAACTTTATCATCAGTTCCACCAATAACAGAAACGATATCAAATGCTTTCTTCACACCATCACCCCATTCTGCTGATGGATAATTTGTCCAATCAGTTGTACCAAATATTCTGTTCACAGAGACCATCGCCCACGCAATGTCTTTAATGAAATAAACAATTGCACTATCTTCATCTTTCTTTTTAGATTTTCTTAAATCCTTCATTAATTTTCTTGCACCTGGTGAATTAGATAATACAGTAAAGAGATCGACAAATGGTGCTAATGCTTTACCTACACCTTCACCCCAAGCTTTTGTTGGTGCGTTTTGACCCCAATTACCTTGACTAAGGATATCAGCAGCTTCTATCATACCATAAGAAACATTTCTAATAAAATCAACGAATTCACCTGGTTCTAAACCTTTGCTGAATATTCCACCACCACCTTTCATAGCAACACCTAATGCATTCGCAAATGCACCTAATGATAAACCAATTCCTTCTGCCCATTCTTTAGTTGGTCCACCTGTATAAACACCACTACGAAGTATATCAGCCGCATCAACTATTGTTTGTGCAACACTAAGGACCATATTAGCACCTCTGTTTAACAATTTACCTGCAAATGGTATCAATGCTAATGCTACCATCGAAGCTCCAAATATAGGAAGTAAAAGACCAACACCGATTGCCCAATCTAAAGGTGGTCCTTGTTTATATGAACCCATTTCTAATACATGTGAAACTGCTACAATTGTTGCTGCTGTAATAAGTGCTCCAACTGCACCCAATGCCAATGCTGCTATACCGATACCTGTCATTGCTAATATACCAAATACTATTAATGATGGTAAAAATAATATCATTGCAAGACCTACACCTAATGACCATTTAGCACTAGGATATTTTTTATAATTTCCTATTGATAATATCCAACTTGATAGCATTATTGCTGTTGATACAATAAGAATAGCTAAACCACCCATTAATAATTGAACAGGATTTGTTAATTTTAATTTTGCCATAACAAAGAATACAGGTAAGAACATAATTATACCTAATCCAATTGCAGCAGAAGATTTTACAAAATCAAGTGGGTTTTTTAATGGTTCAAAATTTTGGAGTATTTTTGATGACCATACAATTGCTAATGATATTATAGGAAGTATTAAAGGTAATAATAATACTTTTACCATATCTTTTGAATCTAATTTTAATTTTGATATACCACCTAATAATAAAACAGCAGCTAAACCTAATGCAGCACCCAATAAAGCAAAACTGAGTCCTTTTTGTAAATCAATTGGTTGCATATATTTTATAATAAAACTTGATCCTACAATAGCAGCAGCTATCAATGGTAATATTAATGGTAATAATAATATAGAAACAAGTGTTTTCGAATCTAATTTCATTTTATTAACAGACTTTAACAATAAGAATGTTGCAAGTCCTAATGCACCACCAACTAATATTAAACTAAATGCTGTAAATATATCAATAGGTTGCATAAATTTCAATATGAAACTTGATGCTACTAATGCACCTGCAATTGTAACCATAACTAATCCAGCTATTATTGCTGTTTTGGGGTCTAAATCTTTTATTGCAGCAATCTCAGCAAATGCTTTTGATACAGCATAAATAGCTATACCTAATGCTAATACTGATAATACATCTATCTTTCCGATTAACTTAAATGCCATACCGATTGCAAGAACACCACCAGCTATTAAAAAAATAACACTAATTCCATCTACAATTTTATCCTTATTACTTTTGTCTGATATTTTACCAAACATACCAGATTCTTTTTGCTTTCTAGAAGCTTTAACTTCTTCTAAAATCTTTTTAGTTGTGGTATCAATTTTGTCAGTCTTTTTTACTAATGTTTTTATATCATTCGCAATATCAGACATCTTAGGACCATCCATAGCGGAAAGCATCTGATTAACAGCATCACCCTTTTTAGACTGTTCCTGCATTAATTCTACTATTCCTTCTAGAGCATCTGTAAAATTTTGTAAATTATCTATAAATGCTTTGTCGATATTTGATGGCATATTTTATAAAAATATAATTTTATTCACTTTTAAGAGATGTTGTCTTATCCTTTAATAAATTGATACTATCTTCAAATGATAATATATCGTCTTTCAATTTTTCAATTGATTCTTTGATATCTTTCTTTTTGTTTTCTACTTCATCTTGATTTTCATCAGTAAAAGTTTCAACTTCTAATTTTTCTAAATTTTCCAAACTTTTTTCGAGTTCTTCCTTTTTCTTTTCTATGTTGTCTTTCAATGTAGACATTTCTGTTTCAGCACCGTCAATCTTTTCGACATCAACTTCAGCAGCCATATTCTGCATAATTTCTTCATAATCTTCATTTAAAGATTCGACAAATAGATTATAATTTTTTACCTTTTTCATCTATAAACTTTTTAAAATTTTCACCTACTTGTGCTAATTCTGGTTGAACCTGTTTAACTACATCAGAATCTTGTGTTTCTGGTACTTTAGCTTTAGGTTTAGCTTTAGCTTTAACTTTAGGTTTTTGAATATCTGTTTGTACTTCTTTAGCTTTATTATGCATATCTTCTACTTCTTCCTTCTGTACCTTTTCTTCTGGTGTTTCAGTTGGGTCATCTACTACTTCTGTTTCAACCTTATCGGTAGGTTTTTCTTCAGATTTTTCAGTTTCCTTTTCAGTAGGTTTTTCTTCAGATTTTTTAGATGTTTTTTCAGCTTCTTTTTTCTTTTTCTTTAAATCTACACCATAAACCCTTTTCAAATCGTTATTAATAAAATTCATAATATTATCTGTAGTTCTAATAACTGCATCAATACCACCAATTATAGGATCATCGGATTCTGTACCTGCTTCTATTTTATATTTTTTCCAAGCTTCAAGTGTTTGTTTATAATATCCTACTTTATTATATTTTTTTGTAATATATTTAATAGCTTCAGGTTTATTATCACCAACTTCTTTAAAACTATCACTTGTTTTCCAATTACTCATTTTAAGACCGTCTAATTTCCCTTTAATATATTTATAAGGGTTGAGTTCTTTACCATTTTGGAAAGTTTCAATTTTCATATTATCATATGCTTGATTAGTATCAATATCTTTTGCAAATATTTCATCATTCTCCATTTTATAAACACGGATATTTGCTGTATTTCCTTTCGAATTTGTTATTGCATAAACATTTCCTACTTTAACATCAACAGGTTCGTTTACTGCATTATCAACAGGTTTTTCAATATCTTTCTTATCATACTTAACATCATAGCTATTAAGTACCATATTTATATCTGATTTAACTTTATATAAATAATACCCGTTTATTCTATTTACAGGAATTTTTTCATTTGGACTTTTTACTAACTTAATATTTTCTTTATTTCCTTCATCCATTATACTACCATGTGTCTTAACAACGTCTGCATCAGTTCCTACGATTTGGTATTTATAAAATGATTCTTCTTTTGCAATTTTTAATGTTGCCCAAAAAATCTTATCATTCATTACTTCGGTTTTATTACCTTTAAGTTTATCTTCAGGAATTTTATATTGTACAATTGCATAATATTCTTCTGCTGGATTTATTTCATATCCATCTGAAGTATTTTCCATAAAGATTTTATTCTTTACTTTATCAAAACTATTTGATACTTTCGTATTAACACCTTTAATAGAAACAGGTAAATCAATTTCTATTGCTTCTTTTATTGGTTGTGTATTAATATATTTATTATATGCAGTAATCATTTATATTATATTATTTTTTGAAAGATTGTATTCCTTTCATTTTCTTTGTTGCATTCGCATCACTAATATTATATTTTCTATAATCAAGGAAATTTACAGGTTCAGATATTTTATATATTGCTGTTTCATCTACTCTAAGTTTAACTACATACGGTGCAACAGGTTTAAGTGTTGTTTCTGAAGGTAAATTATAATCTGTTTTTGCATCAAAATTCCTAATTTTAAATATATATTCTTCTGTAGCTTTAAAATCTATCTCTTTTTTAGTAGAAAATAAATACATCATTTCAACTTCATTAATTGAATCTTTCATAGATAAATTATTTCTTGAACCATATACAATATATCTACCCCTAATACCTCTACCATTTGCATCAATACCACCATTCATTTTAGGTTCGATTAAAGCAGGGAAAGTAAGATGAACAAGATCATTAAACGTTTCTTCTGTGTGTTCACCAATTTTATCAAAATCTATTGTAGCTAATATTCTATAAAATTTCATATCTGCATATCCAGTATCGACAAATTCAACTATAAAATATTCTATAGAAGTTTCTGTACCTTTAGAAAATTGCATCTTTAATATACTAAGATCACCTTTACCGAATGCTTTCAAATCTTTTAATTTTTCAACATCTCTTTTAAAGTTTTCATTATCCATTGCTTTCATTCCTTCTTCTGTAGATTTAAGTTGAGCTCCAGGTGAACCAATTGTGTTATTTTGTTTTCCGTATTTTTCTAAATCAGCTTCAGAAGTATTTTTAACAACATTATAAGGATCAACTAAATCTGTGATAATAAATTTAGAATACATTTTCTTAACATTCTCAATCATTTGCTTCCAAGAATTTTCTTGTTTTGCATTACCACCTATTAATCTTTCTGCTGTTAATTGTATTTTTGCAATGTCTGCTTTATCCCTTAGTATCATATCAGTAACACCTTTTCTAGCTTCTTCACTTTCAAATTGCTTATAAAATTCTTCATTATTTAAATCAATAGCTTCACCACTTGCTGCTATTTCTTGTAATTCATCACCTATCTTCGTAGTTTTTACTTTACCAGGTAATGTAGTATCTTTTAATTTCTTGTCATTTACATCAACAACTGCTTCAGCTTCATATAGATGTGATTCACCTACTGGTTTTTCTACCACTACGGGTTTTTTAGTAACTGGTTGTGCAGTAGTTTCTTTCTTTGGTGTTGCTTTTTCTACAACCTGTGATAAAAATTGTTTTAATTTAAAAAGTTCTAAAATGTTAGCTTCATAAACTAATTTATCTCTTCTTATTTCATCCCTATTTTTAAGGTCTTTTTTCTTTAATAATTCTTCTATTTCAGAAAGACCTTGTTTTCTCATATTATTAATACTATTAGTTATATTATCAATTTCGTTTTCTATTGATTTAATATCATTAGAATCTAAATTTTCTAAATTACCTTTAATAGAATTTCTTATTTTTTCACATTCTGCTATTATGTCTGGTTCAGCTTCAACACCTTCAGCTTCTTCTTTAGCTAATTCTTCTTCTAACCTTTTTCTATACTTTTCTAATTCATCATCACTTGGTTGAACTTGTGTTTGTCCTTCAGGTTTTTCCTCAGTTCCATCTACAGGTTTTTCTTCGCTTGGTTTTTCTGCACCAGCTATTACATCAGCTTTTGTTATAATACCATCCTTTACTTCAAAATTAGCATCAAACATAACTAATATGTAACTACCATCTTCTTGAAGTGATCCTGATTTTTTCTTTACTTCAGCACCTACTACAAATGATTTAACACCATTTACTTGTTCTTTAACAAAAGTAACTTGTTCTTCTTGATCTATTTGTTCTTTATCTTCTATCTTTTTAATAACAAAATATTCTTTTCTTGCAAAATTACCAATACCTTCTTTGTCAGCATATCTTAATATACCGTTCATATAAACTCTACCCAATCTAGGTTTTAAAACAGACTTCATATACATTTGCATTCCTTTTCTTTTAAGAAATCCAAATAATTTTAATGCAGCTGCACCTATTAAGGTATTTTCAGCTCCCGCTAAATTTCCTTTTACGTTAGCGAAGAACATATCATCTTGTCCACTACTATCAGCACCTTTACCGTACCCACCAGTGTCGATTTCCATTTCTTCGGTAATCTTGTTCCACTTATTTAATTTTACAAATTTGTTATAATCAGTTATATTCTTCATATGATAATAATTAATATTTTTCTATTCTTATTCCCCTATATATATAATTTTTTCCAAATAGAATAAATCCATCGTCTTGAAATATAGGGTAGTTCTTAGGTGGTTGTACTTTACTATCGAAAATTAAATTTCCCCTAAAAAACATTTTAAAAGGAATATTATCAGTTATATATTGTTGGTATATATCCTTGTCTGTCAGTACCTTACGAACAGGTGGTGTTATTAAGACAGGAATTTCTTCTATTTTTGGTTTAGGTTGAGGTTTAACTTCTTCCTTTTTAGATGATTTAACTTCTTTTTTAGGTTCTTCAACTTTTGATTTACCAATATAAACACCTTTACAAAATTCATTTCCAATATCATCGACAAATGAATTTTTAGCATGCCACCCTCTAGGTGTATTTATAGGTTTAATAGTAGGTTCTATCACTTCTTCAACCACAGGTTCTTCTTTAGTTTCTTTGAGCTCTTTAAGCTCCTTTTCTAATCCTGATACCTTTTTGGTTATTTTCTTTTCTAATTTTTTAATTTCATCGGATGGTACTGTTGCTTCAGTTGGTTTTTCTACCTTCTGTACATCAAGTTTTTCATCTTCCCAAAATTCATTGTATTGTTTGTTCTTAATTGCTTTTGCCATAACTGAATGGTTCTTTTATAGATAATTGCTTTTTAATATATATTAAATAATAGGATTTCAATAATAAAATAGGTGTTGTTATTTTATATATAGAAAAAAATAAGACTTTGTAAGACTTATGAGTGTCATTAAATATAACAAGTATAACTTTATTGTAGAAAACTTCCCAGCAGATATGCTAAATGAAAGTAGTGAATTTGGGGATATGCAAATGGGTCAATTATCAAACCCACTTGGTCCTGGTTTTGGATTTGCACAAGATCCACAATTATCTATTTATTCCGATGGTAGTGGACCATATATTGATAATTATCAAAGACTTAGTAGAACCGTACAGGATTTAGCAAGAGTTATGAAAAATTTGTATGGTGCTGGTGCAATATCAATATCAAAACATAAATTAGATTATTTCTTAGAAGATGTAGAAGATTTCCAAAATCTTAAAATTTTAAGAATATTCGTGAACCCAAGATTAGACTTAGATGTGTTCATATCATTTTCTTTTATGGAAGAAGAATTTTTCGGTGTATATAGAAATTATAATGGTATAGATAAACCAAAACTTGATACAGATTTATTTAGTGATCCAAGATTTTCTTATATTGATAATGAATATAGGTTAAAAACAAGTAATTATTTCTATAAAATATTATACAATTGGTTTATTCCAAGTCCAGGTGAATATAAAGTATTAACAGATGAATTAGGTGTTAAAAATTCATTAGGTGAAAATCACTTAATTAAAAAAGGAAAAACTGTTACAGTAAAAGGATATAATACTGATGCAGATGGAAAAGCATTCTTAATGTTAAACTACAGGGATGATATTTACAAAATCATTGGAAACGACTTCTACTTCTTTAAGTATTGGTGTAAAAAGATATAAAAAAGAAACCCACAAATTATGTGGGTTTTTTTTATGTTATTTATTTCTTCTTTATAAAAGTATATAACGGGAATTCGGTCTGATTATCAACTGTTTTATGTTTTCTCATTTGATTCATAAAATTCATTGATGATGATTTATCCGGAACTGATAAACTGATTTATAACTTCCTAACAATTTTCTTTCATCGTATATTTTTACTGTATTCCCTTTTGTTCCTAATACACCTAAAATAGCCATATATTCAGCACCAACGATTGATTTAACAAAAGTTATTTTTAAATGTTGTTGATTATTCTTATTAAAAAAATCACTTTCCCATATATCTTCTAAATTAATCATAGTTTCAGTATCCTTAACTTCAATAGATACTGTACCTGGTTTTTTGATATCAGTTTCTTCTTCATCTTCTATTAATCCTTGTTGAACTAATTTAAATTGATTTCTTCTAATAACATTAAAATCAGCAGCTACATAAGTAACTTCGGTCATTACACGATCATTTCTCTTATAACCTTTTGGTGGTAATCTAAAGAAATCACCAGTAAACATCATTGACATAACATTATCTGTCTTAAATAATCTCCAAACTTTTTTGGTATTTCTTTTTTCTGATACTGACCAACCATCTAAATGCCAACCACGTACAAGCATATTACCCGTATTTTTATTACGACCTAATACCATTGGACATATTGCTCTTTCACGACCACCACGCCACTTATCTTTGTCACCACGATAGTTAATAAGTATAATCATCCCAAATTGAATTGCTTTAACCATTAATGCTTTATTGAATTTCATTGGTTTATTAACCGGGAATTCTTTAATGATCTCAGGATTAATCTTGTTTTCATTCAAACGATTCCAAGCAATCCTGGGTGACATATAAATATCGTTTCTATTATAATATAATTTTTGGTGATTTGTGTCCATCTATTTTTTTATTTAAAACTTTTTTTGTATATTTGTATATATTAAAAAGTATTCACTTAAAATCATAATAATGACAACAAAAAAATACAGAGGTGTTTTAACTAAGCAAAGATTAACAATTCCTGAATTAAGCAAAGAAGAAAGACGTTGGAATATGTTCTTGTCTAAGCTGAAAAACAACAAAGCATTCGTTCTCCAAAAAGAAGGAGAAGTCACTATATCCAACCCAGACGAAATTATCAATGCTATTACCGACAAGAACGGTAATTTAAAAATGGATAATGTCATTCAATTCCTAAAACCAAATAATAGATATGCACCTGTTATCAAAACTGATAATGGTGAATATAAATTAAATCAATTTCACAAGACGATTGAATTTGGTGGTGGTGCAGGTACTTCACTAGGAACTATTAATGCAAGAACGTATGAAACGATTCAAGCATTGTTTTTTAGTTTGAGACAGTATCTTGGAAGGGATATTGGACCAGGTGATATTTATTTGCTTTATGATGAAACAAGTGAAACAAGTGATATTGATCCAAATTACCAGGATATAAAAGCTGAAATTTATCGTCACGTGAAATCAAGAAAACCTATCAGTAGGGATGATTTCAAATTCTTTGAAGATAAAGGATGGATTTATACTTATATCAAAACTGCAAACGAATTTTATAATTCATTAAACAGTAATAAGCATTATACATTCCACCACGCTTATTCAGGTGATGGTATTGCTGATGCTGTATATAGGGCATTTGTTCACGCATTTCACCGTATCAATAAAGAAAATAAGGTGAGAATCAATATGTCAAGGTGGAATCCATCTGATATTTGGGCAGTAGAAACTGATATGGAACAAGATATCATTTCTTCTTTACGAGATGCGGTTGATTTAACACAACTGAATACCATAATGGATTCAATGTTTGATAGCAACTTCTTAGTTGGTATTTCATTAAAGAAAATTCCAGTTGAAAGAGAAATTGAATTAATTGTCAGTAAAACATTACAGACTAATTTCATATATTCTAATGCTTCAGCATCAGAAGGTGCATTTGAAACAATGACTGTACATATCAATGCAAAATCATTTTCT
>Ga0210003_1001758_pt1 | contig 18790 bp, 5 predicted proteins | sample LantaG_FD_182804 | JGI IMG/M metagenome (GOLD analysis project Ga0210003, IMG submission 182804) | Deep subsurface microbial communities from Baltic Sea to uncover new lineages of life (NeLLi) - Landsort_02402 metaG (SPAdes) (version 2) | ecosystem: Environmental > Aquatic > Marine > Oceanic >...
GAGAGAGAGAGAGAGAGAGAGAGAGAGAGAGAGAGAGAGAGAGAGAGAAGAGAAAAGGTCGAAAGGTGAGAGAGGAGGTCGAACATTCGAGTCGGTCGAGAAGCGACAAGACTAGCGAAATAACCCACTTACCACGCGCACTGTCCTGCCCAACTTAGGCCGAAGAGGAGGAGCGACCTCTGTCTTCTCGGCTGTGGCCATCGCAACGGGTCTAGAGCTCGCCACGAGCCGCATGTCTCGCGCACTGGAACGTTTTTCGAGAAGTGATTCACCAAGCCGAATCGAGGCGAGAAAAAAAATCAACCCGGGTCACTCGTCACTTTCTCTCTCTCGCTCTCGATTGCTCTCGACTTCTTGCCGCCCGCGCTTTCCGCTATGCCGCCCCGCTTTCCGCCTCACGCGCTCGCCACAGAGCCGGCCATCACGACCGCCGTCACCGAGGTCAAGAAGCTGTACGTCGTTGTCCCGCCGAGGAAAAGAAGAAAGACAATAAGAGAAGAATCGCGGCGGCCGTTTTTTTCCTGCACGAGAGAAGAGCGTCTTCTTCGTGCTCCTCGCCGCCGAGCTCTGGCGCTGCTCCGCGTTCTTGCTGTCTTTGCGAGAGCAGAGAAGCGCCCTTCGAGCTCATGCGCTGAAAGGGGGGAAAAGCGTGCTGCTTGGAACGACGGCTTGGAGAGACGAATTAAAAAAATGACGACGCTCGAGCTCACCATCCACCATCACCCACTCTCTTCTCAAACAACAACTACACTCCCAGCTGGCCCTTTGTCGCCGGCCTCGCCTTCACCGGCGGCATCTTCTTCAAGATTGCGACGAGCGTTACCGGTGAGAGTGGTGGCGGTGATCGGAGAGGGCGTGAAAGAGAGCGACAAAACATCTGAGAGAGAAAGATGAGGCTCCGTTGCGTTTCTTTTTTCCTTTTTTTATCCGCTTTGCTTCTTTTTCGACCTCGACCTCCATTCCTTTGCCCTCGTTTTTGTACTCACCCGCGACGACGGCTCTTCGCATTTGATCACAAACTCAAAATACTTTCAAAAAAATAGACGAGGACGTTAAGGAATCCAAGTTCACGAACCCGCACAAGGGACACTGAGGGAGGGAAGGAGCTGCAGGATCAGGAAGAGGAAAGAATGGTTTTTTGAGGAGAGGGAGTCTGGCGCTCTTTTTGCCTCGCTACGGCTTCTCCTTCTTCTACCTTCATCTTCGACGGCCTCCCTCTCCAGTAATTACTCTCTCGTAGTTTTTCGTTTCTTTGTAGCCAAAGACCCTGTTACCATCATCACTAAAGAAAGCAGAAGAAGAAGACGAGCTTTAAAGCTTCTTCTCTCGGAAGCTTTAAACTTTGTTTCGTTTTGAGCTGCATTGCTCGTCTTTCTCTTTCTCCTTCCTCCTCTCTCCCTCTCCCGCTCCGCCCCTCTGCCTCTCTCTCTTTTGAATTTTGGTACCGTGATTCACGGGGTTGCTCTCCTTACACACACAGACACACACACACAAACACAGAAAGAGAGCGCTCCCTCGTTGTAAAAAACATTTTGAATAGAAAATCATTTTGAAAAGAAAAAGGAAACGAAAAAAAACTCTTTCTCTTTCCCCTCTCTCCTGCCCCATGCCCATTTTCACACCCACTCCCTCGGCGTCCTCGTCGCGGAGAGTAGCTTTGCCTCCGGCGACCCCTCCTCGACCTTGTGGCAGTACTCCCACCTCGCCGAGAGCGGCAGCGACATCAGGATGGACTCGACGCGGCCGGCGGTCTTGAGGCCGAAGGTCGTGCCGCGGTCGTAGACGAGGTTGTACTCGGCGTAGAGGCCCTATAGAGAGAAAGAAGAGAGAGAGAGAGAGAGAAAAGAGACAGGGAGCGTGAGTTTATCTATTCCGCGACCTGTTCGACCTCGACGAGAACCTCCCCCCCCCCAAAAAAACTCCAAAAGTTTTAACAACTCACCCTGCGCATCGCCTGCCACTCCTTCTGCTTCGTCGTGAACTCGTCGTCCTTGTGCTTGTGCACGATCGGCACGTACGACGGCACCACCGACGCCAGGCACTCCGCCGAGAACTTGACGATTTCCTCCTTGGGCCGGTCGTTCAGGTCGTCGAAGAAGATGCCGCCGAGGCCGCGCGTCTGCTCGCGGTGCTTGCACCAAAAGTACTCGTCTGCCCATTTCTTGAACTTCGCGTAGTAGGAAGGGTCGTGCTTGTCGCAGACATTTTTGTAAATGCCGTGGAAGTGCCTCATGTCCTCCTCGTCGACGTAGGCAGGGGTGATGTCGGTGCCCCCGCCTTTTGTTGTGGAAAAAGAAAGGGTTGTTTCGGGGAAAGAGTCGAGGAAGAGATGAGTTTTTTTTCCTCGCATGAAATGAAACGGGAAAAGACGAAAAAAAGATTCGGAGAAAAAAAAAAAACATTAAAAACGCACCAAACCACCACTGGCCAGGGACCCCGTTCCAGTCCTCGGTCTCGAAGTAGCGGTAGTTGAAGTGCATGGTGGGCGCGAACGGGTTGTGCGGGTGCATGACCGAGCTGATCCCGGCTGCGAAGAAGGGGACGCCGCCGGGGGCCTGAGAGTTTTTTTTTCCCGTTTTTTGTTTTTGAGGGGAGGGAGTGAGTTTGTCAAAGAATGAAAAAAAGGACACTCTCTTCTCTTTCATTTCTCTCATGTGTCTGCTTCTTCTTCGGGCTGCCTTTTCGATCTTGGAGCGCCTCGGAATCATCGCGAAGAAAAAGAGAGAAAGAGGAACAGCAGAAAAGGAAAAGAGAAAGAGGAGCAGCAGAAAAGGAAGAGAGTCAAATCTTTCTCCCTTCTCCCCTTTCAAAAAAAAGGGAAAAACTCGATCATCTCACGTTGTCCTTGGTGGCCAGCGCCTGCCCCGTCGCGGCCCTGTAGGCCTCCGGGGGCATCGTCCCGTAGACCACGCTGACCCCGACACCGGCCTTCTCCCAGACCTTGCCGTTCTGCATCACGCGCGAGACGCCACCGCCGCCGCCCTCGCGGCACCAGGCGTCCTCCTGGAACTTGCCACCGCCGTCCTCGGCCTCGATCGCGGCGCAGATCGAGTTTTGGCCGTCGCGGATCAGCTTCTCGAAGCGGGAGCGGAAGGTGTCCTTGTCGTCAATGCCCGGGCGGAGCAGGGAGGCCGGCGTGGAGGAGAGCATCTGCTCCTTGGCGATTCCCTGGAGATGAGAACAGAGAAGAGGTTGAGAGGTTAAAAGGGATAAGGATAGCGTGAGTTTTTTTCTCCTTTGTGCGCCGTCGCACGCTGCGGCTGCCGCCGTCGGGCGTCGTTGGACAAATTCGAATTCGCTCGTTTTCTCCCAGCATTGAACGCTTCCACTCCAAGCCACACTCACCACTGCAGCCGCCTGAGCCATGACCAGCCTCTGAGTGCGACGGGAGACGACGGCGGTGCGAGGCTGTTGAAGTAGAGTCGAAAAAGAGAGGTGAGGATGTGAGATTGGTTTCCAAGTGAAAAAAAGCGACGTCGCCGACCCGATCGCCGCACTGATAGAAATGCGGACACTAGCGACGGCGCTTGTGCTTTGATTGCCTTTTTTTGAATCGCGAGAGGAAAGCGAAGCTGATTCCTATAAGAATCGACGCAAGTGAAAACGTAGAAACAGTATTCCTTGCTCGTGGTCCTCGTCGTTTCTTCAACAAGGCGAATTCTTTCGTCGCTTTCTTCGGGCTAGTTTGCGCTCCCTTGCTTTTCGTCGAATTACTCACCGCGACGACGGCGCGCGGGCTCGCGCGAGCCCTCGCAGGAGTCGAGATGATGGCGCGCGTTCGCGTGCAGGTCGCCGTCGCTTGCATAGTCCCGAGAGCGAGCGATGCGGAGGGAGAGGAAAGGAAAAAAATTGCCTTCGAGAGTTTGAAGGGAGAGAGTTCGAAGAGGTATAAAAAAATTGAACTACAAATTGTGTAACAAAATTTCCAATTTTCAAAAAAGAGAAGAAGAAAATCACTCGTCCGTCCCAGCGCTCGACGCCTCCTCTGCCGCGGCCTCGACGGCCGTCTCGAGGGAGCGCAGGGCCGACGCCGCCGGGCCGTTGTCGTCCTCGCTCTCGTCGGATTCGACTACTTGCTCCATCTTGTTGTTGTTGTTGCCGGTCTCCGGGGGCAAAGGCGAAGAAGAAGCTGCTTGCTCCGTCGTCGTCGTCGTCCTTGTCGTCGTCGCCGCCGCCGCCGCCACCGCCGCTGCCGCCGGCGCTGCTGCAACCTTCACCGCCGCCACCGCAGCGGCAGCTGCCGCGGCCCCCTCCCCGTCCCTGCCCTCCATGCTCGACAGCGCGGCCCTCGGCGCCGTCAGCCTCGCCACCGCCGCGGCCGCCCTCGCCAGCTCGGCGGCCTCGGCCTCCTGCATCGAAGCCTCCTGCGCAGCGACGAGTTCGCGCCGGAGCGCCTCGTACCGCATCATCAGCTCCTGCCGCCGGGACGTGAACTGCGAGGGGAAGAAGCCGGGGAAGTACCGCTGCAGGAACCCGAAGACGAGGACGTGGCCGATGGGGGTCAGCGGAGCGATGAGGATCGCGGAGAAGGGAACAAAGGTCGCGACGTCGCGGGCGGTGCGGCGCAGGGCCGCGACCTCGCGCGGCTTGAGCGATGCGCCCGCGGCTGCGCGCGTGAAGAGGCCGCACGACGAGCGCACGTCGGTGCCGAGCAGCTTGAGCCCGCGCGCGAAGAAGAGCGCGCCCTCGACGACTTTCTCTCCCGACTCCGTGGCGACCTCCTTAATCCTCTGCGGGGACATCGCGGCGGAGAGCATCGCGGCCGGGCTGGAGTTGGAGGGCCACAGCGACGACGGTGCGCCCCCGTGGCCTCCCCCCGCAGCCGCCGGCGAAGACGAAGGCAACAACGCTTCTCCGGCCGCGGCCTTGGCCACCAGGGAGAACACGGCGTCGTCTGCGATCCCGAGCCTCCTCCTCAGGTCGGGGACCTCTCTGGCCAGGGAATCGAGCCCGGAGTCGTCGTAGGGCAGGGCCATCAGGGCCGCGGCCGCCGCGGCGACGGTGGCGGGGAAGGCGCGGGAGAGAGGGGCAGAGGGCGACGGCGACGACGACGAGCCCGGCGCCGACCCCTCTCCTCCCGCTCCGCCGCCCTCTCTCCGCTCCTCCTTCCACCCAGCGAGCCGCTCCAGCACCGCCGCCGCGACCTCGTCCTCCCGAACGTCGGCGAGCCCGGCCGCGGCCGCGGCCGAAGCCAGCGCGCCGTCCAGCAGCGCAAACTCCGCGGCCAGCAGCGCCAGCTCCTCGGACGAGCCCTGCCGGAAGAGCAGGAAGCCGGCGTCCTGCGTGCCCTGCGCGACGTCGAGCGCCTCGTCCTCGAGCGCGCCGTAGGCGGCCTCGGCCTCGAGCTGCAGGGAGCGCAGGGCCGCCGCGCGCGTGAGCGCCGCGACGGCCGCGTCGAGCGACCGGAGCTCGGAGGCCGCCGGGCCCAGCAGCAGCCTGGCGCGGGCCGGGCCCGAGAACACGGCGCGGACGCGGGCCTCGCGCGCCGCGGACGCGCCCCGGAGCGCCGCCTCGAGGGCGGCGACGTCGGACGCCAGGGCCGCGCGCGAGACCGCGCGGGAGGCGCGGGTGGACGCGAGCGGGGGCAAGGGGAGGGCCGGGGCCGGGGGGGCCGCCGCCGCCGTCGTCGCCGAGGCTGCGGCGGCGGGTGCCTCCGCCGCCGCCGCCGCCGTCGTCGCTCTTCCGTTCCCGTTTCTCCTCCCGCCGCCGTTGAGCCTGTCCCAGAGCCCCTTGACGTACTTCGCGGAGGAACGGGCCCCGTCGAGCCAGTCCTCGGGCGGGGCCCTCGCCGCGGCCGCCACGGCCGGCTGCAGCCTCCTCGCGAAGAACTGCTCGACGGCGCGCTCGGCCTCGCTCAGGCGCGCGACGACGACGGCCGGCTGCGCGCCGTCCGCCGCCGCCGCCGCCGACGCCAGCGAGGCGGCGCCGCGGGCCAGGACGCTGCCCGTTTTTTCTCCTTTGGAGCTGCTGCTGCTGCTGCTCCCGCTCAGCGGGGACCCGACGTATCGCCGGTTGCGCATGTCGAGGGCTGCCTGAGCGGCAGCCGGCGAAGGGAACGGGAGCAGCGGGAGCTCCGACCTCCACCGGGTGCCCAGGGCCTCGGAGACCGCCGCGACCCTGGCGTAGAGGGCGTCGCGGGCGGCTTCTGGGGAGAGGGTGGAACGAGGAGCAGGCGCAGGAGCTGGCGCTGCTGCTGCTGCTGTTTCTGCTGCTGTCTCTGTTGCTGCTGCCGTCTCGGAAGCGTCCGACGACGGCGAGGAAAAAGTGGAGGGAGAAGCCTCCGCCGCTGCCGCCGATGCTGCTGCGGCTTCCTTCTTCTCCGCCGTCGTCGCCGCCGCCATCTTCAGGTGCGGAGACGCGAACGCGTCCGACACCCTGTCCCCGTAGGTGCCGGAGAGCGCGCGCAGGGCGGCCCGGAGCTGCACCTCCGTCAGCTGGAGCTCGGCCACGTACTGGACCGCGGCCGCGGCGGCGACCTCGGCCGCGGCAGAGTCCGTGTCGCCTCCCCCTCCGTCGGTGTCGCCGCTGCCGCTGCCGATGCCGCTCGCCGCGTTGCTGCTGCTGCCCTCAGGCGGAGGGCAGTAGGCCGGCGCGGGGGCCTCGAGCAGCCTGTCGGCCCGCAGCAGGTTCCGGTAGAGCCTCCGCAAGTCGACGAGCAGCTCGAGCCTGCCGACGCGGCCCCGCGACTTCTCCAGGGCCGCGGCGGAGGCGGCGGCGAGGGCCTCCGGGTCGAAGAGGACGCGGGCTGCGGCTTCGGCCGCTGCCGTGGAGATCCCGGCGGCCGTGGCCGGGGTGAGCAAGGGCTCGGCGGACGACGACGGCGACGAGGAGGAGGACAGAGGAGCCGAGGCGGTCGCCGTCGGTTCCGTCGACGCCGTCGTCTTCGACGGCGACGACGACGGCTGATCGGGAGAGGAAGGATTCGAAGGAGAGCTCTGAGGCACGGCCGAGGCTCGGGCCGCGACGGCTGCCCTCTGCCTGCTGCTGCTCAAGCCAGCAGCGAGAGCAGCATGTCGAGACGCAGCGGTGGTGACTGGAGGGAGAGGCCGCAAGCGGCGACAGGGCGTTGCCGAAGACGAGGAGGCGGAGGCACGATGTCGTGGCGCCGGCGACGGAGAAGAGACGACGGAGAGGCCCCTAGCCGACGTGAGATTCATCGCTGCCTCCTTCTACTACTTCTCTGTCTCGCTCTCTTCTCTCTCTCTCTCTCTCGGCGGCAGATCAAGAGACAGACTTTTGTCGAGCCCCGTTGGTTCAGAGACGAAATGCACCGCCTCGCGTGTAGAGAACGCGGGCGACAATGAGAAGAAAGAAAGGAGTGAAGATGAGAGGAGTAAAATAAATCACCCTCCGCTGTCTCTCTCTTCAAAAAATCGTTTCTTTTCGGGCCAAAAAAAAAATGAACGACCCCGGGGGGGCTGCTCGACGCTCGGTCGCGCCGCCAGAGGTGGACTGGCAGCACCTAGATAAGAAGAAATTCCTCATGCTGGGCGCGGCCGTATTCAGCGTACGTTTGGTCGGAAGCCGTGGAGGCCTGGACGAGGGCTTCAGAGCCGGGAATTGATGTCCGGGCGATCGGCGGCAGCAGCGAGCGAGCAGCGGCAACTCTTTTCGCTCAACCTCCTTGCTCTCTTTCTGCCCCCCCACCCCCCCAAAAAAAAAACAGGGCCTCACCACCGCCCTCTTCCCCCTCACCGTGGTGAAGACGAGGCAGATGGCCCTCCCCGAGGCCCCGCGTGGCGTGCGAGGCGCGCTCTCCGTCGGCAGGGACGTCGTCCGGGCCGACGGCGTCAGGGGTTTGTACCGCGGGCTTGGCACGGTCATGGTCGGGATCATCCCGGCCCGCGGCGTCTACCTGACGACGCTCGAGGCGGTCAAGGCCGCGACGGAGCGCGCGCTGGAGAGGGAGGAGGCGGCGAGAGTGAAGAGAGAAGAAAAGGAAGAGGAGGAGGAAGCAGCCTCGAGGAGTTCGAGGAGGGAGGGCAGCGCCGGCGCGACGTCGTCGAGCTCGGGCTCGAGCTCGGCAGCGTGGTCGCCCTCTTCGCTGCTCCCGCGCCTCTCCGAGCCGCAAAAGGCGGGGGCAGCCAACGCCGTGGGCGGCGCGGTTGCCTCCTTGGTCACGCAGTTCTTCACCGTTCCCGTCGACGTTGTCAGCCAGCGGCTGATGATCATGGAGAGCAGCTGCAAGCAAGGGAGCGCGGGAGGCACGAGCAGTGCGCCCTCGCCCCCGGCCTCGGCCTCGGCCGCGGCCCGGCCTGCGCGGCCGCCGCCGCCGCCGGCGAGGTCCGGGCTCGCCATGGCCCGCTCCATCGTCCGGGCCGAGGGAGTCCTGGGGCTGTACCGGGGCTTCGGGGCCTCGGTCGCCACGTTCGTGCCCTCCTCGGCCGTGTGGTGGTCGGCCTACGGGTTCTGGCAGAGGCTGATCTGGCAGAATCTGGACAGGAGCGGGGAGGCGACAGCGACGGCGGCGAGTCCGGCCTCGCCGACCTCGACCTCCTCTTCGCCGCCTCCTCTCTCCCACTCTTCCGGGGAGATTCTGGCCGTTCAGACGGCCTCTGCGCTCGCGGCAGGGTGCACCTCCGCGGTGCTGACGACGCCGCTCGACGTCGTGAAGACGAGGCTCCAGGTTTCGGGCAGCAGCGGGAGCGGCGGCGGCGGCGGCGGCAGCGGGAGCGGAGCAACGGCGCCGACAAAGGCCCCCTCGGCCGCGTCCGTCGTCAGGCAGCTCCTGCGAGAGGACGGCTTCCGGGGGCTGTTCCGCGGACTGGGACCGAGGACAGCCTCCGTGGCGCTGTGGGGCACGTGCATGGTCAACGCGTACGAGGCGCTCAAGAGGGCTGCCGCGACGAAGCCGCCGAGCGAATGAAATTCTTTCAGGAGTTTAAGAAACACATTTTTCGTGACACAATGTTTTTGTTTTGTTGTTTCGCTTTCTCTCTCTCTCTCCCCCAAATTATATACATTTCTTTCTCTCTATCGCGAAGCCTCCAAGACAGGACTCGCCGTTACCGTCGGCCAGGCGCAGGACACACGGGCGAGGGCGTCGACAGCCAGGGCGGCGCGCTCTGCCGGGGTCGAAGGAGGAGGTATTCGCCGCTGCCGCTGTTGACACTCGAAAGGGAGAGCGTTTTCCTCCTCCTCCTGGCCTCTTTTTCCCTCTTCTCTTCTGCTGTGCGAAATGCGTTTGACGGAGAGCGCGGCGCGGAGGGCCGCGAGCCCCTCGTCTCCCAGGCTCCCCCCGAGAGACGCCACGGCGGCGGAGAGGGCGACGGTGGCGTCTTCTTCTTCTTCTTCGTTGTCGCTGCCGAAGAAGCTGCTGCAGCGTCCTTCCTCCTCGGTCGCTCCCGCCGCCGCGGCCTCGAACCGGAGCACAGCTGTCAGCATCCTCAGGGATGCCTTCCTGTGCTCGGTAGTCGCCGCGGGGGAAGACAGAGTGACCCCGCAGAGGCGGAGGGCCTCGGAGCGGCGGCGGCGACTGAGGAGTTTGCTGCTTCCTGCGCTTGCTCCGCTGTTGTTCCTGATCAGCCCTTCCACGGCCTCCCGCAGGGCTGCGTCCGCCGCGGCCTCGCTGCTGGGGGCCTCGACGAGGCGTCGCAAGGAAGCCCCGAGCTTTTCTAGGCCGGGGATCCCCTCTGCGGCGTCGGCGTGCGCATGCAGGAAGGCGACCGCGGCGGCAGAGGCGGCGCCCGCAGAAGAGGCGGCGGCGGCGCTGCTGCTTGCTGCCAACGACGACGAAGGGCCCGAGGAGGAACACCTCGCCCTCGCAATCGCCCAGGGAAGCCCTGCAAACAGCGCAGCGGCGAGCTGGTCCTCCGGGGAACCCAGCGGGGTCGAAGCAGCCGCAGCCGCAGCAGCAGAGGAAGAAGCGAGCCTTCGAGGAGCCGACCACGAAGACACCCAGCCTCTCTCGTTGTTGTTGTTGCTCCCCCTGCTGCGCCTCAGCTGCTGCCGAGTCTTGCTGCTCGCTGCGGGGCCAGGAGACGCGCGTGCCCGGGCTAGCGCCCTTCCTGCGGCCGTGGCAGCGGCTGCCGCGGTGACGATTGTCGCCGTCGTCGTCGTCGCGGGAAAAAACCCGCTTCCCGCTCCGTCGCCGCGGGCGAGCGGCGCGCACAAGAGCTCCTGCGCCGCCCTCGGAGCCGGAGAAAGTTTCCTCCCACCCCCCCGCCACAGCGCGCTGCCCAGAGGCCACGAGGAGGAGCAGGAGGGAGAGAAGCCGCAGCCGGAAGCAGCACTGCCGTCTTCTCCGCCGCCGCCGACGGCGGCAGCGACCGCCCTCCTCGCCGTCCCCGAGGCCAGGTCGAGCTGCTCGAGCGCCGCCGCGGCGAGCCGCATGCCCCAGCCCGAGAGCGTGGACGAGAGCAGGCGCGACGACGGCGACTGGCTCTCCGCAGCAGCAGAGGAAGCGGCGGCGGAAGAAGAAGCAACCAGGACGATGCTGGCGAGGCCCACGGCCAGGGCGCGCGGCCTCGCCGAGGGACAGGCGGCGGCGAGTACGGCCAGCGAGCCCGCGGCCCTTGCGACGCGGCGGGTCGCGGAGCGAACGGCGAGCACAGAGGACGACGATGACGTTGCCTCGCCGCGTTCGCTTTCTCGAGCTGCTTCGGCAGCGGCAGCCGCGACCTCTGCGGCCAGCGCCGGTGCCACCACCGCGGCCCCAGCGGGGGCCAGGGCCCGGAGCGCCGCGTGAGACGCGGCCGCCTCGCCCCTCATTGTCAGATTTTCTTCTCCTTCTTCTTGCTCTTGGTCCTCTTCTCCTTCGATGCTTGACGAGGAGGAAGGGGGGCGAGCGAGGGCGCAGCGCAGCGCGATCGCAGCCCAGGCATCTGCGGGCGTCGCTGTCGTCACGGAAGACAGCAGCGCCAGCGAAGGGAGCGCCGGCGCCGCGGCGGCGACGACCTCCGAGATCGCGGCTCGCAGGGCAGAGGCCGCCGCGGCCCTCCGGGCGCAGAGGTGGTAGTACGACGCCGAAGACGAAGAGGAAGCGCGGCGGAGGCGGCTGGGGAAAGCGGGAAGCCTCGACGCGGCCTCAGAGGCTCGCTGCAGCCTGGCCGCGGCGGCGTCGACGGAATCCGCGAGTGCCGTGGCGGCAGATGCCGGCTCGTCGTTCGGTTCTTCTTCGTCACCGCCGCAACCCCCGTTCCTCCTCCTCCTCCTGTCGGCCTCTGCCGCCGAAGAAGCCACCACCAGGGCAGCCAAGGCAGCCCTCGCGCCTCTGGCCGCGCCGCCTGGCCAGCCCGTGGCGAGGGCCAGGAGCGCGGCGTGGGCGATGACGGGGGCCCTCGCGGCGAGCGCGGCGCGCGTCGCTGCCGTCGCGGCAGCAACGGCCAGGTCGCTCTCGTCCTCTTCATTCGTGTTCCTCGCGTCGACTGCGACGTGCCCGACGGCGTGTGCGAGGAGCCACAGGGCGGCGCCGGCGCGAGCGCGAGGGTCGGAGGCGAGGAGAGGAGACGAGGCAATTGGAGCAGAAGCAGCGACAACGCCAGCAGCATCAGCAGCAGAGGAGGGCGCGGCATTGCTCCCTCCTCCTGCTCCGGCCTTGGCCCGCCGCGAAGGAACGGCGGGAGAGGCCCTGGACGAAGGGTGGAGAGGGGGCCTCCTGGTCCCCGCGGTCCCGGGAGGAGGCGTCGGTGCGTTGCCGGCGGCGGCAGAGGCTGCGAAGCTCGTCGTCGCGTCGGCCGAGACCGACACCGGCGAGGGGCGGCCGAGGCGGCGCTGCTGTTTTACGAGCTGCTGCTGCTGTAGCGACATTGCTGCTGCCGCTGGAGACTCGCAGGCGACCACATCCTCTCCCGCTTCCTCTTCGTCGAGCAAGACGCCCGCGCTTCCAATGCTGCTTCCACCACAGTTCCCTCTGCCGCCGCCGCAGCAGCACAGCGCGAGCGCGGCCTCGCCGACGAGCGCAGCGACCGCCTCCAGGGGGGCCCCCACGGCCAGGGCGCGGGCGCCCGCCGCGGCGTCGCACTCTGGCGGGCGAGGCACGTCGGGGAGCCCTCCAAGCATGGCAGAGACGAGCGCACCCATGGCCGCCGAGGCGTTTCCTCGATGATGGCGAGAAGAAGATTTCCTTTCCTTGCCAGCGGCGGACGTGGCTGCCGCAACCCAGAGAGCGTCGACTGCCTTTCTTCCCTGGTCTCCCATGGCGGCGGTCAGCGACAAGAGACAAGATATGGCCGCGGAGCAGGTATTTGTCGGGAGAGGGTAGGGAGAAGAGGAAGTGGCCGAAGGAGAAGCTTCGTCGTCGTTGTTGTCGCCGCCCTCCTCTTCCACCTCCTGCTCCTCTTTCTTCTTCTCATCCTCCCCTTTCCTCAGGTTCAACCTCCGCACGAGCGGGGACAGAGCAGCGAGGACGCCGGCCGGGGCGCGCCCCACCGCAGCGAGGGGCAGGAGCCGACTCGTGCACTCCTGGAGCAGGGGCAGGGCCAGCTCCGGGTGCTCCGCCGCGAGGCCCTCGGCCAGCCGGAGCTGCGCTGCGGCGCCGGCGTCGTCGAGCGCGGCGCTCGCCGAGGAGGAAACGCCGTCGTCGCCGCCTTCGAGGAGGGTCGCAGCGACAGAGGCGGCGATGCTGCCACCGCCGTTGCCGTTCCTCCTCTTCTTGCCCCACTCGCGAGCCTCGAGCGTCGCGAGCACCCGGGAGGCCGCCCTTCGCCCCGCGGCCGTGAGCGCTCCGACGCCAAAGAGCGCAAACGCCGCGAGCGAGCAGAGAGGGAGAGGGCGGGCAGAGGAGGAGGACGACGAAGCGAGGTCGATGACAGAGTAGACGTCCGCGATCGCCGTCGCGTAGGCCTCCCCGCGCCTGGCAAGGTTGTTGTTGCTGCTCGTGGTCGCGGAGGAGGAGGAGGAAGACGAAGACGAAGGAGACGATCCGAAGCAAAGATAAGACATCGCGGCGTCGATGTAAAACGGCGCAGCGTGGGGCTGCGCTGCCAGGGCGTTGCGCAGGCCCGCGACGACAGCGGCGCCGGCGCGCATGCTTGTGGTTCCATTAGCACCTATTGCTGCAGGAGAAGTGTCGTCGCACCGGAGGACGGACTCTGCCCACGCCAGGGCGCGTGCCGCGGGTTGCCTTTTCGACGAAAGCAGCGTCGACGACGACGAGGTCAACGACAGAGACAGCAGCAGCGAGTCCTCGTTCTCTTCATCCATCGAAGGGCCCGCGAGCATCGCCGCCTGCGCCTCCAACGCAGCCTCCTCGACGTCATCGGCGAGCTTGAAGACGACGGCCTCGGCCGAGAGGCCGGCGAGGGCGTCGCCGCTGCCCCCGCCGTATTTCGCCTTGGCTGCAGCGGCCACGCGCGCGACGTCGCCTCGCAGGCCGAGGCCGTTGCTGCTGCTGTTGTTGCTGCTCTTGGAGACGCTGCCGCCGTTGGCCGACTGGGAGGAGGCGCCTCTCCACGCGTCAAAGGCATCGAAGAGAGCGCGGCGGAGCGGCTTGGACAGGAACAAAGAAGAGCGCGAAGAAGAAGAAGAAGAGCGAGGACATTCCGCTCTCGCCGACGCCATCGCGTCGACCGAGGCGAGCCTCCGCACGACCGAGGCCAGCGCGAGCCTGACCGCCTGGCACTCGGTCGAGGCGTCCCCGGCCAGAGCGGGCCCCGAGACGCCGAATCCCAGGTCGCCAGTCCCCCCACCTCCTCCTCCGCCGCCGAGCCAGCGCAGAGAGTCGGCGACGAAGGAGAGAAAGCCGGCCCGAAGGGCCGGGGCGCCCTCGTCTGCCGCGATCTCGTCGTCCTCCCCGACCGCCGCCGCCGTCGACAGCAGCTCGGAAGGAGCGGAAAGCGCCAGGAGGCGCCACACCTGCGCGGCCGCCGCCCTGCTCTCGTCCCTCCTGCCCTTTGACCGCAGCGAGCGGGGCTTGTCCGCGGCGAGCTCGACGGCCAGGGGCCTCAGGGCCTCGGCCAGGAGCTCGAGCGTCGCCAGCGACGCGTGCGCCAGGGCCGGGGCAGCCCAGCGGGTGGCCGCCTCCGGGGTCGACCGCAGGGACAGGCTCAGGGCTTTGAACAGGGAGCGGTGCGGGTGGAGGTTGAAGGCCGCGAGGCGGAGGTCCGAGGGGCGCGAAGGAGCAGTCGGCTGTCGATGCGAGGTCGCTGCCTCCGCCGCTGCCGCCACCGCAGCCGCCGCCGAAGAAGAAGAAAAGGAGACGAGCGAGGCGAGGCGGCGGTGCTGCTGCTTCTGCCTCCGCGTGCTGCTTCCTCCAGAGAAGAAGACGACGTCGCCGGCGGTGCTTCCGGGATGGAGGGTCCCAGCAGTTGCTGCAGTTGCCGCGGCGACGTTCCCGCCTTGAGAAGGCGACGGAGCAGCAGTCGCGGCGCGCGAGACCGGCGATGGCGACGACGCGGAAGAGGTCGTTCCGGCGACTGAGGGCGGCGGTGGCGTTGCCACTGCGGCGGGCTCTGCTGCTGCTATCATCGCTGTAGATGCAGCAGCAGCAGAAGCCGTCGAAGCTCCAGCAGCAGCAGTTGCTCCGCTGCTCGCGACGGAAGCGGAAACGGGAACGGGCGGCAGCGCCGCGGCCAGGCACGCCAGCGAGGCCAGCGCGTCGACACGCGCGGCCTCCCTCGCGGCGGTCTCGTTCATCGTCATCAGCGTCGTCGAGCTGGTCGAGCCGAGCAGAGGCGTAAAGAGCAGGCTCTCGGCGGAGGACGAAACGGAGATGGAAGTCGAAGAGCTCGATGAATAGGAGCCGGAAAGGGGAAGGCTCGCCCCTCCGGTCATCACGATGATCCCGAAGCCGCTGCTCCCTCCCGCTGCCGCCGCGGCCGCCGCCGCCGCCGAGGAAGAGAAAGAAGAAGCGACGCTGCCAACGGTGCCGCTCCCTCCTCCTCCGCTCCCGTTGCCCCCGCTCCCGTTGCCCAGGATGCTGGTCCCCGCGGCTGCGGCCCGGGCGTCGCGACCCAGCGCCAGCTGCACTCGGGCAAAGACCGCGCGAGAGGCCACGGCGCCGATCCCGGGTGCCAAGGCCGCGGCGCGGCGCCCGACCTCGGCGACCCACCTCGCCCTGGTGATGGCGACGTCGCTCCCGCCTCCGGGGGGAGCGGTGACGAGGTCGGACCAGCGGACAGAAGAAGAAGCAGCCGAGGAAAAGGACGACGCCGCCGACGAAGAAGCAACGCCAGCAGCAGCGCCCCTCTCCGTCCGGAGCCCCCAGTCCCAGCAGCAGCGCGCCGCGAGCGCGTTGCCCGAGGCGTCGATGACGTCGGCGAGGCGCACGGGCGGAGCGGAGAAGCGAGCAGAGGAAGCAGAAGAAATGGGGGAGCGCCCTTGCTTCCTCCTCCTCGCCTCGTCGGCCGTCCTCTCGCTGCTCGAGGCGAGCGCCCTGCCGAGCCGCCTGGCCGCCCTCGCCGCGGCCGCTGCGGCGCACCGGGCGCGAGGCACCCCCGAGCAGAGCAGGACGAGGCACGCGCCGTCGAGGGCGTCGAGGGCACTCGCCTCGGTGGAGGAGAGAGGGGGCAGATGCAGAGAAGGAGAAGCGCCGTCGCCGGTTTCTCCTTCGTCTTCTTCCTCCTCCTCGTCGTCGTCGTCGTCGTCTTCACCACCACCCTCCGCCATCGCCACCAACTCTTCGTCCTCCAGCGCCGCAGTGCCGTCCGCCAGCGCCACCTCCCACCTCGCGGCGAGATCGCACGCCAGAGCCAGTGTCCCGGTCTGGACGTCGGGGCAGTCGTCCGGGATCTTCAGGACCAAGGTCGCGACGGCCCTGATCGCCCTCGCGACCGTCGCCCGCGGCAGGCACGCGACGCACCGCCGCAGGGCCGCCGTCGCGGCGGCGGCGACACCGTCCCTGTCCGCGTGCAGCGTCCAGGCGGGGAGCTCCTCGACGGCCCTGTCCGCGTCGGGCCAGCGGTCCGGCAGGACGGCCGGGACGCAGGCGAAGACCTTGGCGAGCAGCGAGGCCGCGAGCAGGCGCTCGCGCGGCATCGGCGAGAAGTTTGGGTTTGCGGAAAGTGTGCTGCTTCCTCCGCTTCCTCCTCCTACTGTCCCACCGAGCAACAGGGAATGCTGCGGCGGAGGGAGGACTTGGGGCAGAGGCAGGGGCGCGAACGCCGCCTGCGCTCGTGCGATCGCTGCCGGTGTCGCCGCCTGCGCCGCCGCGAGGTCGACGGCCGCGGCGAGAGAGGGCGGGAGCGCCGAAGCAAAGGCAGAGGAGGAGGAGGAGGAGAAAAGCGACGAGCTCGAGCTCGAAACGCTCGCAAAGGCCACGACAGAGGCCCAGTCTCCGCCGCAGGCAAAGCCGCATTCTTCCGCGGACAGGGACGCCGCCGCCGCGGCGGCCGCCGCGGCGGCAAACGCCGCCGCCGCCGAAGACACCGCCGAGCTCGCCGCGTCGCCCAGGGCGGCCGCCAGAGAGGTCGCGCCGCCTGCCGTCGCGGACGAGGAAGACAGGGATCCCGAAGCAGACGAAGAAGAGGAACTGTAAACAGCGGGAGGAGGCTTGACGCACCCCGCCAGCGGGTACCGGTACTGCGCCAGCGGCAGCTCGACGTGCGCGAGCGCGGCGCCGAGGCCCCTCCTTGCCCTGGCCAGCGAGGCCCGGGAGCAGCCTGCCGCGTCGACAAAGGGGCACAGGCGAGCCGCGACGAGCTCGACGAGCGGGTCGGAGAGCCGAGGGAGGCGTCGATCGCCGTCTCCGTCGAGGCGTCGCTGCCGCCGCCGTCGAAAGGCGGTCGACAACGTCACGCGCTCGCTGCTCTTCCGGAGCACCGCGAGCGTCGCCGTCGCGCCCACGCCGGCGGCGTCCACGCCGCCGGCCGACGCCGGGTCCGTCCCGGCGAGGAGCTCCAGGGCCACGGCGTCCAGGGCCAGCTGCGGGGACTCCTCGGCGAAGGCCAGCGTCAGGTCGAGGAGGGCGCGCTCGCAGTCGAGGGCTCCGCCCTTGGCCGCCGAGATCGCCGTCGGGAAGACCGGCAGAGACGCCGCCAGCGAAGCAGAAGAGAGCAGGGCCGACGCGAACGCGGAAGCCTCGGCCTCGCTCGCCGCCGCCGCTGCCGCGATCTGCGCCTCGCTCCCAGCGGGGACCACGACGCTCGAGCCTCCCTTTTTCAGGATGATCGAGACGGCGGGGGCGGCCAGAGCGGCGAGCCACGTCGAACGGCACGGCTTGGACTCTCCCGGTGGGGCGAGCCCGGGGCGCGCGACCGTCAGAGCGCGGGCGAGCCTCGCAATCCCCCTGACGGCAGCCGCGCGCGTCGCCTTGTCCTTCAGGGCCTTGTGCAGGCTGTGGGCCGTCGAGGGGGCGTGCTCCCGGAACCTCGCGTCGTCCTCGAGGCAGGTGGCGGCGGCGACGAGCGCCAGGCCCGCCCTCGAGTGCTTGGCGGCCCGGGAGCACCAGGCGGCGACGTCCGCCCGCAGCGTGGCGACCTCCTCGTGCCAGGCGCGGGCGACGCCGGCGGAGACGGAGCCCGACCGGACCGCCCTCTCGAGGATCCCGGAGGAGGCGACGATCGGGAGAAGCTGCTGCTGCTGTCGACCGATGCCAGAAGAGGAGGAGGAGGAGGAGGAAGGAGAAGCACACGCCGGAGAGGGAGCGGCAGCAAAGGGGGCGTCGCTCGTCCTCCCGTCGCAGAGCGCCCCGAGGACAGACTCCAGCGCGGCCGCGAGCGCCCTCGAGACCTGCGACTTGCGCTGCTTGGCGCGGACCCTCAGAGGGTGCGCCCTGGCCACGAAGACCGTCGCGGCCGAGAGGGCCGCGTCGTTGGCGTTCCTGCGACGGGGCCTGCCGTTGTGGTAGTGGAGGTGGTCTCCCTTTTGGTTGCTCGTTTCGTCGCCGTCGTCGTCGTCCTCGTCGAGAACGATCCGGGGCCCGAAAGAGAGCCTCACAAGAGACATCGCCTCGCACAAAGCCAGGAGCTGCGCTCTCTGCGCCGAATTCGGGTCGGCGTGGAGCCTCTCCATCAGCTCCGAGTGGAAGCGCGCCGAGATCGACAGGAGGCGGACGGTGGTCATGGTCGGTTGCTGTTGTTGCTGAGGCGGTTGCTGGAGCTGAGGCTGGGGCTGCACTCCGCCTCCGCCGCCTCCGCCACCGAGAACGACGGGGGCGCCCACAATCCCATTGTGCGAAGAGCACCGGGCCAGAGCGGCCAAGGTCCTGGCAGCGGCCGAGACCACGCGCTGCCTGGGCCCCGCGAGCGCCGAGAGCTTCGCGGGAACGAACGACGACGAGCGCATCGCCCAGTCGAAGCAGAGGGCCTCGAGCGCCGAGGCCTGCCTGTCCGAGAGGCCCATGGCCTCGACCGTCGAGGAGGAGGAGGAGGAGGAGGGCGGCGAAGACGCGGGGGGGGACGAGCTCGAAGCGACGGCCTTCCTGTCTTCCGCGTCGTCCGCGACGGCGGAGCAGAGGGCGCAGGCGGCGTCGAGGAAGACGGCCTCCGCGGCCAGCCTCCGGCCCAGCACGATCTCGTCCCGCTGCTGCTGGCTCGGGAGACTGCTGTGGTCGTTTGCCGCGTCGTCGGAGCCGTCGTCAAAGAAGACCGTCGCCGACGCGGCGGCGGAGAGCGCGTCCCTCCTCCACGCCAGCAGGGCCTCGAGCAGCGGCTGCGGGGCATCGGCCGCAAGCGACCGTAGGGCGGAGAGGGTCTGGACGTAGACGGAAGCGGCCTGCGAGGCCTCCTCCCTGGCCCTGGAGCGCCTGAGGGCCAGGGCGCGGGCGGGGGTCAAGGCGCCGGTGCCGGTGTTTCCGGGCGTCTTGCCGTTCGGGGTGGAGGTCGCGGCCTGCGAGGAGTGGGCGAGGAAGAGAGAGAGATGGAGAGAGAGAGAGAGAGAGAGAGAGAGGGAGAGAGAGAGGGAGAGAGAGAGA
>Ga0210003_1001759_pt1 | contig 18790 bp, 28 predicted proteins | sample LantaG_FD_182804 | JGI IMG/M metagenome (GOLD analysis project Ga0210003, IMG submission 182804) | Deep subsurface microbial communities from Baltic Sea to uncover new lineages of life (NeLLi) - Landsort_02402 metaG (SPAdes) (version 2) | ecosystem: Environmental > Aquatic > Marine > Oceanic >...
TCCTTAAACGATAGTGGTTTGTTTGATATCGAGAATCATACTGAACGAATTGGGGCTGGTAAGGGGCAAAGGGCTACGTTATTGTATTATAACGATAAAAAGGTTTATTTGGATTTGTGGGAATACTCGATGCCTACCTATACAATGCAGACCTATGATGCTAACCCAGACCTCATAATAAAACTTCAGCATAGACCCATTTCACCTAATAGGTTTGAAAAAATCTGTTCCAGAAAAAATGTATTGACTCAACTTACTCCGGGGCAAAGAGAGGAATATTTAAATAAAATAGTTCCTTGGACATTCTTCCCAAGTAGGATGTTTAAGCAATTCGTTGGTAAAGAAGACGAAATTGAAAAACTTCCTATTGAGAGGCTTGGTTTTTTCTGCGGCAAGATGTGGAAATGTAGAGGACCGATAAAAGCTTCCCTTGAGAAACAAATAGAATTTGTAAAGAGTAGTCAAGAAAAGGTTAGAAAGGGTAGACCTCTTAGTGATGAAGAATACCTTCATAACATGAAAAGTAGTAAATATGGTATATGTCTACATGGCAGAGGTAGTCATTTTACTGAGGCTAAAAATCGTAGAGAAATAGACTATATGATGCTCAAAAAGCCATTGGTGATGAATTATAAGCCAAATTACTATAATCCGTTAGAAGAGGGTAAGCATTTTATTTATATGGATGAAAAAATAGATCTTGAAAAACTTGAGGATATGTATAATATGAATATGTACAATATAGATGAGATTGCTAATAATGGATATGAATGGTATAAGCAAAATGCGACTCCAATGGGAGCAGCTAATACATTTTTGAAAATAATGAAAGATAAGTTTGGTGAATAATGAGCGAATGTATGGAAAATTTTCATTGCCTACCTGAGTTTGACTTTGGAACAGAGCCTAAGCCTAAAAAAGATATAAGGATAGAATTACAAGAATTGTATCCTGATGTCGATTTACTGTTCATGACAGAAAGAGTATTCGACAACGCTATAATAGGGGTTGCGGAAAGAATAGGTGATAATCCATCGGTCGCTTATGATTACGGTAAGGTAATTTCAGCAAATATTGAGATGGGAATGACTTATGAAGAGGCTGTCGAGTATTTTGAATTTAACCAAATAGGGGCGTATGTTGGGGAACAAACTCCAATTTTTATAACTAAACCATAAACACAATAGTAAGAAAGGAATAAGACAATGATTATTAAAATTATGCCAGAAAATGATATTGAAAGAGCAAAGATGAAAGCCATTGAGCATACTGGAGTAAAGGAGTTCTTTATTTTCGGTAACAAGAAGGATGAAGAAAATGAATCTTTGGATTTTCACGAATGGAGCGGTTCATATCGTTACTTGGTGGGAAGTCTTTACTACTTTACTGGAATGCTTTCTGATGAAATGTCGGGAGCGGCTGCAAATCCTCCTACAGAAATTCAGCTTAATGCAACTCCTAAAGAAGGTAAACTCATTAAAAGGGGAGGACCTATTGATGGGCAAATTGAAGGAGTTATAGAGGTAGGGGATGTTAAGGTTGATTCTGGTAATCCACAACTTAGGGTTGTTGAAGCAGAAACGGTTGAAGAAGAAGTTGAAGGTAATGATAGCTCTAAGGGAGCTGAGGAGTAAGAATCTTTTTAAAAAAAAGTTCTTGACTTAGAAGGGATTTAGGAATATCATTTAGAACAATGATTGAGAACGAGTCTCAGTCGTTCGATAGTTTAATGATTTATTTGTTCTTTGATTTTGGTTGAATATAGTCTAGAAGGTTGGATACAGCAAACAATTAATACTAATAAGTAATAAAGAGCCGTTGCCCTTTATGGGTTTGTAACGGCAGCTCAGTTTAGCAGTTCTGAGTAAAAATAAAGGCGAGCCCAGTTATTAGCCACTGGGGGTAAATCAAAAGTACAGTTTGGTTATTCTGTAAAAATGTCAAAAGTCAACCTGAATGACGTCCAAAATCAGAGATTAGGAGAAGAAAGATGTTCACAGTAACGGAAAAAGCTATAGCAGTCGTAAAGACAACCGGGAAAGCCGGTTGCCTACGGGCTTTTTCCGAGGAACTCTGATTCTAAGGAATTTAAGCAAAGCCCGTTAAGGTAAAACTTAACGGGCTTTTTTATTGTCAAAATTTGTTCTTTAAAAAATAGATATATAAGTTGTATGGGGTGGCATGTACTGAGGTTTAGCGAGACTGCCTTGCAAGCAGACTGTTGTGGATTCGACTTCCACCTGCTCCACCACTTAAAAATTTAATGCGCCGTTAGCTGATCTGGCCTAGCAACAGACCTTTAATCTGTGGAAGTGGGTTCGACCCCCACACGGCGTACCATAATTTAGATCTTTGAAAATTGAATATTGATGCCAAAATTGTAAAACAAAACAGGCGAAGGGGATGAAATTCGTCCGAAAAGAACTCCCCCTAGCCTTCTAATCCATATTTTTATTTTGGAAAACGTCGCATCTACTAGGTGAACCGAAAGGGCTAGATGTAATTAGTTCGATGAATCAGGTGAAAGTACCATGCGGGAGTAGCTCAGTCTGGTTAGTTAAGCATCGTCCTTATAAGGCGAAGGTCGTGGGTTCAAATCCCTCCTCCCGCACCATTTTTAATGCCACTGAAACATTTATTGGATGATGTCTTCCCCTGTAAGGAAGAGAATTCGGATCGTTACCGAACTGTGGCTCCAATTTTTTATGCGAGTATGTCCGAATGGTAAGGGACCAGACTTTTAATCTGGCGAGCTTAACGGCTCATTTAGGGTTCGACCCCCTATGCTCGCACCAATTTAAAACATCTATATGAAAATTGGAATCAATGTACGGTTATAGTATTAAATGATGTATAATTAGAATATGAAAAATGAAAGTCATGAAAATCTTACGAAAAGTAATGGAATGACTGATTATTATGGTCAACCATTAGCAATTAAGATGATTAAGTTTTTAAGCCGTCCATGTGGTTTTTGTGGAACACCGATATCGAGAAATCGTAGAAGTGGACTTTGCATTGAATGTGAAGAAAGCGGTGAGAAGAAAATGTCTTGGTATTAAGAGAAAGATTTTTAAATGCCGGTGTAGCTGAGTGGCTTAGCCAGTGACTAGTAATCACTAGACGTCAGTTCGATTCTGACCTCCGGCTCCAATGTTAATATAATGCTTGTAATTTTAGAATAGAAGAGCATGATATTGAAAATCCTTACGGAATAGGTGGACTTATTGATGGGTCGTATGAAAGTACTTATGAAGAAAATCTAATTGAAACGAATAATACATATATGAGATGGTGAATAATTTTTGGGGAGATAGCTCAGTTGGTAGAGCACGAAATGTATAACCTGATAAGGTTGTCTACAGCAAATAATTAAGCCTTGTAAGCTCGTGGTCGTGGGTTCGAGTCCCACTCTCTCCGTCAATTTTATGTTGAATATAATCAATAAAGTTGTATAATGTAACACTTAGTAGTTATAAATGCACCAGTAGCTCAATGGTAGAGCTCGAGATTTCCAATCTTGTGACGAGGGTTCGATTCCCTTCTGGTGCTCCAATTTTAATGGGTGTGACGACTAGACGAACGGCAGATCGGTACCAAGAACAGTTCAACTAGTGACTGAGGGAGAGACCTCCAATTTTATGCTCGGTTGGCCCAGCGGCAACGGCACCTCCTTTACACGGAGGCACATCATAGGTTCGAGTCCTATACCGAGCACCATTTTTTAGCCATTGGCCTGTGAAACTATTTAAAATAGTGGAGAGCTTAAAAAACTATGAATTTACATAGCAATGGTTTTTATGCGGGTGTAGCTCAATTGGCTAGAGCGTCAGCCTTCCAAGCTGAATGTTGCAGGTTCGATGCCTGTCACCCGCACCATTTTAAATAATCGTTGGTTCCACAGAGTAGTTGACATTGGAACATCTTGCCCGACAATCGTGGAGTCCTCCAAGTCGGGGAATAAATGAGGACCTAGGCTACTCAAAATGGGGGTATAGCTCAGTTGGTAGAGCGTCTGCTTTGCAAGCAGAATGTCAGGAGTTCGAATCTCCTTACCTCCACCATTTTTGCACTAGTAATTCAATGGTAGAATGCCTCCTTGCCGAGGAGGACGCTTGCGGGTTCGAGTCCCGCCTAGTGCTCCACAATTCATCGAGAATGTTGCAAGTTCGAGGCTTGTTAGCCGCACCAATTTAATGTCCGAGTAGCTCAGCGGTAGAGCATCAGCTAGTTGATCAAGTTGACAACTAACATGCTGAGTGGCGTAGGTTCGACTCCTGCTGCTTGGACACCAATTTAATCATGCCGACGTAGCTCAGTTTGGTAGAGCAGGGTACTCGTAATACTCATGTCGCAGGTTCGATGCCTGTCGTTGGCTCCAATTTTTAATGCGCCCTTAGCTGAGTTGGTTTTAGCACTAGACTCTTAATCTTGGGACATGGGTTCGAACCCCATAGGGCGTACCATTTTTATTGGCATCAATATTTCAATTTGAAAATATTATGATTTAATTCTTGAATTTATTTTTTCCTAATGCATAATGTTAGGACGAATTAAGCAGACAAGAAAGCAAAGGAAGATGCAATGAAATTAGAAGAGATTGGTTTTTACACATTGAATGATGATAGGGCTAGGAACGTGTCAGGATTTTCTCCTATGCAGAGGTGTGAAATGCTTGTTACAGGAGCTTGCAACTTTTCATGTCCTTACTGTAGGGGGTTTGAGAATATCAATTCTCCTGAACCTGCTGGAGAAATTAATCTAAATATCGCCCAAGAAGGGTTAGGGTATTGGATTGAAGATGGGTTGAAGAATATTAGATTTTCAGGTGGAGAGCCTACTCTGTACGATGATTTGCCTAAGTTGGTAGGACAATGTAAGGAAGGGGGGGTTCAGAGAATAGCTATTTCAAGCAATGGTTCTCGTCCTTTCGAAATGTATGAAATATTAATGGATGAAGGAGTTAATGACTTCTCTATATCTTTGGATGCTTGTTGTGCCTCTTTTGGGGATAAAATGGCAGGTATTAAGGGAAAGTTCGATATTGTTTCAGATAATATTCGTAAGATTGCGGAAAGAACTTATGTTACGGTAGGTGTTGTTTTAACTGAAGATAATGTTAATGATTTGGTAGACATCGTAACGTATGCTCATAACTTGGGGGTTGCTGACATCAGAATTATTTCAGCGGCTCAGTTTAATGCTGTTTTAGCTGAATCCGTTAAGATACCTAAGTATATTTTGGATGCTCATCCTATTTTGAAGTATCGGGTAGAACATATAAAGAATGGAATTAATGTAAGAGGAATTCAGGAACATGATTGTAACAGGTGTCATTTGGTAAAGGATGACTCTGTAATTGTTGGAAATAAAAATAAGGCATGGCATTTTCCTTGTGTAATAGCTATGAGGGAAGGATGTGAGCCTATTGGAGAAGTTGGATCAAATATGAGGAGTGAAAGAATTGAGTGGTTTAATACTCATGACTCTTACAAGAATGGCATCTGTAGGAATAATTGTTTAGATGTTTGCATAGACTATAATAATCGGGTTGAGGATTTTTGTAAAATTATTAAGTAATTATATAATGTTTTTCTTGAATTTGATTAAAAGATGAGTATAATGCCTGACATGAATGAAAGTATAAAAATATTAACTGAAAAATCGAAAGAGCTTGGGGATGATGTTTACGAAGTTTGCAAGCCTATATTAGAGGATGAAAGATTTCCTTTATGGTCTGGAAGTTCTAAACCCTTTCAGCATCATTACGGTAAAGGTGGGTTAATATCTCACGTAGAAGAGGTAGTTTCTCTTTGTTTCATGGTTAAAAATTATTTCACCCATGACGTAGATGAAAAAGAATTGTTTTTGTCGGCTTTTTATCATGATGTTGGTAAGATGTATGATTACAGTCCTAAATGCGGTTACAATTATAATGTATGGAATAGTGCAGAACATAAGCGTTATATTCACCATATTTCTCGTTCAGGTATCATGTGGTCGTCAAATGCCACTTTGAATAAAGATATTTACGATAAATATTTTGAGAAGGTCTTGCATGCCATTTTAGCTCATCATACGGCTAGGGAATATGGTAGCCCCGTAGCTCCAAAAAGCAGGGTGGCATGGATGGTTACTCTTTGTGACAATTTGAGTGCAAGAATGTATGATGCTGACACCTTTGATGTATTGAATAGAAAGGATTTAAAATAGTATGAATGGTGTTGAATTAATAAAAAATAGCAAAGAAGTAGCTACTAAAGCCCATGATGGTCAAATACGTAAATTTGGAGACGATAAAGGTAAGCCATATATAATTCATCCTGAAAGGGTTGCTTCTAACTTTGAAGACCCTATTTTATCATCAGTCGGATGGTTGCATGATGTAGTTGAAGATACTTACGTAACTCTTGAAGATTTAAAGGATATAGGGTTTCCTCCTGAAGTTATTCACGGGGTAGATGGAATGACGAAAAGAGATGGTGAAAACTATCTAGACTTTGTTATTAGAGTAAATAGAAATGAATTTGCTAGACCTGTTAAGATGGCTGATATACGAGATAATATGGTTAGTCTTAAAGAAGGTTCGTTGAAGGATAAATATAGATTGGCATTATATGTTTTGGAAAATGATTGGTGAATGCACCCTTAGCTCAGTGGGAGATATCTGGAGAAGGTCTTCCTAGGTAGAGCAGCTAACAAGCGAGTCCGGGGTTCGAGTCCCCGAGGGTGCTCCAATTTAAGGTGAAATACAATGAATGAAAATAACGAAAAACGAATTATGAATTTGCTTTGGCTAGGAATGGAATTTGCAATACATAGATATCTAATTGTGAATACTCGTAGCGGAGGGAATGGATACGAAAAAGCAGCTCGGCATATAGAATTAAGCCAATGCTACGTTGCTAGTCACATTGGATGTAATTTGGATGGGACCTATAAACATCACGATAAAGTCATGAGAATTCATGATGCTACTAATAAATTGACATCATACATGGATAAAGAAATCGGATTCCAGATTGATTCTGACGATATGAATTACGATAAGATGGCAAGAAAATTTTTCAACCGTTTTATTGAACTTGCGGATGAAGAATGGGAAAAGATAGAAAAAGAAGGTTTTTAATTATGTTCAAGAAAAAAACTAAAGTGGTGAATAGTTTTGTTTATAGAGGATTTTCAGTAGATATACTTAGAGACGAATCAGACGGTGACTGGCATGATTATTATGAAGTCAGGAAGGAAAATGGAATATCTACTGATTACTCTCAGCCGTTAATTATGAGCAGTCCGACTGTTTGGGAAGAGGAACGTACTTCTAGGAGGTCAATTGAATTAGAAATAGATGATTATATATGGAAAAGTTATCTTGTTGTATAATGGCATAGATGATGGAGAGGGTTATGAATATAAAAACTAATAAGTTTGAATACATAGAGAGGGATGGTTGTCATGATTGCAATCATTGCTTTGTGTATCACGATTATGATTCTACATTAGAGTATTATTGTGATATGGATAGTAATAGACCAAAATGTGGTAGTGTACAACTTAAAGAGGATTTTGACTTTAGTTCCGATGATATTGCAAATTCAGAAATGAAAGCATGGGATGATTGGTCTGAAAACAATAAGGTAAATCCTTGGGGTATTTGCAAAAAATGGGACGAAGAATGAATAATTCCATTAGAGATTTTGACCCAATTAAGAAAGAACAAGCTTATCTTTATAGGGGTAAGATTGTCAAAGTAGTTGATGGTGACACTGTAGATGTAGAATTAGACCTTGGATTTTCAATTTATTCTAAACAAAGGTTTAGATTGTATGCCATAAATGCCCCTGAAATGAGAGGGGAAGAGATAGAGGCGGGTAAGGCTTCAAAAGAGTTCCTTAAAGGTCTTATAGACGGCAAAGAAGTCCTTATTCGTACTTATAAAGATAAGCAGGGTAAATATGGAAGGTATCTTGCCTATATATACTCTAGAGATGATGATGTATGCATTAACGATGTTATGATTAAAGAAGGTCATGCAGTAAAATACTAATGAGATAAAAAAAGGAAAAACTATGAATGAGCAGTCAATGATGATACCAATGGTAGTGGAGCAGTCCGGTAGGGGAGAAAGGTCTTACGATATATATTCTCGATTACTTAAGGAAAGGATTATGTTTATTGGTGGGGCTATAAATGATGATGTCAGTAACGTTATCATTGCTCAACTTCTTTTCTTGCAATCCGAAGATCCGTCGAAAGATGTTAGCATATATATTAATTCTCCCGGAGGAGTGGTTACGGCAGGATTGGCAATTTACGATACAATGCAGTTCTTGAAGTGTGATGTGTCTACATATTGTGTTGGTCAGGCATCGAGTATGGGAGCAGTCCTATTAGCTGCTGGGACGAAAGGTAAGAGATACTCCTTACCTAACTCTCGTATCATGATTCATCAGCCTTTGGGTGGGACTCAGGGTCAGGCTACGGATATTGAGATTCAAGCTAAGGAAATTATGAGACTCAAAGATAATCTTACTGACATTATGGTTAAGCATACCTCTAAGAGTAAAAAGACTCTTCAGGTAGACATGGACAGGGACTTCTTTATGTCTGCTGAAGAAGCTAAGGCATATGGGATTATAGATGAAGTTATTGGATAATAATTTGAAGTGACCCGAATGGGATTGTTAGTCTGAATAGTATTCGTGACAAGAAAGGTGTTGGCTACCGAAGACCTTCTTTAGCTGAGAAGGTACCTTTCCACTTCATTCTTAAATAAGTTGTAATATGAAAACAGTATATCAATGTGAATTTTGCAAAAGAATACATAATGACGATAAAGATGCTATCAATTGTGAGACTGAATGCTTAGATTATATGGATAACTGTAAACTTAGATTTTCTATTTGCTTAGATTGTCAGTACCATAATTGTTGTAAGAGGTATTCTAGACACTTAAAATCCAAATGGAGTCTTTTAAATGAGTTCTAAATTATCAAAAGAAGAAGAAATAGATAAACAAGTGTCGAATTTAAAATATAAATACGATGTAGGAGAGGTAGTACTATGTCAAGGTGCAAGCGGAGGATTCTTTTGGGCTAAAATACATGAACTGTCTTGGGATTCATGGGGTTTATTCTCGAAAGTAGTTAGAGCTGAATATTGGGTTGAATGTGACCATTCGGGCAGTATAGTTCGAGTTCCTGAAAATTGGATGGAAAATATGGAAGAAAGACAAGCCAAGTTTGATGAAATAAAAAGACTCAAAGAAAAATCAAACAAGATTGAAGAAGAAGGTGGAGATGTTGATATTATAGAAGCACTTAAATTCAAAGCAAACGAGTTGAATAGTCGTATGTGGCCAGATGAAATAACGAAATTAAATCAGGTAATTGGTGGCTTGTAATTATATCCGTTGTTACTTAAGATATTTTTTATTTATTAATTTTCTATCACTATCAATTAATTTTTCAAATTTATCTAGTGTTTTATTTAAGCTGGATAAAGAGAACGGCTTTTCTAAAAAAACACAATCTATTTTTTTGACATCTTCCATAATTTCATTAGTTATACCTCCTGAAATTATGATAATATTATTGACCTTGCAACCCTTTTCTTTTTGTTTTTTTATAAATTCTACACCATTAATGAATGGCATGTTTATGTCTGTTATGAATATATCACAGCACATTTCATTATTTTTACATTGGCATTTTTCGTCTTTTTGCATTAGAAAAAGAGATGGGTTATTGAATTCTATAACCTCGTATCCCCTTCTTGATAACACGGTACGTAGAATATTTCTAATGAAAATGTCATCATCAAATATTAAAACTCTTGCTTTCATATGATATATTACTTTACTATCATGCAGTAACCCTTTCATGAAGTTGTAATGATGTTTCTTGTATAAATGTAATTATTATGTATAATTATTATTGTATCATTTTAAAACAAATAAGGTAGGAGAAAAACATGTCTGCATCGGTGACTATCTGTGGAAAGACTTTTAAGGTGGGGGATAATGTCAATATTGTGAACGGTAAGGTAATTTCAGATGGAGTTGTCGTTTATGAATTAACATCTTCTCAGGATGGAGTAGTTATTGAAAGGATAGAAGGTACAATTGGTAAACTAGAATGCCACTATCCATTAGTGGTTAATGGGGATGTACATGGTAATGTTCAGAGCTATAGCCCCGTTAATTGTGGGGATATACATGGGCATCTTAAGGCAGATGGACCCGTTAATTGTGGGGACATTATGGGGAGCTTAAAAGCTAACGGACCCGTTAATTGTGGGGATATTGGTGGGAACCTCGTTAAATAGGTAATATAATGACAGAAAGGAAATTATATAATGTTACGGTAAAAACCGACTTAATGGTGATGGCGACAAGTTCAAAGGAGGCTGAAACTATAGCTAAGAAAAAAGCCGTTAATGAGGTAGAGTATTACGGAAAATGTTCATCTAGGATGATACGAGATATAGGGGAGTTATCTAAGGAATGGAAAGATAACGTTCCTTATGCTGCTGAGTTGAATCCGGAGTTTAGAAAATGTTCTGAAATTATTGAAGAGGATATTAAAAGTGTAGGGGATGAAGACCTAGAAGATATCGTTGAAATACAAAAAAAGTCTAAATCATCTAAGTTGCCTGTTGAAAACATAAAAGAAGAGGAAGAAATTATGCCAGAGACCCGTCCCGACCCTAAACCTAGAGATTTAAAATGGTGTGAAACGAAATCTGGAAATCCATTACCATCGTTGAGATTTAATATTCCGGGGAGGAAATGATATGTCATTAACTTATAGTATTGGTGTTATAAAATCAAAGATAATGTTTGGACCGATTGGGAATGTATGTAGGAATATTGTTGCTAGAGTGAGATATCGTAACATTGCCATAAGACTTCGTAAAAAAGGTTATGGTGAAATTGAAATATTAGAGATAATGATTAGATTTTGTAGACTCAAAAAACATCAATCTGAAAAGAGTTTGAAAGATACGACCAAATATCTTTACAAGCTTATAGCTGAGGCTTCAGAATCGTCAGGAATACCTCAATGGGATATTAGAGCAAAGCTTGAAAGAGACTTTAATATTGATATTTAAAAAGTTTAAAATAAATCTTGACTTTAAACTTATTTGAGGGTATCATACATTTATAACAATTAGAAAATAAAGATTGGAAAAACATTATGTACACATAGATTTATAGTTTGAAACCAGACACATAGAAGAGAGCTGAAAAGCCTCCCTAACATGGTCGTTGGTGCTGATAGAGTATTAACGAGCTTTTAACAAAACAAAAGTAAACCATAAGGAGGTTTTTATCATGAGAAATATAGATAAGCTCAAACAATATATTAAAGAAACTGCAAATCAAATCCGTATCACTAGAGCACACTACAAAGAGGCTCAGAGGGACGGACAATACAATAGAGTCAATAAGCTCCTTAGAGAGCTCCATGGTCTTCGATACGAGTATAGGCACCACCATATTGCCTATTGCGAGTTGAAGGGTCGTACAATGGATGAGATTGAAACTATTCCTACTAATCCAGATAAGCATTACGAATATCCAAATCGTACTCATATCAATGAACTCAAGAATAAGTATGCTTGGACTCCTGATGAAATAGAGGCTTATACAGCTAGAAAGGATAAACTCAATGAAGAAGTCTAAGATGTACATACTAACGAGGGGAGACTTGACTCCTGCTTATAGGGCTTGTCAAGCGGGTCATGCCTTAGCTGGGTTTATGATAAAACATCCAACTTAGGCTCAGGAGTGGGGAAACCATACTCTGATTTATCTTCAGATAGAGAACGAAGAAGAGTTAGAGTATTGGGGCGAGAAGTTGACTCGTAAGGATATTACTTGGGAGGGGTTTAGAGAACCTGACCTCGACCATCAATTAACTGGAATTGCTTGTTATAGTGATGGCAAGCCTTTTGCAAATCTTAAACTATTAAGGGACTAATAATAAAAACAAACGGGGCTTAGCTCAACGGTAGAGCGACAGCGTATTGAAGGTTTCGAAGGTTAAATTTTAAAAGGGTATTGGTTATAGGGTAGCTCTCTATACGATATACAATACTTCCCATAGAAACTAGAGATACAGCGTAATGGCAGTAAGAACTAATTTGGGTGTACAACCATTTAGGTAGAATGTCTAACGTAAACATGCTGATGTTGTTGGTTCGAATCCTTCAGCCCTGACTAATTTTGAAAACTGAATATCGGCGTTTAGCTCAACGGCTAGAGCTCCATCCTTAACACGATGGGTAAGACATATCAACTAGTTGAAAAATCCATGGAAAGTATACTGGTTGTGGTTGGCAGAAAGGATTGTACACCCTGACTGCGAATGTGTGCGGTTCGAATCCCGCAACGCTGACCAACTATGAATAACTATAGGGAGTAACATTATGTTAGGTGATTTTGATAAAGTAAATGTAACGGAAGGTAGCTGGGGTAAAAAAAGTGTTTGTAATATCAAGGCTTGCAAAAGTAAAGCTAAGTTTATGGTATTTAATGATGATGGAGCAACAAAATTGAGTCGTTTATTCTTTTGTTCATGTGGAAAGCATTTACCAATTGCAATTCGTAGAGCTTGGAAAGAAAATAACGAACGTATGAAAAAGAAAGAAGCAAACGAAAAGAGAAAGTCTAAAAAAGATGCCAAGATATTGTTAGGAATAAAATGAAGCCATATAAGAAATTTAAAGACTTCCAAATAAGATGGGCAGAGAAGATGGGTAATCCTGAAGACCCTTATCTTATTAGATGGACATTAATCCTTTTTGGATATTCCGTGAGAATTCATCATTGGATAAAGTCTGATAATGAATTACATTTCCACGATCATTCTTGTGATTTGATGTCAATTATTCTTAAGGGTAAATATTACAATGTTGTTCCCGAAGACCCAAACGATACTAATCCGGACGTTAGTCGTTGTCGTAAGATAGAGGCTAAAAAATGGAGACCTTGGAAGGCTAAAGCCACAGCTATACATTATCTTGAGATTCCGCCCGAAGGCGCATGGACATTACTGTTTCAGGGTAAACCATGCAATAAGTGGGGTTTCATTGTTAATGGAAATAAATGGAGACCATTAAGATATTTTCATAAGTTCGGGAAAATAACTCATGCCACTAACAAAGACCCATTGGGTAATGTGGTAGTTATTTAAAAAAATGGTTGATTTATATGAGAATATCTGTATCATACCATTAAATGATTTATATTAACTAAAGAAAGGCTATTATTTATGAGTAAATCTATTATGAGTGACAGTGATAGGGCAAGGGTATTACTGAATATTGCTATTGAAACATCTGGGTCTTGTCATAACAAGATGATGGAAGTAAAAAATGGGTGGAAGATAAGGGGAATTTATGGAGACCCGGCACCTCAGTTTTTACCGGAAGAACTATGTAATGTGATAGGAATGCCATTGGAAGAGGGAGATATTATCCGATGTGAAACAAATCGGAGTCATAAGTTCTCTATATCGAAGTTTATTAAAATAAACAGTGAAAATGGTATATGGGGGTCAAGGGTATACCTATGTCAAGAAATCGGAGGAGAGGGGCTATGCAATATATCAAATGAATCAATTTCGATATTGAGGTTTATGCCAAAGACATTGCTTTATACAGGGAAAGAAAATCAAATTTACAATTTTGCTAAAAAAGCATTCTTAGGTAGGTATAATAAGAATTCTGATTATATGAAAAGATGTGGAGGGGTTGATATAACGGGCAATACATTAACTATATGGTCAAGACCTCACATATGGGCTCAGACAAAAAAAATCAAAGGAAAAGAAATGTATGCTCATCCCAAGAAATTTGTTATGGAATGGGATAAAAATACTAGGCTTAAGGATATCGTTAATTATTTGAATCAAAATGGATTCTCGAAAGAATATGAATACAAAGAATATGAACCCGTTGAAGGGATGAGAGGATGTATTAGAATCACAAAAAATAGTTTAAATAAAGTCCTTGAAGATACTTTGTAGGATTAATTGATATTTATTGTTGATTTTATAATGAGTTAAGGTATAATGAGGTTATTATGAGTATAAGAAAAAAATATTGGGATGAAGTTAAGAAATCTATTTTAAGAAAAGATTGTCGGCTTGCTGCTGAAATGATTATGGCGGTAATGACTTCAAATGTTAAAAGTGCATCAGAACTTTATCGAAAGGCAATTAATTCATGAAATGTCCTAAATGTGAAAAAGATATGAGTAAAGTTTGTGACCCTGTAACAAAAAGATGTTATTGGATATGCCCTAAATGTCAATATAAGAGCTGGTAATTAAATGAAGCTTTATGGAAAAGAACTTCAAGAAGAATTAGACAAGAGAAGAATTCACTCTATTATTAGGAAGAGTGATAGGAAGTCTTTGAGGGAAGGTGCTAATGAGTTGGGGATGGATTTACTTGAATACTTAGACTGGGAATATGGAAAAGATATTTGTCCACATGAAGAGAGTCATACAGTAGTAGTTGGTTTTCATCCACCGTTTTTACTTGTTGACATGTGTACGGTATGTAATCGTACTAAGACGATAACGAAGATAAATAATGAAGATGATATTGAAAAACATAAAGAGATTATTGAAGAGTCTCTTAAAGATGTAGGTTATGTTAAAAAAGAAGTGGAATAATACTCTGCTAATTGTTCTTTGAATTTTTCAGTTATCAGCGAGCCTATTACGCTGTAGCTTATGACGGGTATACTCAGAGGTTGCAAACTCAAAGAGTGCTTAGAGGCTAAAGAGAGTAGGTAGGAAGGGTCGAGTCCCTATAAGTGTAATGAGACTGCCTTTAAACTTATAACTGAATGTTTTTCGTAAATAGTGTAAAAGATAGATTAAATATTAAAAAAGTAGTATGATATGGATAGTAGCAAATAATGCAACTGTATGTTCTTTGATAGTTTGGGGATGACTTGGTTTCGACTGGTTGGTTGATATCAATAATTGCATGTAGAGGAATGACAAGGTTGGCCTCTTATAAAAAGCCTTTCAATAGAGTAACTGGAAACAGCCTCGCACTTGCTGCGTAACAACAGCAATACGAACCTAGTGAAGATCATCTTTGGGAGTAACTAGTAGTAGGACTCGCTACGCAAAGAGAACAGAGTTGGCAAATTGCTCTTGATTAGTTGTAATTGGGTTTTAACGTCCTATGATGCTCCGTAAGGTGCTAATAGGGACCTATGGAAAAAGAGTTAATGCTGCTAGTCTAAAGCAAAAGAAAAAGATAGACTAAACATGTAGAGATTATTTTTGTCTCAATACAGGACAGGGGTTCGACTCCCCTCATCTCCACCAATTTAAAATAAAAACATTGAGAAAGGTAAACATGATATTTAGAGTTGACCACACTAACGCTGATACTTGTGGCAATGAATGGGTTGCAGGAGAAACGGAGTATATTGAGGCGGCTACTTCAAGAGACGCATGGATTAAGCTTGGTAGTCCTAGTGTATCCCGTTATTGGCTAGATGGAGGTAATAGAGAGGGTATTTCAAGAATTCGTACTCCAAATGGTGAAGGATATGGGCAATGGGAAGATAATCCAGAATTTGATTTTGAGAGAGACATAGACGGGGTAACGTCTTTTAAGTCTGGGGCATTTGTGGGGCTTAACGTTTATAAGATTGACGTTCGTTAAACGGAAGACAACGATGATAAAAGAAATTAAGATATATAGCAGGTTCCATATTTCTAATTTTGCCATAACTGGTGGAATTAACTTCCCTTATGTTGGTAAAAAATGGAATCTAGTTTCCATTTATGGGTGTGGAGACGAAGAGCTTCTAACTCTCAAAAATAAAAATATATTTCAAGACATGGGATGTGAGAATTTCCTTTCATTAGATTTTTGGGATATAACTCCTGGGTGGATTGAAAATAGTAGTTTTGAAGAAGAAGATGTAATCTTATTCAATAAAGACCACGCTTCTCAAGTAGTGTCATTTATTGATGATTTACAAAAGGACGACGAGGACAGTATTTTAGTGGCTCATTGCCATGCAGGTATATCAAGATCTGGGGCTATTGGAACTTTTGCTTGTGATTATTGTAATTTAGATTATAATGCTTTCATGAAATCAAATAGTTTCATTATGGCTAATCCACATGTTCTCGAGACTCTTCATAACGTTACTGGGAAAGACGATATTAAATGGCATAATGGTTGGGATGACAATTGTGATGTTATGCCACCTTGGAAAAGAAGATAAGGAAGTTTGCAATGAAAATTAAGTTTGTAGGAACTGGATCCGCATTTACAATGAGAAACTATCAAACTAATGTTTTGATAGAAAATAATGGTAAGCATTTGTTGATTGATGCCGGTATGGATATAAGGTTTTCATTAGATAATATGGGGTTGAGCTACAAAGATATCGACTCTCTATATATTACTCATCTTCATGCCGACCATATTGGTGGGATTGAATGGTTGGCTTTCACGACTTATTTTGACCCATCTGTTAAAGATAAAATAACTCTTATTGGGAATAATGAACTGGTTAGAGAGCTATGGAATAGCAGCTTGAAAGGCGGGTTAAAATCCATTCAGGGTAAAAAGACTATTCTTAGCGACTACTTTGATGTTCAGATGATTAAGAAAAACGGGTCATTCGTGTGGGAAAATATTGAATTTCAAATTGTTCAGTCGGTTCATATTATGGATGAATACTCTATCGTTCCTACTTTTGGACTTATGATTACAGACCCTTATTATAAGAAGAAAATATATTATACTGGAGATACTCAGTTTAATCCCAATCAAATTATGGATTTCTATAAAGAAGCCGATTTAATTATTCAAGATTGTGAAACGACACCATTTAAGTCAGGAGTTCATGCTAACTTTCTTGACCTTATAACTCTTGATGATGACATTAAAGGGAAAATGATGTTAGTTCACTATCAAGACAATGTTATTGAGGATATTAAACTTGAATACGGTATAAATGAGTCATGGTATTTTTCAGCCGGGAAAACCGGATTTAGAACGTGGGATGATAAGGGATATGGGTTTATACCTAGGGGTTTTGTATTTAATACTGATAATTATTTTAAGATGTTGAGTGATTAAGAGTGTAAATGAGATGAAAGACATTTACTATTGAGTAAAGTGGGAAAAATAACATAAAACTAAAAAGGATAATATAATGGAAAATGTTCAAGGATTAACAGTAACTTCACTTTTACTTATGTCAATTATCGAATCGGGAGACGAGGAAGATATTAAAAGGGCTTCGGCTGTAGTTTCTGGATTCCCTCCCGATTTGGCAGAGAAGTATTTTGGAAGTGCTATGAAGTTAGCTAAGGTTTTTGATGAAGTTTTTGGTGTTGATGAAGATGGTAAACCTGATAATAAAGAGTAATTATGAAATACGGGATAATATCTGATATACATTCTAATATACAAGCGCTCAAGCAGGCATTGAAGGATCTAGATGGGCAAGTCGATGAAATTGTTTGTAATGGTGATATTGTTGGATATAATGCCAATCCAAGGGAATGTATAGATTTAGTAAAGGATAATGGAAAAATAACTCATATTATTCAAGGAAATCACGACATAGACGCTGCTTGTTTTAATGATTTAAGTATGGACCAATTAAGAAGTTTATCGTCAGATGCCTATGTGGGAATTAAGTATAGTTCATCTTTATTGTTAGATGAAGACAGGGATTGGTTAAAATCTCTCCCTCTAGATTTCAAGGTTAAGGATAAGGATTTCCCATTTTGGATTTCCCATTATTCCCCCAATCAATGCACTTACTTCGGTTACATTTTGTATCTCCATGATGCTAGAGACTCCTTTAAAATGCTTAAAGAATGGGAAGGTTCAAATGTTTTTTTCTTTGGGCACTCTCATATTCCTTCGTTCATAGAAATGGATGAGGATGGTAGCATATCATTTCAAACTGGAAACGATGTTATTGATGTTGATTTCGAAATTAAAGATAATCACTATTATCTTATTAATCCCGGTTCAATTGGGCAGCCTAGGGTTATGGGATTAACTTCTTATGCCATCTTCGATACAAAAGAAAAAACTTTGGTTATTAAAGAACTAGAGTATAATATTGAAGAGGCTCAGAAGGCTATTAATGATGCTGGGTACTCTCAGTCAATAGCTAGGAGACTAAGCTATGATGTTGAAAGTAAGAAAAGGGCAAAGAAGGAACGATGCAAACAAAGACAGAAACAGAGGAATCTAGATTCCCAAAAGAAGATTTAGTTTCTATTTAATATATAACGAGCAAGATATTTAAGGGTATTTGGTTTTATACCAATTCGGAGGAAGTTGGATGAGGGAGTAATATGGCAGATAATAAAGTTAATGAAGATATAGAACAGATGAGGGTAATCTACAAGGATATTTATGATAAAGTTCAAGAAGCTTTAATTAAGCTTCCTGAGGAGGAGTCGGGGCTTGTTAAGTCTAGCTATAAAGAGAGAGTTGATATGGCGATATCCGATATTATGGATGAGGGTGGATTTTGGTTAAATCATACAGATGCTATACCTTTTCACAGAATTTTGTCGTTTCATACATTCACTAAAAAAATAACAAAATATTCAAAAAGTAAAACGAATAAGAATCGAAGTAACCCAAGAAGAAGAAAAAGGAATATCAATGAAAGTACTGTTTCGGGGGGAGACAAAGTACCACAACCTTCAAGTAACTCAGATAAATAGAATTAGAACCCTTTACTCTGGTAATGATTGGGCTAGAGAGCA
>Ga0210003_1001760_pt1 | contig 18784 bp, 17 predicted proteins | sample LantaG_FD_182804 | JGI IMG/M metagenome (GOLD analysis project Ga0210003, IMG submission 182804) | Deep subsurface microbial communities from Baltic Sea to uncover new lineages of life (NeLLi) - Landsort_02402 metaG (SPAdes) (version 2) | ecosystem: Environmental > Aquatic > Marine > Oceanic >...
AGAACTACAATCATATCACTTTCCTGCAATTCATCCTCAACTACCAGCCATTGGCCTAAATTAGGCACAATAAATATGCCTGCTAAAATAAAAAAAGCAAGAAGTATAACCAAAACAGGTAATATCTTCTTGCTTCTAAATTTATTATATTCTTTCATTCCCATTTTATCCCTTCTCATCCGTATCCCTTCTCTACTTGCTCCGATAACTTACACTTGCAACCCGCATCTTGTATCTTATATTTTAACTCGCAACTTGAAACCATCTTTATAACTTGCAACCCTCTTTTAATCTTGCATCCTAATCGGTCAATTGGTAAATCGGTAGATTGGTCAATTTATCTCTTTTAAAACGTCTCCTTCGAACTAAAACGCATAACAGCAGTTTTTATAATAATCTTAATATCTAACCATAAACTCATATGCTCAACATAATACTTATCACACTTTACTTTTGCTACTAAATCTTCACCCCCGGTTTTCATAATCTGAGCATAGCCGGCAATACCTGGTTTAACCTTGTGAATCCCCGCCTCAGTCCTCATTCTAATCAAATCATACTGCGTATAATGCGGTGGACGAGGTCCAACTAAACTCATTTCCCCCCTTACCACATTGAATAAATTGGGCAGCTCATCTATAGTGAATCGCCTAATCATTCTCCCTACTTTAGTAACATACGAACTATCTTCTCCTAAATCCTCTTTTGCCCCATCCGGCGTCCCCACACTCATACTCCTGAACTTATAAACCATAAAAGTTTTATTATTTTTTCCCACTCTCTTTTGCTTAAAAAAAACAGGCCCCGGAGAATCCAACTTTATTAAAATTCCCACCACCACAAATAAGGGAGCTAAAATAATCAACAATATTATGGAAAAAAATAAATCAAATACTCTTTTTATCATCTTTTATTATCTTTCTATCTTTCAATATAGTATTTTCAAAATTCCATTTTGGATTATATTTAAATAATTTCTTAGCTTTCTCAATAGCATACACATTATCTTTAGTTAACTTATAGTAAATTGAAAGCAACCTTTCTTTTCTACCTGAAAATATTAAGCTAAGCAATTTCACTCCAAAATACACTATACATTTCGGGATTTTTACTGTAATACGATTCCCGCCCACCAATTCTCGGAAATAATTCAATAAATTATTAAAACTATAAATTTTATCATCTGCTATATTAAAAACTTCGCCTGCACCAAAAGGAACTCCACCCTCAATACACGCTTCCACCACATCAATCACATTATCTCTTGAACATAATGATATCCTCTGCTCTCCATCCCCAACTCTATAAAAAAACTTTCCCGCCGCTACTAATACTCTTCTCTTCACATTTCTTAAAAAATCTTTACTATAAACCGGGGTAAGCCGTAAAATAATAATTGGCAGCTTATACTCCTTATTCAACTTCACTAAATATTTCTCAGCGGCTAACTTGCTCTTTCCATAAAAAGTAATTGGCCGACATTCATCGCCCTCAGATATAACTCCACCTCTTCCTTCACCACCGTATACTTCTATGGTACTAAAAAATATCGCTCTCTCAACTCCGGAATTACTTTTATTTGCAACAACAGAATCAAAAATATTTTTAGTTCCCGCAAAATTAATCTTCATAAAATTATCAAAAGAAAGGTCTGGAGAATTTTTGTGCACCAATGCCGCACAATGAATTAGATAATCAAAACTTAAATCTGAAAAAAACTGGCTCACTTTATCTTTATCAGTAATATTTAACTTTACATATTTAAACTGCCCGTGCTCGTCGCCATTTCCCTCTTTTTCTTTAGGTTCTGTCCTATCAACTCCAATAACATAATAACCCTTATCAATAAATCGCCTTCTCAATTCAGAACCAATAATCCCATTAACCCCGGTTATAACAATTCTTTTCATTTAAATCTTGCCCCGATTTTTAAGCCTTTTTCCCCGGCTTTTTTCCATAATTATTTATCTCTTACTGCTGATGAAACTCCTGGCCCAAAGCTTGCAACCCTTTCGATATTGTCTCAATTATCTTTAAACCACTTTCTTACCACCTTTAATCCCTTCTCAAAATTAGGATCAGGATTAAAAACAAGTTTTTCTTTTGCCTTTATATTTGAAGCTAAAATACAAGGTTTAGTATCTCACTTTCTTCTAGACAAATATTTAATTTCTGCATTGTTTCCTACTAATTGATTAATAGTATCTGCTAAATATTTTATTTTTATCTTTCTTTCTGCAGCTAAATTAAACGCTTCTCCTATCGCCTCTTCATAATGACCTAATCTTAATAAACCATCAATTATATCCTCTACATATGTAAAATCTCTAGTTTCTTCTCCTGTTCCAGTAATGGGAAATTTTTGTCCCATTAATGCCCAGTATTTTGCGGGCTCCAATTCTATCTATAATTTTAAGAAAATATGGAAACCCTATTAAATTATATCTATTTTAATAATCCCTTATAATATAAGTAACTTATTAGAATTGAATTCATAAAAAAAACTGATTTACTATTTTTCAAGATAATAATCGTAAATTGAAGCCATCTCAATGAGGACTTTTTCTATATCATATTCTTTTATTTTTTTTAAAGAAACTTTCCCCATGTTGGCACGTAATTTAGCATTATTAATAAGTTTTTTTAGGGCAGAAACCAAACTATCTACGTTTCCAAGTTCAACCAGAAATCCATTTTCCCCATCTTCAATTAAATCACGGTTACCTCGTATATTACTGGCTACAATTGGCTTTCCTAAAGCCATTGCTTCCATAATTGATCGTGATAAACCTTCTCTTTTAGAAACTAAAGTTATAATATCTGTTTTATTTAATATTTGAGGCACATCATTACGGTACCTTAAAAAATAAACTCGAGGCAATGAGTTTTGTTCCACTTGTTTTTTTAAATTATTTAAGTACCTTCCTTTCCCAATAAATAAAAGATATATATTATTAAATTCCTTAGCAATCTTTTCCCATGCTTTTAATAAGAATATATGATTTTTGTTAGGGATAAATTCTGCTATACAACTAATAATGATATCTTCTTCCTTTATATTCAGTTCTTTTTTTATCCCCTTATTAGAAAAAGAAATATTATTAATTTTTTTTAAGTCTATACCAACTCCATGAACAAAAAAAAGATTATTCTTTGGTTGAAAGCCCATTTTCTGAGCATTTTTATAATCTTCTTGATTCATTACGATAAGACCATCGGTCCATTTTCCTGCCAAATATTCAGCCGGATAAATAAAAGCCCAATAATACCAAGGAGCACCTTTATAAAAATGAAATCCATGGGCAGTATATAATACAGGTCTTGTATGAGTCAATTTTGCTGCTAATCTTCCTAAAAAAGCCGCCATTGGAGTATGTACATGAACGAGTGTATATTTATACTTTTTCATTAATTTAATCAATTGCCATAAAGATATTAATGCGGCAGGTAAATTAATTGAACGAGAAAAATTAATATTATGGCAAATGATATTTTGCTCTTCTAATTCTTTTCTCCTTTCTCCGAGTTTTGTCGCAACATGGACTTCATATCCTTTTCCTTGAAGATATTGCATAAAAGGAATATGAAAACTTATAAAAAAATTTTCTACCGTAGCGATAAATAACACCGCGCCTTTACATTTAATTGACATTTTTAACTCCATTCTAAAACTACTATTTGTCAAAAATCTTTAATAATTAATGATTTATAAACAGTTAAAATATTCCTCATATCATATATAATTCTATGGTTATAAACATATCTTTTAACTCATTTCTTAAAATATCATTTTGGAAAAGCTACTTTGAGATTTCCTGAGTATCAATATTAAGACTATTAAATATTCTTGCCAATTCATTTATTATATCAATATTAAAATCGTATTGAATATTAATGTTGGAAATTTATATTTACCTCCATTGAAGAATTATCAATTCAATTACTAAACCATTTTATTTAATCATTTAACTACTGAAAATATTATATCTCTTAATCGTGGAGCAGTTACTTGGAAAGAATATTCTTTCTCAACAATTTCCCTACCTGCCTTGCCCATTTTTTGGCGTAATTTAGGATCATTCTTTAATTTCTTTAAAGCGCTAACCCACTCATTAATATTCTTAGCTTGATAACCATTAATACCATGTCTAATAATTTTACTATTAACGCCCACCGGTGAACCAATCACGGGTTTACTACAAGCCATATACTGTATTAATTTAAAACCACATTTACCTTGTTCCCATGCATTATCTGGTAATGGCATAATCCCTACATCAAATTTTTGAATTTCCTTTGTTTCTGTTTCTTCAGACCAAGACACATATTTTACCGGCATATTTGTTGGCAAATCTTCTCTTTTTGCTCCGATAAGCACTAATCGAGCAGTATTATTTTTACAAATTTCCTCCAAAGCGGGTATAACCAATTTTAAATAATGAGAGGTAATAGAAGACCCGATCCATCCTATTGTAAAAATATCATTATTATTAAAGCAACTAATGTGATATTTTTCTAAATCAATAACTGTAGGCAATAACTCAACTCTTTTGGCACCAGCTTTTTTAGCCCTCTCTGATAAATATTCATTTCCAACTAGTACAGTATTTGCATGTTTCATTATAAGATCAATTTTATGTCCTAGAATCCATTTGATTAACTTAAATTTATTTTTATCGTATTGATGGAATATCGCATCATCATAATCAACTATATAGGAGGTTCTTTTTAGCCCTAAATTGAATTCAATCCAAGCAGGAAGCCATGGGAGTGCTTCTTTTTCTAACCATATTAAGTCAAAATTCTTGGCATGATATAAATTTATAATTCGCTTAATATATACCTTTAAAATTTTCACAAAATTTTTTTTTCTACCAGCATATAAAGCTTTAATGTAATCATTATTAAATAGTGGAGCTACGGCTATTTCAATCTTCTCTTTGCGTAAGTATGGAAGATATTGATAAAAACGATAACGGCTGCTTGCGCCAAGGTTTTCATATCGACTGAGGAGAAGAATTTTCATATTTACTCCTATTAAAATAATTAATCCTTAAGGTTAAGCCTGCTAACAACCAAAATAAAACTAATAATCTCGGCTCAAAAAATAATCAATCAAATATATTTGCAAAAATGTATTAAAAAATACTGGAAGTATAAGCTATCTTTAAAGATTTAATAAATAGATTATCCTTTTAGGTTCACAATACATTACCTCGCATATTTACTACTTTTATTGTCTACTTCCTTGGGGGCAGATTATTATCTTTTATTTGATAAAATTTTAGATATTCATAAAATAATTCTTGATTAGGATAAAATTTTTTACAAAACTTTATTCCTTCATGGACAAGATATGAGTAAAGAGTTGATGACTGAATCAATCGAATAACTTGCCCTGCAAGAGATTTTGCATTATTAGATTCAAAAAGCAAACCAGTTTTTTCAGAAAGCACTGTTTCTCGTAAACCAGGAATATTACTAGCTATAACTGGAACCCCAGCATCATAAGCCTCTAATGCAACAATTCCAAAAGATTCCATTCGTGAGGGAATTACTATTAAATCATAGTTAATTAAAGATTCCCTAATTTTATCAAATACACCTTTAAGTTGTATCTGATTTTCCAAACAATGTTTAGTTATTTGTTGGATTAAATTCTCTCTTTCAGGACCATCGCCGTAAATGTCACATAAAATGGGGAAATCTTCTTCAACCATAATTTTAATAGCATCTATTAAAACATCAAATCCTTTTACACGACATAACCTACCCATAGCAACTATTTTAGTATTTTGCCCCAATTGAAGTGCTTTTTTCCTTTTATAGCGGATATCATGAGTCTGATAAATTGGATATATCCAATTTTTTATCTTAAATACTTTATATGAGTAGGAGAAACCCAACTTGATTATTACTTCTTTTTTTAGGTCTTCTGATACACAACTTATTCGTTCAGTAAAGTGCCTTAAAATAAAAAGTTCGAGCCAGTTTTTCCACCCTAATAACCCAGCAGAACCTGTTTTACTAAATTGATGAACTGTAACAACAAACTTCATCTTATGTAAAAATACCATAGAAAGAACAGAAGTAAAAGTAGGAAAACGCCCATGTAAATGCACAATTCGGTCAGATTTTTTTATTCTAAGATATTGGAATAGTTTCCAACTTGAATTCCAAAAACGAGTCGGTCTGAAAGACATTTCGAGTATCTTATAAGGCAGATTTTCCTTGTAAAGTTTTTTACTCAGCCACCCATCTGAAGGGCAAATAACAGTATCTAATAAATTATAACTATTTAATAATTTGGCTAAATTAAAAACATGTATAGAAACCCCACATAGTTCAGTCACAGATGGAATAAGAATAACTTTCAATTTAATATCCCCTATACTTTTTACTATTAGACACTGCCATGGCAGCGTATAATAGTAAAAAGGTGGTGCCACCATAAAATGGATCTACCAAAACATTACCGAAAATAGAAACGATAAAAGCAATAGAAGTGGTAATAGATGCTATCGGTATGGTTTCTAAGTCTTTATTTTTTCTGATCTTTAATATAGGCCATACTATTATAAATAGAATAGGAAACAGTCCTAAAAGTCCTAACCAAAGACTTATATTCAAGAAAAAATTGTGGGCTGAAGCTACCCCCAAAAAGCGGTCAGTCGTTCTAAAGCCATAACCTAACAAAAAATTCAAGATTCCATCTAACCAGATATTTATACTTTTAATCCAGAGTGCTATTCTTGTAATCGCAGATATATACTCGGAAGAACCCTTTATAAAGGTCGCTGACAAGCGATTAATCCTTATTATATATGTTGTTCCAACTATTATAATAAAAATTGTCATTAAAATAATATTCATATATTTAATTGTTGACTTAGTAATTATACCATGTATAAATATTCTCTTTAACCGAGGAAAAACAAGAACAATGCACCCAACAAAGAGAGCAAAAATGGCGCTTCGAGATTGTACAAGAATTAAACCAATTAGATTTAAAATAAATCCCACATAAAACTTAATATTTTCTCTTTTCCATAAATATCCGCTGTCCCAAAATAAACAATATAATGAAAGAAGGATAGCTAATGTGTAAATAGCTCCTATTTCATTATAGCTAGCTTGTCTTCCTAAACCTTCACCACCTGCAGCAGAAAAAAAACCTGCTATTCGATGCAATCCTTTATTTGTCATATAAAGATAAACTGAGAATACAGAGAGTATATCGCCAGCAAAAATAATATTTCTTATAATGATCTTAAATTCCTTTTTACTTTTTATAAAAAGCAGGGCTAATCCACCCCATAGTATGGTTTGAGTAAAACGAAATAATGGAGGCCAAGCAACCTGATAATCAGGAACTACCATTAATCCAAGTAATGTAATTAAATATATGAATATTACTAAAACGAGAAATATTAATACATTACGGCGCAATTTCCCATAAAATAATATATGTAATATACCTGTATTTAATGATAATAGAAAAATTAAATCTATCACTCTAATAGATAATCCATAAAGTATAGCTACTTCCCATGGATTAAGGAGTGCAACTAAAGGCATTATCATAAGAAGCCATGCACCAAATTTTCTGATAATATCATCCATAGGCTTAAAATTACTTAAATTAATCATATGAATACTTTCTTAAATGCTTTATACTTTATTCGCAATATTAAGGTCACGTCGAAACTTTGATAACATGTTTTCGGTAATCTTTTCTGTACTTGGTGCATCATTTACAGCGAATAGCATAGCTTGACGTATTGTTTCTGCAGGGATACCTTGCAAGTATTTTGATTTTTGAAAATAATATTTTATATTAAATAAATATTTTACATAAACTTTGTAAAGAGTATACCATAAGAAGTATTTGAATTTTGAAAAATTTCTCTTCTTAAAAATAATCTTTGAGAGTGCACCATTATACACATAAGTTGGATCTGTCCAATCATGGGAATTGCTTGCTTCGTGATAAATAGAAAAATCAGGGCAATATATTAAACGATAACCTGACTTTATTGCCAGTGCAGAAAATTCCCACTCTTCTTTTCCAAAAAAATATGCTTCCGGCAGTAAACCGATCTTTTTAAAAACGTTACGTTTAACAAGCATTAATGCCCCGGAAATGAATTGCCTATCGGCAATAATATCATATTGTCCTTTGTCAATTTTGTTATACCCTATATGTTTCTCAGAAAACCAAAAGCTGATATATCCGCCAGTGCTCCAGATTCGGTTTTTTTCTGGCCAAAATAGAATTTTACCACCCAAAATGCCAATTTTTTTATCTGATTCTGCAAGGACTATTGCCTTGTTTAAAAAATCATTCTTAAAGACAATACAATCATTATTTAGGAGTAATATATAATCAGCCCCTTCATCTATAGCTTTTTTTATTCCGCGATTACAACCAGCCGCAAAACCAAGGTTAGCCTCGTTGAATACAAAATTAATTTTCGATATGGTTTTAAAATCATTAACAAGCCTTTGCATTGAATTATCTGAAGAACAATTGTCCACAAGATATATTATATAGTTAGGATATTTTAAATACCGCATTGATTCAATACATCTATTAGTTATCATGTAATTATTCCAATTAAGAACAACAATGGCAACTATAGGCCAAGATTTTAATTTATTCTCTGCAAATATATTTTCGTTTATTGTAATACTCACAATTATTTTTCCCTTTCTAAATCTTTTACATTTTTGACTTATATAACTTGAATAAAAATTGGAATAAAAAACTATCTTAACCTATAATTCTTCTTTATCCATTTCCGATATTCCCCGCTTCTTATTCTATCTACCCAATCTTTATTATCCATATACCATTTAATGGTTTTATCTAAACCTTCTTCAAAGTTAAACTTCTGTCTCCAGCCCAGTTCCTGCTCTATTTTATCACAATTTATGGCATATCTTCTGTCATGTCCGGGTCTATCTTTGACAAAAGTAATTAATCTCTTGTAACAATCTTTGTCTTTCCCCTGTAACTGCCCAATCTTCTCGCAAAGGAAATTAACTAATTTTATATTTTCCCATTCATTTTCTCCGCCAATATTATAGGTCTCACCAACTCGCCCATGGTTTATTATCTTCCAAATTGCTAAACAATGATCCTCAACATATAACCAATCCCGTATATTTCTTCCATCACCATATACCGGCAATTCTTTTTCTTCTAAAATATTTAAAATCATCAGAGGAATTAGTTTTTCCGGAAATTGATAGGGACCATAATTATTAGAACAATTAGAAACGGTTGCGGGCAAACTATAAGTTTTATAATAAGCCCTTACCAGATGGTCTGAGGAAGCTTTGGAGGCAGAATAAGGACTGTTGGGTTTATAAGCGGTATCCTCATAAAAATATTTCCCCTCTTCAATAGAGCCATAAACTTCATCTGTACTAATATGATGAAAGAGTACGTCTTCCCTACCTTCCCAATTTTCCCTGGCCACTTCCAAAAGATTAAAAGTTCCCATTATATTACTTAGCACAAAATCTTTGGGTCCAAAAATAGACCTATCTACGTGAGATTCAGCGGCAAAATTGACTACTGTATCAATGTCATGTTTCTCAAATATCTTTTTAAGGCTATCAAAATCACAGATATCTGCCCTTTCAAAAAAATATCTTTTCCCTCCAAAATTATCTTCTATCTCTTGCAGATTCTCTAAATTTCCGGCATAGGTTAATTTATCTACATTGATAATTTTCCCGCTAAATTTAGTTTTCCTAAAAACATAATGGATAAAGTTTGAGCCAATAAATCCTGCTCCCCCGGTTACTAAAACATTTTCTACCTTTCTTACCATTTCTCCACCCTACTTTCTAAACCTTCTCTTTCTCTCTTTAAAGCTACTAAAAAATCTTCCAATGCCTTATCCCAATCTCTAATCTTTAGATCAAATACCTTTTTTATCTTCTCTTTAGATAAAACTGAATATCTTGGTCTCCTGGCTGCTGTAGGATAATCCTCAGTTTTGATAGGCTGTATCTCTACCTTTTTATTGTCTTCAATCAATCCTAATCTCTTAGCTTTTTTATAAATGGTCCGGGCAAATTCATACCAGCTGATTGCTCCTTCATTGGTAAAATGATATACTACATAATTAACCGAGTCATCTTCTATTATCTTTAAAATAGCTCCAGCTAAATCCATCGTATAAGTCGGAGATCCCCACTGGTCATCTACTACCTTTACTAAATTTCTTTCTTTAAATAATCTTAACATAGTATAGACAAAATTGTTACCCTGTAATCCATAAAGCCAGGCGGTGCGGATAATAAAATATTTCTCTAATATATTTTTTATCTCTTCTTCCCCGGCTAATTTACTCTTGCCATATATATTTATAGGATTAGTTTTATCATCTTCGCTGTAAGCAACAGCGCCCCTCTCTTGCCTGCCATCAAAGACATAGTCAGTAGAAATATGAATTAATCTAATCTGTCTATTTGCCGAAAATAAGGCAATATTCCTAACTCCATCTTTGTTTATCCTGAAGGCCTCGTCTATCTCTTCTTCTGCCTTATCTACTTTAGTATATCCTGAACAATTGATTATCCATTTAATCTTCTTATCTTTTCCAAATTTCTCCAGTGCTTTATAATCACCAATATCGATTTCCTTATCACTAGCCCAATAAATAAGCCCTCGCTCTTTTAATAATTTTTCTACATCATTACCCAGCATTCCTTTATTTCCGATAAGCCAGATCATAGATTATTTGTCCTCTTCAATAAAATCTAAATAAAATTCATCCTCTTTATCTTCGTGTCTTATTTCATCAACCTCTTCTTTCTTATCCCAACCTCTATATAATTTATCGGGATAATTTAACACCATTCCGTCTACCTCTTCTGAGGTATTTTTATAACCATGAACTACCCCGGGAGGAACAACCACCCTTATAGGATTATCTTTTCCCCCAATTACCTCCAGGCAATTTCCATAATTATCACTTTCTTTTCGATTGTCCCAAAGCTTAACCTTAAAATTGCCCGGCCCCATAAAACAAAATATATCGGTTTGCTTGTTATGTTCATGAGGTCCTCGGGTTATTTCTGGTTTCGTATAAGAAACATAGCTCATCACCGGTTGCAAATTATCCGGCAAATTATCTACTCTAAAGGTCTCTACTAAAAATCCTCTCTCATCAGAAAATTTATTTAGTTTTTCAATTATTACCCCTTTAATTTCCCCTTCTTTAAAATCCATCATCATCTCTACCTCTATTTTTATGTTCTTTTAAGATTATCTTTAAATATTTTTTATATTCATTCTCTGGTGATTGGTCAATTATCTTTCCAAATTGTTTACTATCTATATAACCCATCCGATAGGCTACTTCTTCTATGCAACCAATCTTTAATCCCTGTCGTCTTTCGATAGTAGCAATATAATTAGAGGCATCCATCAGGCTATCCGGAGTTCCGGTATCTAACCAGGCATAACCTCTTCCTAACAGTTCTACTTTTAGATTACCTTGCTTTAGATATTTTAAATTTACATCGGTTATTTCCAACTCCCCTCGAGCCGAGGGTTTTAAATTTTCAGCAATATCTATTACCTTATTATCATAAAAATATAAACCGGGGACGGCATAATTTGACTTTGGATATTTTGGTTTTTCTTCAATACTTATAACTCTATTGTTTTCATTAAACTCTACTACTCCATATCTTTGCGGGTCAGCTACCCAGTAGCCAAAAATGTAAGCTCCACTTTTAAGGTTGGCCATCTTCTGTAAAGTAGTAGAAAAGCTATGACCATAAAATATATTATCCCCCAGTATCAAACATACTGAATCCTCCCCGATAAACTCTTCTCCAATAATAAATGCCTGGGCAATCCCCTCTGGCATGGGTTGTTCTTTATAACAAATATTAAGTCCAATCTCCCGCCCATCTCCGAAAAGCTCTATAAATTTTGGTAAATCCTGGGGGGTAGAAATGATTAATATATCCCTAATCCCGGCTAACATCAAAGTAGACAAAGGATAATATATCATCGGTTTATCATATACTGGAATTAATTGCTTACTTATTACTTTAGTTAAGGGATTGAGTCTGGTCCCTGCCCCACCGGCTAAGATTATGCCTTTCATTGGATACTCCTTTAAATTATTTTTAAATATAAATCTGTTCTTTAGTTTTCCGATAAATTCTTAAAGCCGTTACATACACACTTTGGCCAAAAAATGAAACTAATAATGCCGCTAAAAATTTAATATTAAATGGCTGCGTTTTAACAGCTTTTACTATGTAATTTCTACCCTCTATAAAAAAATCATTTGATGAACATAAACTAACACCGATATTAAAATAATATCTTGATAATAACCTTTTATCTTTTTTTATATCAGGGTATATTTTGAAAGCTTTTGCAAAATAAATTTCTCCCTCCTTGATTTCTCCATTTACACACAAGCTAGTACCAATACCTAAATAATGCTTTACCAGTACTTTTTTATTTTTTTTTATATCTTTAAAATACTTTTTCAAAATTAACTTTTGTGCTGCAATAAGAGCTTTAGCATTAGAAGAAATACAAATTTCTGTATCAAAATAATTAACTAATGGTTCATTAATGTGAAAAAAATAGTAATATTTTGATAACCTAATAAAAAATTCTAAATCTATAAATCTGGGGAATTTTTCATCAAACATTCCAACTTTGTCAAATACTCCTTTTTTGATCAATGATGTTCCTATGCCTATATTACTTACGCCATAATCTAATGCTTGCTTGTATATTATTTTATGTTTAGGCATTATTTTGGGTGAATAAAAATAAGTTTTTTTATTCTCTGTTATTCTCCACATGTCTGTATAAACAATTCCCACTTCTTCTGACACATCTCTAAAAACTCTCATTTGTTTTTCCAATTTTTCTGGTAACCATTCATCATCACTATCTTGAAAGGCTATATATTTTCCTGTAGCGAATTTAATTCCAGTATTTCTTGCTGTCGCTCCACCTTTGTTTTTTCCATGTTTAATATATCTAATCCTTTTATTTTGTTTCTGACATTTTTTAATTAGTCCCTCTGTATTATCCGTAGAGCCATCATCCACAACAATAATTTCAAAATTCTGGTAGGTTTGATTCAACACGCTCTGAATAGCTCGGCCAATAAGATGAGCACGATTATAAGTTGGAATAATTACACTTACAGTTGGATTTTTTTTCATAATTTTCTCACATATTCTATAATAAAAATTTATTAATCATTTCTTAAAATAAATATTCTTTGATTCGTAAAAAAATTTACTATTTATTTTATTCAAACTTGATACTATTATATATTTTAAAATTAAATATCTTACTTAAATTTTAAAATTTTAAAGGCGATAATATCTCTCACCCAGATTATCAACATTAATATTATTTGATATATTCACCCCATCAATTATTATCGTTTCTTCATCTTTATTATCAATTATTTTAAGATATTTTCTTATATTTTCTCTAAATACGGAATGCGAAGTTACAAATATTATACATTCTGCCCATTTTAAAATTTCTTCTATATTTTCTTCGGAATGAAACTGTCCAGAATTCGTTTTTATAGATTTTACATGAGGATCATAAACTTCAATCTCAGCATTTCTTTCTATAAGTTCTTCAATAATTCTAATTGCTGGAGACTCTCTAGTATCATCAATATCAGGCTTATAAGCTAATCCTAAAATTGCAATTTTTGAATTTCTAATTTTCTTATTTATCTTTTTAAGTCCCTCCTCCGCCAAATTAACCATATGAATAGGCATAAAATCATTTATTTCGCCAGCTGTTTTAATAAATCTCGGTATTAACCCAAATTGCTTCGCACGATAAGATATATAATAAGGGTCAAGCGGGATGCAATGACCTCCCACTCCCGGACCTGGATAAAAAGGCATAAATCCGTATGGTTTTGTTTTTGCAGCTTCTATAGTCTCCCATACATTTATACCCATCTTTTCAAAAATTATTGCTAATTCATTAATTAAAGCAATATTTACATTTCTGAAAACATTCTCTAACATTTTTACTGCTTCAGCTGTTTCACAATTACTTACCTTTACAATTCTTTTCACAATTGTCCCATATAAAAGCGCTGCAGTTTCACAAAATTCAGAGTTAATACTTCCAACTACTTTAGGTGTGTTTTCAATTCCAAATATTTTATTACCTGGATCAACTCTTTCTGGAGAATAAGCAATTCCAAAATCCTTTCCAATCTTTAATCCACTTTCTTCTTCTAAAATTGGAATCAATATTTCTTTGGTAGTTCCTGGATATGTTGTACTTTCCAAAATTACGAATTGACCCTTCTTTAAACTTTTACCAATTAATCTCGCTGATTCTTTTACAAAACTCAAATCAGGAGTTTTATCGGGTTTTAAAGGAGTAGGAACACAAATAATTATAAAATGACATTTTTTAATATTATTAAAATCGTAAGTAATCTTAAAATTATCATAATTAATTTTCTCTTCTTTTAAATTTTCAATGTATATTTCTCCATTATTTAATTTTTCAACCTTTTCCTTATTGGTTTCAAAGCCAATGACTTTAAATTTTTTTGAAAAAGAAAAAGCCAAAGGCAAACCAACATATCCCAAGCCAATGATTCCAACTGTGATTGATTTATCTTTAATTTTCTGTTTTAAATTTACAATCCATTCCATTTTTTATTTTTCTCCTTTATAAAAATAATCTATGTTTTTTATTTTTTATTTACTTAAAATATAAATATTGCCGACTAATTGCTTTTAAGACTATTTTAACAAATAAATGCTTTTAATTTTTTATATTTCAGTGATAGTCAATTCAATATTTCAACTTACCAGGCAATAATAATATTTTATAAAATATTTTTTTAAATAATCTAATTGCAAGCAAAATAGTGAAAGCAAATTTTGCAAAAATAGTTAAGTTTTTTAATTTTATAATTTTAAAATAGGTTAATATTCCTATATTTAAACCCTTTTTAAAGTACATCATAAATCGCCATGTTTGTCTCTTCAAAATAACAAATTCCTCAATACTTCTTAATATAAAATTACTTTTAAATAACATATAGGTATTATTAAAAATTTCTCCTAATAAACCATCGTCCTTATAACCCCAATCTTTTTTTACACCTTCAGTAACATTCACAGGATATTTGGTTAAATGCAATGATTTACCTCTCATACAATTAAAACCCACGAAAAACATAAATGGATATATATTTGATAATCCACCTCTTTCATAGGCTTTCAATGTTCCTTCCCTAAGGAAAGTTATTCCGCTTAGTTGATGCCCTTTGTCCATCAGCGCTATTACTGATTTAAACCCTCTTTTATATCTTCTGGTTGGCTTATTAACATCTCGCGTCCCAGTTATAGTACCGTCAGTTTTAACTCCTACAATACTCGGAACAATACATGTAATAGTATTATTATGTGTTATTTCATAAATAACACATTCCAAATATTCTTGTTTAAGGTAATCGTCGTCCCCTAAATACATAACATATTTAGCACTAGATTTTGATAAAACAAATACCGCATTTCTTTCAAGTCCATTATTTCTAAATTGTTTATAAAGCCGAATATCAATATCTTTGTTCTTATCAATATATTTCTCTACAATTGTAATGGTATTGTCATTGGAATAATTATCGGAAATAATAATTTCTACAATTTCTTGACAATTAAGTTTTCTAATATATTGGGATAGCAGTTCAATGTTTTTAAGGAGTTCATTTTGCCTATTGTATGTTGGTATTAATATGGAAAGTAAATGTTTTTTCATAACTTAAACCTCAATAATCTGTTAAAGTTGTTCAATGATTTGGTTATAGATTTTCCTTACTTGTTTATTCCTTGTCTCAGGTGAAAATTTTTCTCTCTGAAGTTTCTGGGCTGCTGCTCCCATATTTCTAATTAAATTTATATCATTAATTAATAATTCTGTTTTAGTTACAATCTCATCAACCATTTCTGAGAAATCTCCTTGTTTAAACTTTGCTCTTACAATTTCTTGGAAGTGATCCCATGTTTTCCATTCAATTCCAAAAGCCCCGTCATACATAGATATGGGTGTATCAATGAGGTAACCCGTCTGACCATCCAAAATTAGTTCGTCTTTGTCGTAGATTCGTGTGGCAATTATTGGAACACCAAAAGCCATAGCCTCAAGATAAACCACGAAAGAATCTTGAAGATTAGGCAGTATCATAACATGACCGTTTCTAAACAACTTAGAACGAAGCCGGTCAGTCATCATAGGAACATTCAAAAGATTAACTCCTTTTGGTAGAGGGTAGTTCAATGGAACATCACTACTGACAAGCTGCATTCTTATATCAGTTTCATACTTTTTCCTTAAAATCCGAAATGCTTCAATTGCAATCGGTATTCCTTTGCCCCAAAACTTGTTCCCTATTGTCAATATTGTAAAAGGTCCTTTATGATTATGCTGATTTTCAGGTTGTATGGGATATATTGGTCGAACAATATGTATTTTATTCCGAATATTTGAAATATCTACATACCTTGAAGTTTCCCTTATTGCACCCTGACTTGGAACAAAAATAGCTTGACATTCTTTACTTTCTAACTGTCTCTGAATTTTATTTACAGAATTAATCATATAAACGTAATCTCGAGATTTACCACTCATCATAAGTACATGCTCATAATCAATTATAAATGGTTTTGTATTATCTTTTGGCACAAAATTTAAAAAATGACATAATCTTGCAAGCTTTCGTAATGTATATGGGGCAGGAGGAAATGTCTGATAAGATTTCCAGAATGGATGCTCACTCTTTTGCATATAGATATGCCGATTATCACGAAAAAAGTTTATGAATCCTTCCATATTATTATATAATTTTTTACTTATTCTACTTTTTAATGAAAGTGTTTTTTGCATATTTTACTATCCTTTTGAACTCCTTAATACAAGTATATGTCGTATTTTATTCCAAACAGCCAAAACCTCTTTCTTGAAAAAGATTATACTTGTTATCGATAAAATTAAAAGAAAAAATAGAAATTTAGTAATAATTGTTATTGCTAATGGCTCTACTGGTATTAAATTTAAAATCCAGTAACTAAGAAAAATAATAAAAGCAATCACAGATGTACGAATAAACCGGTAAGGTATTAGATATAGGTGCTGGGCGAATAAACCAGTTAATAATGTTTGAATAAAATAAGCAATAGTTGTCGCAATGGCTGCACCCATTATCCCCCAATGCGGTATTAACAAGCTATTAAGTATCAAATTCAATCCAGCAGCTATGGCAATCGCGATCGTCTGATAGTAACTTTTACCCGAAATATTAATTCCAGCAACTAGTACAAAATTAAGGCCGTACAATGCATAAGCTACAGAAATCCAGATTACAACCGAGGAAGCTGACCAATATGGCGCAGGAGCTAACAGGCGAACAAGATATGGTGACGCCAAACTTAATCCTACGGCACTAGCTATAAAAATAAAGCAGGTAATTTCAAACAAACGCTGAATTATAATACCACTATCTTCACGTTTCGCTATTCTATAAATAGTTGGCGATATTGAAGTAGTCAAGGGAATCACAATTAACATTTGTGATAGTAACCCAATTCGATATGCAACTCCATATATTCCAACATCTGCTGTTGATGTAAGTTTTTGAAGAAAAAAACGATCAGATGATGTCATAATATAAAAAGATATAGCCGCAGGAACCATAGGCAGAGCAAAATGAAGCATTCTGATAAGACGCTGACCTGACCATTGAAAACCAGCACGGTGAAAAAGAAAAATAGAATAACCTATACCAAAGGAAGCTGCTAAAATAGTTTGATAAAGATATAATTCATACAAACCTTTTTTTTGAATTAACAAAACCCATATACTTACCATTATAGCAAAAGCTGCCCATAGAAAAGATAAGAAAGCATAAGCGGTCATCTTGCCAGTAACAATCATATATCTTAAAGTAATTATACCAAAAGTCAAAAAAAATGTTTTGATAAAAATTAACCGAAACAAACTAGGAACTATTGAATTATTAAGATTAAGACAAAATGCAAGTTTACCAGAAAACGCAATCGCAATGACCATTACAAAAAAGCTAAATACAGAAATAAATAAAAAAGAAGTACTAAGTGTCTCTTTACGCTGTTCTTCAGTATCTGATATTTGTAGGAATTCACGATTAAAAGCAGAAGGCATACCAAGTGCCATTAAAATTCCTGCCATTTCAGCAACGATATTTACAATTTCAATTGTACCGTATTCGCTAACTGAAAAAGTCCGGGTATAAAGCGGTAATAAAATAAAACCTAATGCTTTGGTCGAGATACTGCCTATAGTCAATATAAAAGTATCTTTTCCTATCTGTTTAAATACTTTGTACATTTTATTTAACTATTTATAAATAAATATATACTGGAAGAAATCCAGTTTAATATTTTATTTATTCCCTCTCGTTTCAATATTTTTGGTTCCCATTTGAAATATTTTTTTAGCTTTCGAATATCTGCCACAAAAATTTTTTGATCGCTTTTCCTCCAAGGAATCTTCTTATAATTTATTTTTATATATAATTCCTTTTCTAATATATTAAAAAACTCAATTAGAGATAAACTATTTTCAATTCCACCTCCCACATTAAATACTTGCCCTTTTGCTTTATCTATATTTTTACTCACTTTTAAATAAAGATTTACCACATCATCTACATATAAGATATCTCTCACTTGTTTCCCATTTCCTGAAATA
>Ga0210003_1001761_pt1 | contig 18783 bp, 26 predicted proteins | sample LantaG_FD_182804 | JGI IMG/M metagenome (GOLD analysis project Ga0210003, IMG submission 182804) | Deep subsurface microbial communities from Baltic Sea to uncover new lineages of life (NeLLi) - Landsort_02402 metaG (SPAdes) (version 2) | ecosystem: Environmental > Aquatic > Marine > Oceanic >...
TTGAAATATTTTTTTTATATTTTTTCGTGTTCTGTTCCTTTTATAAACCAATCATATATATGTTCTGCACAATAAGATATTCTTTTATTTTGTTGGTCATATCTTTTAATTATTTCATCAATTTCTGGATTGTATTCAAAAACTAAATCAATCATTTCTTGTACAACATCAATCCTTTTAAAATCTTTTTCAGATATTCTTTTTTCATTACATATAATATCTAACAAATCTCGTTTTACTTTGTAACCATATTGAGTTAATTTAGAACCAAATGCTTCGATTATTTTTTCTTTCTTTTTTATAAATTCATAAAATAATTTTTTAGCATCTTCTTCATCTATTTTAAATTCATTTCCTTGTGGTAATATAACTTTACCATTTGTATATAAATAATAAAATTTATCATCTCTTATAATTTTAACACCACCACTAATCATTTCAACACCATCATTCATATTAAGCATACCTCTTAATAAACCTTTAATTTCTTCTTTTCTATTATTTAATAAATTGTCGAAATTATTCAATTTATTTCTAACAGTAGATATTACACCCTCGTTTATAAATTCTTCGTATTTTTTAATACCCATAATATATTTATTTTATTGATTTTAAATATTCAGCTATTTCAGGTCTATCAAAATGATTTGATAATTCTACCAATGTGTATTTTATTTTAGAGGATTGGTTTGATGCATACCACACATTTACAGTGGAATCAGTATCAGCACCCAATTCAACTAATGTTTTCACAGTATCTAATTGTCCACCCTGTATCGCTCTACCAATTGGTGTATAATAACCATCATATTCATTTACATCTTTACCATTTTCAATTAAAAATTTAACAATATCAGAGTAACCATTTTGGGATGCATTTGACAATGATAGTTTATTAAAATCAGCTCCTAATTCTAATGCTTTTTTAATTCCTCCCAAAAATCCTATATCAAATGACTTTATTAACATATCATTATATAATCCTTTAAATAGATTATCATCTGATACTCCAGTCATTTTGTTTCTTAAACTTTCATCAAGTTTAAATTTTGAAAATTTTTTAATCATAATAGTTATATATTAAAAAACCCCGATAATTTTTCGGGGTTTATTTTTTAAAGTGTTGCAATAGTTCTTAACATTGCCTTTAGGTTCGGATCCGGATGACAGTCCCATTTTTGGTGGTCATCAGGATATGGTCTATATGAGGTGTGTGTCCATACACCAGGTTCACCACCTAATGCTCTATCATTAATATCAAACATCTTATCACCTTTATAATCTAAAGGAATACCATATAATTGTTTCCAAAATAATAATAATTCTCCAACTGTTTTTAATTGAGCCACATTATATCTTTGAAAATATTGTTGACCTCTATATGGTGGATTATATTCAATAACTTGTGAATCACTAATACTTACTATATTACCATATACAGTTTTATATTTACCACTTTCTACTTTTTCTAATTGACCCCAGTTATCAATTTCTATTGCAATTGATTCTTTATTTAATTTAACATTTCTTGATGACCAATCAGTAAAACCTCTTTGTTGTAGTAATGTACTCGGTACACCAATATGATGTGCCCAATATTTCGAACTGAAACATTGATAAGGTACACCGTCTGTTCCAACTATTATACAAGTTGCTATTCTTGCAGCATCACTTAACCATGATGCTACATCACCACGAATACCCTCACCAGATACGGTATGGTGTAAAGTTATCTGCTTTTTAGGGAATTCATAAGGATGATATTGATCTTCTGGAAAGTCTACTGCTTGTATTTTTGATAAATTAATTGGTTTTAGTTTTGACCAATTATTTTCACTATAAATTGTTAATTCATCTATTGTTGCCATTACTTTTTTGATTTGTTTTTTAAATTATTTTTCCAGTTTATATATTTAATATCAGCGGTTTCCTTACCATATTTTTCAATCCAAACATCATATATTGACTTACCATACATAGGGTTATTTTCTCCTTTTGTAGATATTGATATTTTCTTTTTAGTTTTTTCTGAAAGTTTTTTACCCAAATGATTTTGTCTATTCTTTTCTTTTGATTCTTCTGAATGTTTTTTACCTTTCATCCATGTATTTTTTCCTCTATTTGATGAACCGCATCTATAATTAGATTCAGTACTTCTATTTCTTGATGATTCACCTATTTTTTGTTTTGTTTCCTCAGACATATTTAATTTAAGTTGTTTTATCTTGTTTTTTGTTTCCTCAGAACGTTTTATACCTTTATTATATTTTCGAATTTTTTCTATTGATTCTTTAGAATGTGATTCAACACCATTTCCTGTTCCACCTAAAGGACTTATATTATAACCAGTTGGTACTAAAGTATCAAATAAATTAATATAATATTTTTCATCATTTCTAGAATCTATATAACTGTCATATTTTTTTAATGTTAATCTTATAAAATTGTTTTTTGAATATTTAGATATAGCTTCTTTAATAGCTACACCACTTCCTATATATTTATCGTTTATATTATTTGTGGAGTGTGAACCAATGTAACATTTACCGTTTGATTTATTTATTGTTAAATAAACTATATGATATTTTTTACTCAAATTAAATATATTATTTTTTGCCTACTTTTTTCAATAGGGCTTCTCTGTATTCTTCTTTACTTAATGTTTGATCAATCATATATTTCCTACCATTATTTTTATCGTCTGTTGCGATCCAAACATTATTATCAGTAGCATATTCCTCAATTTTTTTATAATTATATTCTTCGACTTCTGTTTCGGTTTCTTCTGATTCATCTACTTTTCTTAATGTTTCTAATAAATAACTTTCAATATCTTCTATTTCTTTATCAGTCCATTCAATTTCATAAATATCTTCATCTTTAAAAATTAATATTGTTTTACCTGGAAGATTAACATCTTCATAAAATTTTACTTTGTTTGCGATATGTCCAAAATCCATTAAAGAAGTATCATAAAGATTTGTGTATTTAATTTGGAATTCGTTTAATTTTCTGAAACGATTATTTTCATCGTTTACTAATTTTCTAGATTTACCTAAGTTCAATGTAAAAAAAGGCAAATTTCTAAGATTCCTTAAAAAATAGGAATTAGCTACTATGTTCATCATATATAAAATATATTATTTTTTAGAATACATCAGTATCTTCTAAATCGGTGTCATCGTCAGAAAGAGTTCCTTCATCTTCTTCTTCACCTAAAATAGAGTCTGATACTTCATCCATTTTTCCAAATAATTCTAAGATAGTATCTTCACTAAGTTCTTTAATTGGTACATCTTCCCCAATTTCCCTTAATAATTCTCCGCCTTCAATATCATATCTTTTTAATTTAATATGACATTCATCTAATACTTCTTCTTCAACTTCTTGTAGAGTAACAATAACAATTACTTGATAGTAAAAATTATCATCTTGAAAATCGAATTTTAAATATTTTTCTATGTTATTGGTAGTTTCAATCTCAATATCATATAATTCCGTATCAATAGAAAAACTTCCTTCTGAGAACCAAAATTTAATATTTTTTTCTAATTCTACAAAGAATTTTCTAATCCTATATTCAGGATCCTCTACATATTTTTCATTTAAGAACTTGGTATAATTTAGAAGTTTTTTCATTAAATTTTATTTGTTTAATCTTATATATTATTTGGTGGAATTACATTTTTATATATAATATTATTATTGTCCAAAAATTAAAGAAAAAGTGATGCAATTAAAGAGGTTCAGTGAATTTATAAATGAAAGTGTAAACGATAAATATGCACTATTAGATATTCTAAGAGAATATGGTGTATATAATCCACCTGAATTTATGAATTATTTAAATGATTTAGGATATACTATTATTGAATTAGATCCTGTTGGAAGAGGAATACAAGAAAGTTTTAATACTTTCGATAAAGTGTTTGAAGATGATGATGAAGGAGAATGGGAAGATACAGAAGAGGATAAACTGAACAATTTTTTAATAAGTAGAGGTGTTAAACAATATGCACTTGACAGTTTTTTCAATGATTTGCACAAAGAATTCGGGTTTGTTATTGTTAAAGATACAGAGTGGGAAGCAACTGATGATGATTTTGAACCAGAAAATGAAAGTAATATAAATGAAGATATGGATTTGAAATATAAATTACAAAAAAGATTAAACCCAACATTGTTTCAGAGAATTTCAAAAATAGGAATGATTATGATGGATATTAGTTATCATGGTTTAAGAACAAGATTAGATATTCCTGATGATGATCAATATATGCACACAATGAATTTTGTATATGATGGTCTTAAAGTACTAAAAGGAATTTCTAAATTAGAAAAATGGATAGAAAAAAAGAGTAAAGAACATAATTTAAGTACTGATGATAGAACAGAATTTAATGAATTTATAATTAGAACTATAAAAGAATTACACTATCAATATCCTCGAAAATTTAAAGGAGAGTTAACAAATTTCGAACAAGATGATATGGATGAATTTGTTAATACGTTTAATCAATTAGTTGATAAATATAATGTGGGTAAGAAAATATATCAAGAACACGAAAATAAAAAAAGAAAATAATATCATGGGAATAATGAAATTTGAAGATTATCTAAAAGAAGATAATGAATTAGTAGGTAAAAGAATACGTTTAATTCAAATGGGAAATGATCCTAATCCAGTAGAACCAGGAACAGAGGGAGTTATTGACTTCGTTGATGGTATCGGACAATTACACGTTAAATGGGATAACGGAAGAACATTAGCAATTGTTCCCGAAGAAGATGAATATGAAATAATAACAGAAAATGAAGCTGGTGGTGGTGCATCTACAACCGCAACTCCCGGAAGTGGTCAAGCAGTTGGTGGTGTAGGAAGTGGTGACGCAGGTATGACATTTACATCTGCAATGGGTGTTAATGTCGGTGGTTGGGATTCAGGAACATCTTTCTCTACTAATTCAAACGTTAAAGGAATGGGTGCAATTAAATCAGCTCAACCTTCTTCAGTTCCAGGTGATGTTAAAGGTAGTACAAAAGGTAGTGGTGATATAGGTTCTAAAGGTGGATCTTTTATGAAACAAGCAGCTGGTGGTGTAAAAAAGAAGAAAAAGAAATCTCAATCTGCACAAAAAAGAAATCAAACTGCACAAAAAATAGATGACCTCTATGTTACTAAATATTCACAAACTGATAAAGGAGATGGTAAAATAATTCAAAATTGGAAAACATTTAATGGTGGTAAAAAATAATTGATAAATTTTTAATGAAAAAGTTTACTGACCTTTTAAATGAAAATATACAACAAGCAACTGCTTATCTTAGAACAAAAAATATTGTTCCCGAAGATGATTATTTGTTTCAAGTAATTAAAGATAGATTCCAAGGAAAAGAAGGATATATAGGTTGGTTTACTAAAATAGCGCATGAAGATATTAAACCCAATACTCGAAATAATGGTGAAGTTATAAAGGAAGTAGAAAGAATATTTAAGAAAATAGAAGAAAACCCACAAATTATAGAATTATTAGAAACACCAGTAACACAACAAAAATCATTAGAAGATTTTCAAGATGATTATGAAAAATCCGTTCTTAAATATAAAGCAAAAAATATTTATAATCAGTTCCCAAGAACACAGAAAAACTTAATAGATATTACAAAAAAAGACACATTAAGTTTATTATCAAAACTTAATGATACGGATCATAAAGCCTTTATTAGAAAAATATCATCTTATCATACTAAAGATGAATTGTTAAAAGGTATAGAAAGATTTTTATCTGGTGATACAAATGCTGAGTTTGATAGTATATTAGATAATTTAGAAAAAATTGGTTCACCTATTGTTTATGCTGATGAAAATAGAGATTTAATTATTGCTAATATATTAACTTCTAAACAATGTGATAGTATTGGTTCTAGAACATCTTGGTGTATTGTTGGTAGTTCATCTACATTTAATTCTTATGTCAATCCAGATAATGCTGGAATACAATATGCTATTTATTTAACTGATAAATCTTTTAGCGATGATAATAGATTAATCGGTGCAACATTTAATGTGAATGGTTTTAGTACAGCACATAATGTCACTGACGAATACATATCACAAACAGACCTTAAAAAAATCTTGAAAGATAAAGGATATGATATTAATAAATTAATGATTACAAAAGATGCATTAAAGGATAGAAATATAGATAATTTTAATATTAAATCTTTAATACAAGTTGGATTCACTTTTGATGAAGTAATGAAGAAAAAGAAAAAATTTAACTATAATGATATATTGTAAGACAACACGAATTAAGAAATGGTAGAAAATATAAGTATGATAAAGACTTATTAAAATATATTGAAAATGTGAAGGAGTAACAAATTATGGCTGATATTAAATACGATGGATATATTAATGGATTATATAGTTATTTTGCGGACAACCACGATAACATTAAAAACGTATTTTCTAATTTTTTTAAAATTAGTTCTGGTTCAGTTAAAATAGCATTTAGAAGGGAAGATTTAGAATTAATGGTTTTGGTTAAGATGAAAGATTTAGCTCCCGATGCTATGATTATGTTTACAGTTAATAGGTTAGACGAATATAGATTTAATTATGATAATAATGATTTATTACAAGATATTATAGATGACTTTAAATTAGGAAGTAGATGTAAGAAAATCATAAAAATAAAAGGACGAATTGATGATAAATAAAAAAGTAAAAGACGAAAGAGGAACTGAATTTACATTAATTCAATTTGTTGTTATCGAAGATAAACTAATGGCTGTTTTAGAAACGGCTGATGGTAAATATTGGACAGAAGATTCTCATAAAATAAGATTAGTTAGATAGATAATTTAATATATAAATCTAAATTAAAATTATCTATGATAAATTTATCATATTAAGGACAAAGAATATTATTTCAAATTAGTGGAATACTTGATTTTCCAGTTACACAAACTTTTATTGATTTATTTTTACTATCCCCAATCAGAATTATCTGCAATATATGAAAATTTACATACAGAGGGTAGGTATTATTTAATTGAATCATTTATCATTTCTAAAGTTGATTTAACTTCTTTTAAAAATTCGGTTGTTTTGTACTCGTTTGGAACGAGATCAAGCCAACCGTTTTTTCTTGGATAATGTTTCTCGTTATTAAGGTCTATATCATCTTTATCTGAATCTGTATAATTTCCTTGTATTGCATTATCGTTTTTATCCCAAGGTTTCATATATTCTAAATTACCCATTCTTTCAACTGGTGTTTTATCCGTAATATACATTGCAAACTTATCACCGTCTTTATCAACAAAATATAAATATAAAAAGAAATCTGTAACACGACCAGAATCCCAATCATATCTTGGTTGTATCATTAAATCAATAAATTCAAAATCATAGACATCAATCTCTTCATAATTTGTACTCGGTGATTTCCAAATAACAACATCATATTGAAACGAAAACTTTTTAAGTAAGTATTTTTTCAAATGTAGTTTTAATTGATTATCAGCATTACTTAACATTTTATCATCTTTTCTTTCTTTCTTTAAATTTCTAAAAAAACTACTCTCATTAAAAGAATCAAAATTATTAATGTGTTTCATATAATTTACTTTCACTTTTTAATATATATTAAAAAATAGTCTTAAACAAATGAATAACATTAAAAGTTTTAACGAATTAAACGAATCAGATAATTATGACGAAAACGGATTGGTAAAAGGTCCTTTCCCAGAAGATACGTCTAATATTTTATGGAAACTTGAAGAAGGTTTTGCAATATTAGTAACTAAAGAAAATTTAGAAGAATTCTATAAAGCAGTTAGTTATTATGATTGGATTGAGTATGAACCTAAATTAGACCCAGAAGTTTGTCCACCTGTAATGTATTGGGTATTGATAGGTAGAAAAATTCTTCATACAGACAAACCAAAATTTGGTGGATATGATTTTGAAGTATACGAACCAAAATTTTAATTAAACAAATATGAAAAAATTTAATGAATTTTTAAACGAAAATGCACAAATGGATGATAGTCTAAGTGATAATTTATTTGTAACATTTGAACTTACTTTTAAAGGTGAAACATATTATATTATTGCACAAGCAAAAAATACAAATCTACAAGCAACTTTTAATGAAAAAGGTGAAAAAATTGATAATTTTACAACTGAATTCACAATAGGAGAAGAAGGTGTAGAATTAGTACCATTAAGACATGCACCTCAACAAGTTTTAGATACTTTAGAAAAATTGGGAGCTTTAAAAAATATGGAAATAGGTGATGCAACAAGTATAATAACTGGTTTAGAGAGAGATGAAAAATTAAAACCAAAAGTGAAAAAATATATTGATATGGGTCAAAATGAATTAAATTATCAATTAAATATAGCTATTGATAATAAAGATTGGAAAAAAGCGGAAGAAATTTCTTCTTACATAAAAGATAAATAAAAATTATGAAAACTAAATTTGACAATTTTTTAAATGAGAGTTTAACTGATAAAATGACAGGTAAATCAGATGAAGAGGTTATAAATAAATTAAAACAATTAAAAGCATCAGACAAATTAATGAAAATACATAGATATCAATTATCTGATGATTATTTACCAAGTGATGAAGAATGGGAAGAAGAAATGAAAGATTTTGTACCCCAAGAGAAATTAGATTTTATTAAAAGATTTAGTTTACCTGATAAATTTAGACCAAGTGATGAAGAAATTATCGAGGACTTAAAAAACCTTAATGGTATAGAACAACTCAATTATATTAAACATTTTAATTTATCTAAAGATTTAATACCAGATAAAGATAAAATTAAAACTGATGTTATAAAAAGTGTTTATAAAAATTATCCTAATACTCGAAACAAAGAATTATCAGATATTGTAAATATATTATTTGATAATGGTTATGTATATCGTGGTATTAATATTGATCAAGAAGGTTCTTGGAATAAAGAAGATGTAAAAGATATTGTAATTTGGTTTAAATATGATAACCCAGAACATTATTTTTCTTTTACTGATAAAAGTAATTTATCAGAAGTTAAAGATAGAATAAATCAATATAAAAAAACATATACAAAAAAACCAGTTGAACACGTATACATAAAAAAAGATTAAAACAATGAAATATTTAAATAATTTTGAAAAACATAATGAAGGTATTGGTTCACATATCAGAAAACTTGGTTCAGGTGATAGAGAAAATACTAAAGGATTATTTTTAGGTAGAGCTACTGATGATATTGAGGCTAAGAAAATCTTTAAGGAAATGAAAGATGATTTTGAAAAATATGATAAAGATGTTAGAAAATCTAAAATATTTGGAGATAGTATGGTTTATTATATGGGAAAATTTGATTCAAAAAATAATTCACCAGGTGTAGGAAATGTCCCAGAAGATGGATACCAAAAGAAAATAAAGGTATCAGCTTGGAAAGGAAAAGGATTAGAAATTTCTTGGGGTAGAATAGAGGTAGAAACTATTACACCTAATAATGAAGATGGCGGAGCAAGAATTAATAGAAATGAAGAAAGTTTTAAAATATCTTATGATATAGCTAAAAAGATACATGATTATTTTAATGATGAATATGTTAAACAATATCCAGAATTAAAAGATGCCGAATATAAAAATTTAGATCAAATTAGAAATATTAAAACTGGTAAAAAAGCTACTCTTGGTTATTTATATGCTACTGATCCAAAAGGTGAAAATATAACATATAGTTATAAAGATATAAAAGATAAGAAAAAAATAGAAAAATATATCAATAATAATCCTGTTTTTGTGGGTAGAAATTATAAAAGAAATCATATTACATATTTTACAATTCCCGGAGAAAGTGAAGATTTAGTTAGAGATAATATTATGAATATGGAACACGATGATGTTGAAAAACAAAATTTAGAAAGAGTATATAAATAAAAATAAACTAATAAAATAATGAAAAACCTAAAGAAATACGAATCATTTGTAAATGAAGAATTAAGTCCAGAAACATATTTATCAGCAGCTGATAAATTAAAGAAAAAAGGTCATAAAAATAGGGCTGATAAATTAACAGGATATGTTAATGAATTATCTAAAAAAATTGATCCCATTGAATTAGATATGTATGGTGAAAAATATAATATTGGACCTGATAATATATTTGTAAATTCAGATGGTACAAAAGGTAAAGATATAGAAATGTTTATTTTTATGGATAAGGAATATGCAATATCACTCACTAAAGATGGTGATTGGGGAAAAGCTGTTGGAACAATGTGGGATAAACAAAGTGATGAAAAGAAAGAAAATTTTGTTGAAGAATTTAATATGCCAAAATCTATGGTAGTTAAATCTTGGACTGAATTTTCAGATGATGAACAAAATGCATGGAATGAATATTATGAACTGAATGCAAGTATGATACACATAATGTCTGAAGATGATGATCCTGATCTTGAAATGGATGGTTTAATTATTGCTGATAGAAGAAATGCTAATAAACTTTTAAAATTTTTAAAAGAATGGGGTAAAACACAAGGAGGTAGACTTAATCAAGGAATTCAAAAATTAACAGTTAATGATATATATCATGATTAAAAAATTTGATGAATTTGAACAATTGAACGAATCTGTTAGATATCATTGGTTACTTCAATTTTTCAATGGATGTGAAATGATAAACATGAAGAAATTATATTTTTTTATTAGATGATAGTGATACACTATAAGAAATAGTTAAGAAAAGAATAAATGATTTAAATACAGAATTAGAATCATATAAAAAATATTCAGATAAATTAATATGAAAAAAATAACTAATGATGATTTTATAAAAAAATCAATAAAAATACATGGTGATAAGTATGACTATTCATTAGTTAAATATAATGGACAAAAAAACAAAGTTAAAATAATTTGTCCTATTCATGGAGTATTTGAACAATTACCAGATAATCATTATAAATATAATTGTTTAGAATGTAGTGGAAAAAAGAAAAAAACCAATGATGAATTTATAAAAAGATCAATAAGAATACATGGTAATAAATATGATTATTCATTGATAGATTATATCAATTGCTCAACTAAAGTTAAAATAATTTGTCCTATTCATGGGGTATTTGAACAATCATCAGATGTTCATATTTTTTATAAATGTGGATGTCCAAAATGTAGTGGAAAATATATTACAACTGAAGAAGTTATTGAACAATCAATAAAAACACATAGTAATAAATATGATTATAGTTTAGTTGAATATAAAAATTCATACACTGATATAAAAATTATATGTCCTATTCACGGTGAATTTTCACAAAATTCATATAGTCATATAAAAGGTAGTGGATGTCCAAAATGTATAACTGAACAATCAAGAATTAAAATAGATGATTTTATTGTTAGATCAAATATAATACATAATAACAAATATGATTACACTTTAGTAAATTATGTAAATACAAGAACTAAAGTTAAAATTATATGTCCTATTCATGGTGAATTTTCACAAACACCAAATAAACATTTACAAAATAGAGGATGTCCTCATTGTAGAATGAGTAAAGGTGAAATAGAAATTAAAAAATTTTTAGACACAATTAAAATATCATATATTTATGAATATAGATTTAAAGACTGTAAAAATATAAATACATTACCATTTGATTTTTATTTACCAACTAAAAATATTGTAATTGAATTTGACGGTCAACAACATTTTGAATCTGTATACTATTGGGGGGGTGAATATGAATTAAAAAATATTAAATTGAGAGATAAAATAAAAAACGAATATTGTAAAGAAAATAATATCAAATTAGTAAGAATTAAATATGATGAAGATATTACTGAAATATTAAATAAAAATATATAATAAAAAATATTTTATACAAATGATATATAATTTTGATGATTTTATAAATGAAGAAGTTAAACTAAGTAAAATAGTTAAAAGAGAAGAATTTAATGGATATGAAATTCTAATTGGTAGAAATGCAGCATCTAATGATATTCTTACTTTTGAATTAAGTAAACCAGATGATATTTTTTTACATATACATGGATATCCAGGATCACATGTAATCATTAAAAACAAAGGTGAAGAAATTCCTAAAGAAGTGATAAGAAGAGCAGCAGAATTAACATCAATTAATAGTAAAGTAAAAGGAAAAGGAAAAGTAAAGGTTGTTTGGACAAAAGTAAAATATGTTACTAAAACAAGTAAACATAACGTAGGTCAAGTATCAGTTGATTATAGTAAATCAGACTTTGTAAAAGTATATGCTAATTAATAAAATTATATAATAATTAAAAACATTGATTATTAGAGGGTTACTATTTAGTACCCCTTTTTTTATTTAATAAACCCACATTTTTAATATATACTAAAAAATAACATAAAAACAAAAATGTCAAAAATGATTAAATTAAATGATGAAACAACATCTGATGAATTTATAAAAAATATAGATGGGAAAGAGTTAATTATCTATGAAAATATTCAAGGATCAAAATTATATGTAAAATTCGATGGTGATAGATTTATCATTAAACCCAGAAGTATAAAAAATGATGAATTAAGTTTTGTTGATTTAGCTGTTCAGAAATTTTACAACAAAGCTTATGCTTTTTTCCATACTTTGCCACATTATATAACAGATATCTTAAATCAAAATTGGTGGTGGTGTTTTCAGTATTTAGCTGATGCAAAACCGGCACATATCGAATATAATAGATTGCCTAAAAATAGTCTTATTTTAACATCTATTGTTAAAAATGGAAATCACATATTTAATTATGAAGAATTATTAGAGTATGCTAAGTTATTTGATGTAGATGTATTACCATTAATATTCAAAGGTAAATTAAATGAAAAACAAATAGAAGTTTTAAGATTATTCATTAAAACAAAAGAAGAAGATTTAAAATTTGTATTTGGTGATGATAATTTTGCTAAATTCTTTTATAATATATTAAACCCACATATTGATAATTCATTCTTAATGAAAGATGGTGAGTATAATGATAATTTAGAACAGATTATAATTAGAATTGATGGTGATGATAAATATACATTTGGTATTCTTAATCCAATGTATGAGAAGAATAAAGAAGAAAATCAAACAGAACATTCACACGTATTTAGTCTTATTATTATAAGTTTCTTAGAATATCTACAATTAAAAGATATTACCAAATATAAACCAAAAGGTTTAACAAAAGATGAACTTTATATACAGCTTATATCATTATTATTTAATGAATATATCGCTAATATGAAAGATGATATTGAAGGTTGGGAATTCTTTGTTCCTGATTTTATAAAAGATGATAAATTTAAAATTAATGTAGATTTAATCGGAAATAAAGACACTCAAAATTTAATCAGATCATCAGAAAAGATAGAATACATTTATAAAATTATATTAGGTTCTTTTAATAAATTTAGAAAGAAACCAATTGGTATAATGAAAGAATCCACCGTAGAACTTTTTAATAAAATGGTTAAGGATATTGCTAAACATTTAGAGTATCTATTAAACATTAACAGAGAATATCGTTTCCAAAAAATTGACTTGATGAATTTCGGAGAATATTTTAAATTAGAATTTGATAGAGATGGTGCAGGTGAAATATATCCAGATGTTTCAGTACAATTCGATGATGAACCAGAAACTCAAATAGATAAAAAAGGTAAAAAAGGTAAAGGAATCAATAAAAAATAAGTGATATTAGTTTTTCATATTCTAAGAATTTTAACTAAATAAATTAATGAAAATAAATAAAACTAAAAAAGGATATCATTATTTAAATATAGATAATGTAGTAGTTAAAACTAGTTGGGTTGAAACGGATGTTGAAGAAGGAAATCCACATCATGGTGTTGGTGACTCTTTAGGTAGAAATGCTTATGCGTCATTAATTTTCGATGAAGATGAAGAAAATATTATTAATGGAATAAAATCTTATTTTTCATATGATAGAACTAGTCCTGAAACTGGATTTCATTGGTATGTAGGTAGATATCCAAGAGGGTTTAAGTATGCATTAAGGGGGAATTCAAGAGATCATGTAGTTAAAGCAATTGCATCATTATATTTATTAGGAGAAGATGATTTTGTTAAAGATTATATAAAACACAGAGCTAAAAGACCTTGTATTGATCATCCATTTACATTAGATCAAAAATTATGGTTTAAATCACTCTATTCACATTTTTGGTCTTGGGTTTATGTTTTAATTTATATACCAAAAGTTATTTTTAGAAGATTAGGTATGTGGTTATTAAGATTATTAACAATAAGACATTTAAGATTTGCAAAAGATTTAAATGATTTTATAGAAAATAGACCGATACCTAAAAATAAATGGGCAAAATTTGTTTCTAAAAAACAATTAATATATCCCACTTATGCATTATTATATGGTTGTGTTGTTGCAAATGCCATGAAATCACAATTAGCAAGTAAATTTATTAAAATTATGCAACGAATGTTTATAGACCCAGGTAATTTAGTCATTAAAGGATTATGTGGAATAAAAATAACTGAAAAAGAATTAAATAATTATATACCTTCTCAAAATAATAGATGGTCTACAAGATTAGATTTTACTTGTGATAGAGATATGATAAAATACAATGGAGATAACACTGATAATGTTTATAATGCATTATTATATAAAATATTTGAAAATCAAAATGAATATGGTAAGTGGTATGCTCTTGGAAAAAAGAAATAAAATATTATGAAATTAAAAAGATTTAACGAAATGGTAAATGAAAATTTTTCTAACGAAGAAAGAATGATGTCATTACAAAAATATTATGGGTATTACAATATGGCTAACTCATTAGATATTAAAAAAACAGCCATACCAGAATTAGAAAAATATAATATCCATTTTAAATATGATAGTGGTGCTAATCTTTTAGAAGTACAAGCAAATGAAGAACAAGTAGAATTAGTTCATCAAATACTTACTACTATTGCCGAGGGTCATAAAAGTGATGGTTCATATGGTGAAGATAAAGGTGATGGTGCCATTGTTACACCAATAAAATATTATTAATTAAAATGAGTATTAGAAAATATAATGATTTTTTGAAAGAAGGATTAGATGATTCATGGTCTAAGGGTGATATAACTATAACACTTAGACAAGTATTAGATATAACAAAAGATATTCCTATAACAAAAATTCCAACATCAAAATTAGAATATCTTGCACTTCATAAAGATAATCCAAACGAACAAGAAAAAATTAAAAATTCAGATTTACAATATCCTGTTTTGATTTTAGTAAATGATGATAACTCAATAAAATACGTGCTTGATGGACATCATAGGATACAAAAAGCAATTATGTATAAATTACCGACAATAAATGTTAAATTTATTAAATTTAATGAATTACCGGATAACTTTAAAAAAGTCTTAAAATAAAAATGTCATTAGAACCTAATAAAATATATCATATTGATGTAATCGAGGGTTTAACTAATATAGATGATGAAATAGCTGATATAATTATTATTGATCCACCTTATAATATAGGAAAAGATTTCGGTGAAAACAAAGATAATTTATCTCTAAATGATTATGTTGAATGGTCAAGAGAATGGTTATTAGAATCTATTAGAATTCTTAAACCAGGTGGTTCTATGTTTGTATATGGATATAGCGAAACACTTGCTCATTTATCCGTAGAAATTCCATTGAATAAAAGATGGTTAATATGGTCTTATACTAATAAAAATTCACCCGCAGTTAAATTTTGGCAAAGAAGTCATGAATCAATTATTCATTGTTGGAAAGATAAACCAATTTTTAATACAGATGATGTCAGAGTTCCATATTCAGAAAAATTTTTAAATGGTTCAGCAGGAAATAAAAGAAAACCAACAGAAGGTAGATTCAATAGTTCAGGTAAAGAAACAACATTTAACGTTAATCCTGGGGGTGCGTGTCCAAGAGATGTCCTACACTACCCCGCTTTAGTTGGACCTGTTGGTGGTAAGCAGAGGTGGTTCTTAGACGATAATAAGGTCTTACACCATCCATCCGAAATAAAAAACTTTGATAAAACTAAAATTCTTAAACACCCAACACAAAAACCAATGCAACTCACAGAAAATTTAATTAAATCATCACACCCTAAAACAAATGGTTTATTAGTAGTACCCTTTTCGGGTTCGGGTTCAGAAAGTTTTGTGGGAAAACAATTAGGATTAGATGTAATTGGATTTGATAATAATGAAGATTGGGTTACAATGGGTAATCAATTAATTAATACAGATTGGGAATTTAATATATAATAAAAAATATATTAAGTAAAATGAAACATATTAAATTATTTGAGAATTTTGATTCAACTGATGATGAAAAAATATATGATTTACATTCTACTGAACTTTATCAAATGGAAAAATGGATTAAATCTGTTTGGGATAGATTAGAAAATGTAGATGAAGAAGAATTACCAGAATTTTTTGAAGATGTAGAGAATACTTGTGGTGAAGATGTTGCAAAAATAATAGATGGAACTTTTACAGCGGATCATTTACATTATTATCAAACAGGTAGTACAGTTGCTACTGGTGGAATTGATACTGGTGAATTTATTAAAAACTTTGATAATATTAAAAATGATGTTGAAGAAATATTAAAAAATTATATTGATTAATTTATTTTCAATATCTTCATTATATTTAATACGTAATAAACGAATGTTGTTATTTTTACAATATTCGTTTTTTATTTGGTCACGTTTTTGAATATTTTTAAATTCTTCAATACCACCCCATATATTCATTGGTTTAAAATGTTGTATTCCATCAAATTCAATACATATATTGTGTTCTGGTAAATAAAAATCAAAAGGTAATATATTAATATTCTTACATTCTTTAAATCTTTTCTGTGATTTAAAAATAATATTATTTGATTCTAAAATATTTCTTATTTCTATTTCACCTTTTGATTCATTACATTTTGGACAACCTTGTATTCTATGTATATGTTTTAATGGTGATATTTTAAATGACCCATGTTCTCTACAAATTATATCAACTTTAGTTCTTATATTTTTATATTTTACTGAAGAATAGTCATATTTATTACCGTGAATTTTCTGAGATCTTTCTATAAATGATTTATTATTCATTTTTTTAACTTTACCACAAGAAGGACACCCATTACCATTTAAATGAGAATTAGGAATTTGTTCAAACAAGCCATGTTCTTTACAAATAATTTTTACTTTACTATAATTATTTTTATATTTTACTAAAGAATAATCATATTTATCACCGTGTATTTTATTAGACTTATCTATAAATTGTTTTGGTGATAATGATTTTTTTATATTTTTATATTTTATAGCACATATAGGACACCCTTGACCTAAAATATGACATTGAGCCTTTTGATTAAATTTACCGTGAATATAACAAATTATATCAATCTTTGTTCTCATATTAATATAATTTACTAAAGAATAATCATATTTATCATTATGTATTTTACGACACTTTATTAAAAAAATTTCTTCGTCTATTTTTTTCATTCATTAAGATTAATTTTTTAATATATAGAGATATATATTATATATATATTAAAAATAAAGCATCAACATGTATATACAACCAAATAAAATGTTAAATAACACACATAAGGTAATAAAACCTTTTCAGTGTTCATTTATTAGTACGATTGGACCAAACATAAATTCCAAATTAAATTTATCTGGTATACAAATTCCATATGAAAGTGACTATATATCAAGATTATCATTAAATCCAGGTGCTCAATCTCAACCACTATTATATGGTTTTCTTGGTAAAGAGGTTACATTTATTTTGATAAAAGCAACTTTCGATGAAACCGATCCCCGTTGTGTTATTGAGGAAGAAATGTTTTTAGAATATTATTTGGATGATGATCCAACAGTTATAAGATACATGAGTAAATTATTATTATTAACAGGTAATTCACAAAAAAGGATTCCACAAATTTATCTTAATAATCCAAGCGAACTAAGGGTTGACATAGAAGTAATGATGGCTAATCTCGCTCAATCAGATATTTCACTAGAAGATATTACAGATAATACAATTTCAATTACGAATCTTTATCATAATAGTATTATTTCAGATACACTTTGGAATTGCACAACATTACTTTCAGGTTCAACACAATTCCAAGTATATGATTATGAAGGAAATATTTCATTATATCTTGATTATGCAGAAATAGATACAATCGAAAGAGAAGCATCTAAAAACCAATTAATTATTGATACCAAATCAGATACTATAATTTATTTAACATTTTTAAGTCAATTTGAAATGTATCAAGGACATAGTAGAATGGAATGGGTGATGGAAGATCCTCTTAATAAATATTTATCAAGAGAACATCCAGGAATTGATACAATACCACCAGAATTAATTATGAACGCTGGTGTTGATCCTATTACACCAAGCGGAAATACATACATTATGCCATTTAGTAGAGATATAACAACTAGCGGATTTACTATTTATCCTGATGATATATTAAATTATTTTATTTATGAAATCATTGATGCTAGAGATGGTGAAATTGCAGTAGAAGATGCTACAATAATAGTAAGAAAAGAAGGTGAAATTATTCCATTAACAGGTATAACACATACAGGATTATTTGATATTGTAATATCTATTTCAGATATTGCTAAGAATACTACATTAGCTAATTATATTATATTAGTTGATGAT
>Ga0210003_1001762_pt1 | contig 18758 bp, 11 predicted proteins | sample LantaG_FD_182804 | JGI IMG/M metagenome (GOLD analysis project Ga0210003, IMG submission 182804) | Deep subsurface microbial communities from Baltic Sea to uncover new lineages of life (NeLLi) - Landsort_02402 metaG (SPAdes) (version 2) | ecosystem: Environmental > Aquatic > Marine > Oceanic >...
ATGAGTGGCGTTGTAGGCCGCAATTTTAGCGAGTTTGCTTTAACAGTTGTCATAGCCATAATTTGTTCCACGGTGATCGCGCTTACGCTCACTCCCATGATGGCGGCGCGTATGTTGAAACCTTCCGGCGGGAAGGCGGCAGTCAAGACAAAAGTGGAGAAATTTACCGATAAATTTGTCGGGAACCTTAGGGATAAATACGCGGTTCTTTTAAAATGGGTACTAAAAAATCAATGGGTTTCAGTGTGCGTTTGGGGAGCATGCATTGTCGGAACAGTGTGGCTTTTTATGATTCTTCCTAAAACTTTTTTACCCGAAGGGGATAGTGGCGCGATTGAAGGTCAGATGCAGGCACCGTTAGGTACTTCAACGGATGAGATCAGACATTTTCAGGATGAAGTTAACGCGGTGTTACAGGAAAATCCGAGTGTGGAGAGAGTGGTAACTGTGACGGGTCTCCAAGCAGGTGCTGACCAAAGTACCGGTCTTTTTTACGCGATTTTGAAACCTCAAGGAACAAAGGGACGCCAGTCGATGCAAAAAGTTGTGAGGGCTCTCAGGGGGAAATTCAAGAAACTAATGAACGGAGAGGTATATGTTGAAGCAATTCCGGCGCTTCAAATAAGTACCGGTGGTGATAGCACGGCTACTGGATCAAAATATTCCTACATCATGAAAGGGATGGACAGTAAGTCCTTGTATGAGTGCGCGATAGAACTTGAAGAAGCACTTAAAGCAATACCCGGGTTTGTTGACATCCAAAACAGCGCTAAACTCAATATGCCTCAGCTTAACGTGAAAATTCTTAGAGATCGTGCTTCCAGTCTGGGAATTACGGCACATGACATAGAATATGGGTTAAGCCTGGCCTTTGCTCAAGGGAAGACCACTCTGTATAAGACGGAAATCGATCAGTATTATGTGGTGGTTGAGCTCGACAAAAAATATCAAAAAGATCCGCGGGATCTCACACAGCTATATCTCCGGTCCCCGGTTACCGGCAAACTTATTCCTTTAGGTTCTATCGTAGAATGGAGTGAAGGTGTCGGACCGCAAAATGTTCCGCATCTTGACAGGCTTAATTCAGCCACACTTTCGTTTAACATTAGAAGCGATGTTCCTTTGGGAAATGCCACAAAAGCTTTACAGAATGCCGCGAATGGTATTTTGGTTCCGGGTGTAAGCGGAAATCTTCAGGGGGAGGCTCAGGAATTCGAAGACGCTGTAAAAAGTTTAAAGGTACTGCTAATAATTTCGGTATTCATTATGTACATCATATTGGGTGTGTTGTATGAAAGTTATGTACATCCGATCACGATTCTTACAACCCTGCCTCCCGCCGCGTTCGGCGGTTTAGCCACGCTTTTTTTATGCAAATCGGAACTTTCAATGTATGCGTATATAGGGCTTTTTATGCTTTTGGGAATAGTTTCGAAAAACGGGATTATAATGGTGGATTTTGCCAATCAAAATTTGGATGAAGGATATGAAAGTGATTTTAAAGCGATTTATGACGCGTGTCTTGTCAGATTCCGTCCGATACTTATGACAGGAGCCTCGACTATAATAGGAGCCGTTCCGATCGCTCTTGGTTTTGGAGCTGACGGCGCTTCCCGGCGGCCGTTAGGTCTCATCGTTATGGGAGGTCTTATGTTCGCGCAGGTGATAACTCTTTTCGTAACCCCCGCCATCTTCCTCTATATGCAGGAAATACAGGAAAAATTTCTTGATAGATTTGAATTCCTACGTTCCGGTCCCGCCCGAAAAGCTCTTGACGCGCAAAAAGAAGTAGAAATCGGTTAGCCGGTAAATAGTAAGTTCCCCATTTCCCAATTCGCCACCCCACCACCAACCTCGTAGGTTGGTAGAGGATACATTTTTAAGTATAATATTTTAAAATGGTTATAGATGCACAAAACACCAACCTACGAGGTTGGTGTTTTTGTGATTTGATTTTTGGGGTGGGTTAAGATGCAAAAAAGGTGGCTTGGTGGAATTGAAAAATTATCTTATGAGGTGTAAACTAATAGTGTACTTATATTCATGCAAGGGAGGGTTGTCTCCGGCAATTAAAACGTTTTCAAAAGTAATATTATGAATAAAAACTTGAGCACACATATTAAAAAAGGTGTAAACATTGCGGTTCTGGTAATGTTTTGTGTCAGTTTTATTTTAAAACCGGCATGGGGCGGGACGGATTTGGATCCTGCCAAGTATGATGTGCCTGTCGCGCCTCGGGCGTATGGGCAGTTTGCCGTACTCGATACTGACACCTTTACGATTCCGGCTCACCTTGGGGATGTCAAATACGCGTATAAAGGCGCGGCCGGCAAAATTGTTATTCATCTTCAGGACGCTCACTGCAATTATTTCGCGCAACGCAAAATTTCCGATATCATCGACTACCTTAATAAGGAATATGGCCTAAGCATCATTAATCTTGAAGGCGGTGTCGGCAAATATGACCTTACGGTATTTACTTCGATAACAGGGGAAACTATTCGCAGGGAAGTCGCGGATTATTTTGTTAAGAGAGGAGAGATAAACGGAGCCGAATTTTACGCGGTAAATAATCCCGATAAAGTTCATCTGTGGGGAGTTGAAAACAAGGATCTTTATCTCGATAACCTCCAGGTATACAGAGATTCTTTAAAGTATAAACCGGAAGTCGAAGAAGATCTTAAAAGCCTGGCCCACATTCTGAACAATCTTAAACGTCATATTTATACTCCGGAGCTTTTAAAAATTGACATGGCATACGGCGCGTATAAGGCCGGGAATATGGATTTCAGAGCGTATCTTGAGTTGTTAACCTTAAAAGCCAAAGATGAAGGGATTAATGTAAAAGGTTTCGCTAATCTCTATCTCTTGGTGCGGGCGATGGAGCAGGAAGAAAAAGTTAATTTTGAAAAAGCGAATATGGAACGGAATGTTCTTATTGATGAACTCAAAAATGCTCTTTCCAAAAACGAAGTGACTGAACTTGTTTCAAAAAGTGTTGATTTTAAAACAAAAAAAATCTCCCGCAAAATTTTTTATGATTATCTCCTCAAAAAAGCGAAAGAATTAAATGTTGACATAAAGAGGTTTCCGGAACTTTCTAATTACATTATGTATGTGACGATTTATGAAGCGGTTAATCGGTTTCAAGTGATGAAAGAGTTGGGCGAGCTTGAAGAGGCAATAAAAGAACCCCTATATCGAAACGATATCGAGCGCCGGCTGAACGTGCTTTCCAGAAATCTCGCTCTAATGAAAAACATTTTTGATATTTCACTTACCAAAACTGATTATGAGTATTATCTTGCCAACAAAAGTTCCTTTGACGTAATAAACTACGTAAATTTTATCGAGGAAGAAACTCCAATTTATAAGATTGAAGCTCGTCTGCCTCCGTCAATTCTTAAGCTGGATGACTATAGGACGAGAATCGCAAAATTCTACGAATATTCGTTTGACAGAGACAAAGTATTTATTAAAAATTTAAAATTTCACCCCAAAAGAGAAAACACGGAAAGCGCCATTTTAATGACAGGCGGTTTCCATACGGAGAACATATGCGATCTTCTTAAGATGAAAAATATCTCATACGTATCGATCATCCCGAAATTTACAAGCGAAAAAGGTTATGAATGTCCATATTTTGATTTACTTGCCGGTCAAACAACAAATATTCAACGTATGCTGAGCTCCATTCTCGCGAAAGCTTCAACGCTACAGATCGCGAGCCCTCTTTCATCTTTAGGGGAAGATGTTTGGGGCAGGAGCGGTCTTGATGTATTCAGAGCCGAGGTATATCTGGAGGAACAAAGAGTAAAGGGCAAAGTTATCATCAAAGTTGAAGAAGACGGGAATGATGTAGTTCTTCATTTGGATAACGGTACACAAGAACGTATGCCGCTTGGAACGTTCTTAGACGCGGTTCATCAAGCGGCCATAGATGCCGAGATGGAACGATTATCCGAAGAATATTTTGAAGATATACCCAACATTGAGGAGATTGTAGACAAGCTGAAAGATTTTTTACGAGACATTGGTGCGAATACGAAAGCTTTAGATAGCGTTGAAGCTTTAAAAAATGGTAAGAATGTAGACGGAAGAGCCTTGATAAGATTTGTTCTTGCGGATATTACATTCAGAGGACATGCCGGCGGACAAGGTATACGTATCAAAGGTGATGTTAAAGGTAATGACAAAAAAACAAAAGGGATTATTCTTCATGAAATTATTGCCGGTCTTTACGGCGACCATTTTTTAGCCCAAAAAGTTGAAGACGCATTTTTAAATGATAATAGAAAAGAACAAATTTTGTCAAAAATTTCTCCGTTTGAAAAAGCAATATGGTCTATGACACCACAAGAAAAACTTGCGGTTGACAGAGATTTTGCGGAGGATGCAGAGACTGTAACAATAGAAATTCCTTTCGAACTTGAGGCGGCGGAGCGTATTGCTGAAGACGCATACGAAAAGACAAAAACTACCGGTGTGGAGGGGGCGGTTCCTGAGAAATATGGGTTGAATAAAGCCATGCGTGAGGTTGATGCCGGTGAAAGAGTGGTTTTCGTAACGGCGGAAACTTCGTCGATGCGGTATTTAAACAACAAATACGGGCATACCGCGGTGGACTCTGTACGGGATGAATTCGGCAGGGCGTCATTTGAATATATTAGCACGCATAAAGGAAATTTTGAAAATATAGGTGTCGATTTTCTTACCTATTACAATCCTTACGGCGGCAGGTGGCAGTATCTTTTTACAATCGGGGATCGTTATGATGAAAAGGCTTTTAAAGAATTTCTGAACGCGCTTTTGGACGCGGCGCTTGAAGCCGGCAGGCGAGAAGCCGAGAGACAAGGATTTGAAGCGGAGGATCTTCTTAAAGTGGTGATGAGCGCTTCAAGCCCGACCCCCTCGCAAATTGATATCACGAAAACTGAAGCCTATTCAGCCATAAAACGGAAAATAATATTGAACAGGTTGTATGAAGTGCGTCGTGACAAAGGGCAAATACCAACGGACATAGCTCGGTGGCTCAAAATGAGAATAAACAGTCCGCCGGAAAAGATAATGGAGGAACTGGGAGAACATAAATTATATTTCGAAATAACATCGATTGATGAATTTGACAAAGGATCCGACGCGCTCGCGCGTGATGAATACTATAAAAGCCTTATCAGAAATGCCAGTTACCAGACTCGGGATCTGATCGTTTTCGCGGAAAATAAATTTGATATTGAAACTCTCGATGGAGAAAACAGAGTATTTTTTGACAATGATGTCAGCCGAAGTTGGATACGAGAGGCAAAAACTAATGGAACAACCACAAAACTTTTTGATTATTTCGGGTTTCCGCAATACATTCCGAACTACTTGAAGATCGAAGAAGAACTTGCGGAACTTAAAAAAAGAATTGCGTCTGTCCCTCGTGGAGATGAATTGAAACTTCTACTTCAGCAAACGAATGATTTTACGGCGAAAGTATTAACTTTACGGTATGAAACCGCCTATGGTATGCCGACAGGAGTGGATGTTATTAATACTGTGACAAAAAGCTTTTCCGAACGTGTAAAAGAAAACGCGCGTGGAATAATATTCAGGATCAATGCCGATTTTGATTATTTGTCGCACGTATCCATTGAAAAAGGCGATGTAATAAAAATGCGGGGGAGTTTGATCATTAAGGAAGAATTCGAGAAAGGTTTTGAAGGGAAAGGCGAAAGTGAGGTTCTCGCGGTGCAGAAAGGCGCGGGAGACGAACTTGTGATCATAGGATATTTTGACGGAGAAAAACGAGAGCTCAAAAGCCTTCTTGAAAATGTGTTTTCCGGTATTGAAACTAGAGTTAAAAATATCAAGTATGACTATGAGCCGTTAACTTATGAAGTTGTCATAAACCCGAGAGAAAAAATCACAAGGGTGCCTTCAGTCAGCGGAGGCGTAAGCTTTATCGACAGTTTCACTGACGCGGCGAAAATACTAAAAGAAGCTGAGTTTTTAGACGCCAAAGCCGAAGCGGCCGTTCAATATTCCAAAGATACCGGCCGCGCCCGTTTTTCGTTCTATGAAGATATTCCGGAAAAACCCTCAAAACTTCATCCTGAAACATTAACCCCGATCCTTGAAGATGATTTGTGGAATCGTCTTTTTGTGGAAGAGGAGCAGATACCGGAGTATCAGAAGAAGTATTTTGATTTTCTTAGGAAGTTTTCTGCTGATCCCAAGTTTCTTAATGTGACTCTTCATGATGAAAAAATGGATGGATTATTGGTTCAAATGAGCAGTTGGTTTGGTAGTAATGAGAAAAATTGGGAGGAGGATCTTGAAGAAATAAGGAGGAAGGATGGAGTTTATCTCGGGGTTGGTTATGGCGGTCAAAATTTATCAAGGATATGCAAAAGAAATTTTGACAGAACAATCATTATAGATAAGAATCCGTATGTAACGGAAGTTTTTATGCCCATTCGAGCGGTTCTAATATCAATGGCGGAAAATCGAGCGGAATATCTGGCCTTACTTTCAGGTGTAGTCTTTACTCCCAGAGAATTGGATAGATTTAAAAATGAAACATTGGAGAATATACGCGCAGAAATAAAAAAGAAAACTGCAAAAGTGGACAAAAAGACAAGGTTTAAAATATATGACGAAACATGGGATCATGTAAAGTCGCAACTTCCGGAAGAAATACAATCTTTGGCAAAAAAGTTTTGGGATTTTTACGTGCCAAAATATTTTTTCACAAATAAAATGATCATGACAATGGAGGAAAAGGATAGTTGGCTTGCCGATGAGAGTAATTTTCAGGGGATAAAGAAAATGACAGAAAACGGACAGATTCTCGGAATAACCGGAAATTGGTTGTCAAAAGATTTAGGAGTGGAGCTTGGTAAGGAGTTATCAAATGGGAATCTAGAAGTATCAGTAGTTTATATGTCGAATATATTGGAATGGGTGAGAAAACATGAAAAGGACATACAGATAATAGAACCGCCGATAATCCCGATGAAAGATGAATTGCTTCTGATAAAAGATAGATTCGGGAAAACAACAGTTACAAATTGCAAAAAGAAAGATTTTCTTGATGAAACCAAAGGTATGCTATCCGTTGATGTTGATAAAATACCAGTAGAAGATGAAAGTGAAAGGATCATGGAATTTAACCCGGAAGTTGTTACTCAAGAGTTTCTTGCTGAAATGGGAAATATTCGACAAGTTGAAGAAAAGGATGTTTTGGCTGTTGTAGTCATTAACGATGAAGAAAGGTTAAAAGATATTGAAGGGATAGGATCTCGGGATATGACGGGTTTAAGCAATATGGCAGAGAGAATAGTTTCGCTCAAACGTAATTCTCACATTGTCTATGTTAAAACGCTTAAAGAAGCTGTAGCCAAAATGGCAGGGGAAGGCAGAAGCTGGAACAATACTTTTTATTTTGTGGAAGACAGAATAAAGAATGAAAACTTAAATGAGTATGATACACTAAAGGAGCAGGCTTTTGTGGTTCCGCTTAACATACCTGAGAAAAGTTTATGCAGTGTAACTCCGCTTGGATTCTTGATATTCAGTCTTAAATTCAATGATTTTTTAACGCGAATACAGCAAGAGTCGAAAGATCTTGATATGGAATCTCTTGCGAGAATAATACTCCTTAACACCGGAGAAGAAGTGTCGCGGGATAACATAACACAGATTATAAGCAGTATGTTAAAACCGATTGCGGATGATTTATCAAAATTTAAAAATCCCGCGCAACTGCTTGAAAAGTATTCCGGTTATTTTACTTGGTACCTGCCGAAGATCGAACCTGCCAATTGGTCGGAAATTGATAATTATTTTGACGCGATAAGAAGAATTTATGAAGCGGTTTAAAATCCTCCTAACCTCCTTTTTCTAAGTTGCCTATTACCCATAAGTTTCTTAGGGCACATGCAATGTGCCCCTACGATGGGCGCTCAAATAAAGTTACGCGTGAATTTATATAACGGACAGGCACAGAAGTCTGTTTTACAATGTAACTCGAACGGGCACATGCAATGTGCCCCTACGGATAATTCTATTTAAGACCTCTGCACGGCTACTTCTTCGTCATTCTGAGCCCTTCTCATCCGTCATTCTGAGTCCGCCGAAGGCGGGCGAAGAATGACGGATGGGAAGAAGCGGTGATTGCGCAGAGGTCTTTATTTGGGTGCGCCATCGAACGGGCATATGCAATGTGCCCCTACGGATAATTCTATTTGGCGGGCGTATTGTAGGGACATGCCCCTTTGCCTGTCTGTTGCATAAATTTACGTGTGCAAAATCACCAACCTCGTAGGTTCCGGAGGAACCTACGAGGTTGGTGATTTTTAATGGTACGTTTATGTTTGAATAGGTTGATTTTATTTTATACAATGTCGGGGTATCGGATAAGAACACACGGGTAAAAAATGACAACTAATCGGGAAAAAGAGATAATAGACGGGGTCGTAAAGGTTTTAACTGGAACGCTTACAGTTAAAAAGATAATTCTTTTTGGGTCACGCGTTAAAGGAAACGGCGGGAAACACGCTGATTTTGATTTTGCGGTGGATTCTCCCAAACCTGATATTTCCGCAGAAAGAAGAATAAGCGAGAAAATAGAAGCGATCAGCGGACTTTATAAAGTTGATATTGTATTCCTCAATGATGTTGATGCCGAGTTCAAAAAAATTATTCTGAAAACCGGGAAGGTTATATATGAAAGATGAACTTGAATATAGTGTTGTGAAATTAGAGAATGCCATCGGTCAATTAAAGTCGGGATGCGGCGAAGCGAAAAATGAACTTGCCGAAGACGGTGTTATCCGGCGGTTTGAGTTTACTTTTGGACTTCTTTGGAAAACATTAAAAATATTTTTACGGGAAGAGGGTGTGGAAGCGCGTACTCCGCGGGATGTTTTTAAAGAGGCTTTTAAGTTAGAGTGGTTGGATAATGAAAAACTTTTTTTAAATATGCTGGAAGACCGGAACAAAACTTCGCATATTTATGACAATAAAACTTCATGTGAAATTTTCCAAAGAGTTAAAAAAGACTATGTGTCCGCGATAGCGAAAGTTCTTGCGCGTTTAAAAACTAAAATCGCATAAATTGGAGAAGGTGTATCGCGAAGACGCATGTGCCTATGATCACTCGCGCGCTTCGCAGGAATTGTTCGGGTGTAGAGTGTTCTTTAGTTAAAAACATTCTGAGGAGTCCTTCAATTATCAAAAATATGCTTGCCGAGAAAGCCGTCCAATCTATAAGGCTTTGAGTTAGGGGCGCCGCCAGCGCTTCGCAATCTATACCCCATATGCATTGGATAAGATGCACCGAAAAGATAGAACATCCGATCAGAATTCGGATGGTTCTCAAAAATTGTTCAGGGAAAAAAGGAGCGGGGAATTTACGCATTTTATAAAGGGCTTCCGCGATCAAAAATATCCCGACCAGAAATGAGAACCAATCTATACTGCTATTCGCGAAGGACGTGTCAAACACCCGGCAGATCACGGAAAAAGCGACCGTCATTACGCCCGCGATGATTATAATGGGAAGTATCTTTTTCATCGGAAAAAGGTTATCATATAGGCGTTATTTTATCAAATCAAAAATCAAAATGAAAATGCAAAATCGTAGGGGCACATTGCATGTGCCCGACAGCGGAAGCCTGTGCCGGTTCTTTACTTGATGTTTGTTTCTAAAGTACCATTTGAGGGCAATTAATTAATACAATTTTAATTCGGTACAGTGTAGGGGACAGGCCTGCCTGTCCGTTATCTTTATCGAACAGAAAGGGCAGACATATGCAATACAGAAAAATAGGAAATAGTAACATTAACGCCTCGAGCATTTCGCTCGGATCGTGGGTTTTCGGAGGGGACGTTTGGGGTGAAGTTGACGACGAAGTGTCTATTCGTGTTATGGAAGACGCACTGGAAAAAGGTGTTAATTTGATTGATACGGCTCCGGTATACGGTTACGGGAGGGCGGAAGAAGTTATCGGGCGTTTTTTAACCGGGAAAAAAGATAAAATGATGATAGCGACAAAATGCGGACTCGAGGGGAAAGGGATGGCGCTTAGACCTAATTTGAGCGCGAAGTTTATAAGGGAAGAGATAGAAAACTCTCTCAGGCGTCTTAATGTTGAGACGATAGATTTGTATCAATGTCATTGGCCGGATCCGAATACGCCTCTACAGGAAACTTTTGAGGAGCTTAAAAAACTTGTTGGCGAAGGAAAGATTAGACATATCGGTGTGTGTAATTTCGGTAAGGCCGAGCTTTCTTCCGCTTGTTCCATGGCGCCGATAATAAGCAATCAAGTGCAGTATTCAGTTTTAAATAGAGAAATAGAAAAAGAACTTATTCCATTTTGTGAAGAAAAGAATATATCAATTCTTTCGTACGGAGCTTTAGGCGGCGGAATTTTGTCCGGAAAATATAAAAAGGCGCCCGCTTTTTCCAAAGGGGACGTAAAAAGTTTTTTTTACAAGTACTATAAAGGCCCGGGGTGGGATAAAGCCCAAAAAATAGGTCTCGTACTGCATGAAATTGCCGTTCGGCACGAAGTGCCGGCAAGCCAAGTTGCGATCAACTGGGTTTTGCGATGCCGGCAAACGGCAAGCTGTATAGTCGGATGCCGTACGGAACAGCAGTTTAGGCAAAATATAACCGCCTCCGATTGGCAACTAAGCGCGGAAGAAATCGCGAAAATAGAAAACGTAGGGTCGGACCCGCACGCGCATCCGTGAATGGCGGATTCAGGATGTTGAGGTTTTGGCGGAATTTTTAATAATTGAGGCATAATAACGCGCGGAAGGTTTAACCGTGCGTTTTTGGGTTTTATAATCTACGTGAATGAGACCGAAGCGTTTTGTATAGCCTTCGGCCCATTCAAAATTGTCCAGAAGTGACCAGTGCAGATATCCGATTACCGAGGAACCTTCTTCCATCGCCCGAAAAAGATAATCAAGATGTTGTTTGATGAAGGTTTGGCGCAATGAATCGTCTTCCGTCGCTATGCCGTTCTCAGTTATCATTAAGGGTAATTTATATCGGGAAAAACTTTTAACAAGTTCATAGATTCCCTTTGGATAAATTTCCCATCCCATGTCTGTCGTTTTTCCGGCTTTCGGGTGATGCCGAAGAGAGCAGACTTCTCCGAGAAAGTTTTTTGAGAAAAGTTTGTCGCGGCGGATAAACTGGCGAAAATAATAGTTGATGCCGATAAAATCAAGTGTGTTTTTCGAGTAAAGCGCTTCCGGCGCGAGCCCCGGAATTAGTATTCGTCCGTTTATTAAGGAAGCGACAGTCCCGTGATTGTGCAGCCATTTTCTCATGAGAACGCTTAACCGGTCACGCGCGGAAAACGCGCGGCACGGATGAAACGCTGTTACGGCTTTCGCGATTCCTATCTTAGGAGGTTTTATTTCTGAGTTTTTGCCGGCGAATTTACGCATTAGGTCATAACTTTTAGCGTGGCTTTTGATCATATGTTTCAGTACGAGCAGAGCTTCGTTAAAATTTTTTCGGCACGGCGGCCACTGGCCGTAGTAATAGGAGAGAAACGCTAAAACATTCGGTTCGTTGATCGTGATCCAATATTCTACTTTATTTCCCAGTTCTTTCAGGGCTTTTTCCGCGAAACGCGCGAAAATATTTACGGATTCTTCGTTAAGCCATGCTCCTTTTTTTCTGAACCACAGCGGAATCGTAAAATGGTTTAATGTTACTATCGGAGTAATACGCAGTTTTTTGAGTTCGTCTAAAACTGTTTTGTAATGATCCCATTCAGATTCGTCCCAAACGTTTTCTTCTTTTTCAAGTCGGCTCCATTCCAAGCTCAAGCGATGAGCGTTATGTCCCAATTCTTTCGCTAGAAGAAAATCTTCTTTAAATTTGTGGTAGTGGCCGCACGCGGCCCCGGAACTTTGAGTTTTTCCTTCCAATTCCCATTCCCACCAATCATTGTTACGATTATTACCTTCTACTTGGTGTGAAGAAGTGGCCGCGCCCCATAAAAAATTATCAGGCAAATTTATCCGCATAAGAACAAGTATAACCGTATAAGGGGCAAAGCACAAGCTTGTCTCCATAGGGTTACACCCCGACGCAATTCATAAAAAAGACCTCTGCACAACCGCCGCTTCTTCCCATCCGTCATTCTGAACGAGGCAAAGCCGAGTGAAGAATCTCGCTTAAAAAGAGATTCTTCGCCCGCCTTCGGCGGACTCAGAATGACGAAAAAGTAGCCGTGCAGAGGTCTTTAAAATATTGCATGTGTGTGCAACCTATTTAGGTGGAATTTGAAAGTATGTCTAAATATGAAAAATTGTTTGACAAAAAATCAAAATGAAATACAATAAAAAAGGCGGGTGAGGGTAGGGAATATTCACCCGCCTTAAGGCGTGAGACCTGGATGGATCTAACGCTTTTTATTGACATTTTATTGTATCAAATTATGAGCGCCTGTCAAGCAGATAATTTTTAGCGAATACTTTTTTAAAGGCGCGCTTTTATTGGGTTGTAGAGCTAATAACAAAAATACGCGGGAGAGAAATATAGAGCGTTTTTATCTTTCGTATGTGTTTAAAAACAGCAATAAATATCAAAGGGGGAAGAAGTGAAAATGATACAGGATCGGTTCGGTGGAAAGTTAAATGTGAGGCGAAAATCGCGTATTCCTGCCGCAAGCGGAATCACGGCGGTTTTGGTATTGAGTACTTGTTTTTTCGCGGCGGCCGGATTGAACGCGGTCGAATGGAATGGGTGGAGCGAAGTGTCTCCGGTGATAAGCGGCAACATCACGTGCGCCAAAAATGTTCAAGGATTGACTGAATTCTATCTCGGTACTGAAGAAGGGCTTTTTCGGACGGAAAACGCGGGAGGTAATTGGGAAAAACAAGTTCTTCCCGCCGGAAATTTTGAAATAAGGGACATGATTATTACCGATGATGCTGTAATTGTTGCTACAAAGAACGGTATTTTCCAAAAGGCAAATAATTCTGATTGGAAATGTTTGTTTGGGATTAAAAATATCTCCGGAATAACTGTCGAAGAAGAAAAAGGCAACCGTAACGTGCTTGCGTGGCGGGGGAGAAAACTTTTTAGAATAAAAGAGTCGGTTTGGAAATGTATTGGCCCCGAATTTCTCCGTCATGATATTGGAGACGTTTTTTACCGGGACGGTGTTATCTTTCTGGCGGCGGGAAAAGATCTTTTCGTTTTTTTTGAGGAAAATAAAACCTGGGAAAAATTTAGTCTGCCGGGATCAAACAGTTCCGAAGAGGATGAAGTGTATGAAGACGAGGTAGACGATAGTGACGGATTTTTGGAAGAAAACCAAGATTTACAGGTGATTAGACATCTTGGTCTTTTTGAAAGCGGAATGATATTGGCCGTGACTGATGAAGGCATGTATATCTTTGACGAACGGAATAAAGTGTTAAAACGTTACGCGCGGGATACTTTTTTGCCGGCGAAAATTCGGCACGCGCTGTATACGGGAAAACATTTTTTCGCGTCGGACGATAATGTGATCTATCGGTATATCGAAAAAACAAAATCTTGGGATGTATTCTTCAGAAAGACTTTTCCCGGAAAAATTTCTATCTTACAAGCCGGGCTTGACGAGAAGGGATGCGCGATACTTTGGGTTGCCGGAGGCAGAGATCTTTATAGAATGAACTTGGATTCGTTTTATGAGCACGAGGAAACCTTTGTTTCGAAAAAATTTTGTATTTTTCCGGAAGAAACGATCCCTTCGATGAAAAGTGTCCATAAAATGGCGATAGATTACGCGGAAGTGAGTCCCGAAAAAATAAGAGCCTGGAGACAAAGAGCAAAATGGAAAGCTATTCTGCCGAAATTGTCAGCAGGATTTTCCGAATCTATCGATGAAAACGTTGAAATATATAAAAGTGCTTCAACGGCGTATGTCGTAACCGGTCCGGAAGAAAAGGGAGCAAATTGGGATATAGATTTAAGTTGGGATTTTTCAGAGCTGATTTGGACGAGTTCAGAGACAAGTATAGACGTAAGAAGTAAGCTCATGGTTCAGCTTAGGGTAGAAATACTCGAAGAGATAACACGTTTATATTTTGAAAGAAAAAGAATTGTTTCGGAAGTTTTGGATATGAAAGAAAGTTTCGCTGAAGAAGAAGCCGCGAGTTCAAAGGCGATAGCGGAAAAAATGATGAGAATTGAAGAACTTACCGCGCATATTGATGCCCTAACGGGCGGAAAGTTTTCTGAGACCATTGAAAGGACCGGTTAGCCCAATATCCGGGTTAAGCGGTTAATCCTCCAATAGAACCGGTCAATCGTCTAACTGACTAACGGGCTAAATTCCTTGACAAAAGCCATATTGCTGTTAGAATTACTTCGTAAAACTTGAATGGGAGGGATTATGAAACTTGACGGTAAGGTTTCGATGATTACCGGAGCGGCACAAGGAATCGGCAAAGAAATAGCCTTATTTTTTGCTTCTCAGGGGTCAAATATCGCGATTTGTGACGTTAATGAAGAAGTTTTGGCTCAGACGAAACATGAAATAGAGAGTCAAACGAAGAGAAAAGTAATAATTCAAAAAGTTGATGTAACCTCGCCGGAAGAAGTTGAAAATTTCGTTAAGAAAATTCTTGACAATTTTGACAAGTTAGATATACTTGTCAACAATGCCGGTATTACGAGAGACAATCTCATGCTCAGAATGTCGGAAAAGGATTGGGATTCTGTTCTGGACGTGAATCTTAAGGGTGCCTTCAATTGCATAAAGGCGGTAAGCCGTTCAATGATGAAAAAACGGAGCGGCAAAATCGTTAATATGGCTTCGATAATAGGGATTATGGGCAATGCCGGGCAGGCAAATTATTCCGCGAGTAAGGGCGGGCTTATCGCGCTTACAAAAACCGTTGCTAAAGAATTTGGATCTCGCGGAATAAACGTTAACGCCATCGCGCCGGGTTTTATCAAGACAGCTATGACGGATAAACTCTCGGAAGAAGCACGCCAGAGGCTTTTGGGGTTTATTCCGCTCGGCAGAATGGGGCAGGCGGAAGACGTCGCGAAATTGGCTCTTTTTTTGGCAAGTGAGGATTCTGGATACATTACAGGTCAGGTTGTCCAGGTGGATGGCGGTATGGTGATGTGAAGAGTAAGAAAATCTGTGATACGTGTTTCGCGTAAAACACATTAGGCGAATTCGCGAAAAAAGGAGGAAAAATGTCTGAGATATCGGAAAAAGTCAAATCGATCGTAGCTGAACAGCTGGGTGTTAAAATTGAAGAAGTAAAAGAAGATGCTAAGTTTATTGATGATCTCGGAGCTGATTCTTTGGATACAGTTGAACTTGTTATGGCTCTTGAAGAAGAATTCGGCGCGGAGATTCCGGATGAAGACGCTGAAAAATTAACAACGGTCGGAGAAGCAATCGCTTACATTTCAGAAAAAGGTTCATCGAAATAGAGGAAATAGGAAATACTGGGATAAAAATAATAACCAATACGGGACAATGAGAGAAATTTAGCTCCTGAGTTAGAGACAACGAATAATAGATTTTTCAATTGAAAGTCCCGGGAATAGAGTTTGATAAATGGCTGAAGCGAGAAGAGTAGTTCTTACGGGAGTAGGTGCCGTTACTCCCGTGGGGAACAATGTCAAAGATTTTTGGGAAGCTGTCATAAACGGCAAATCCGGAGTGGCTCGTCTTACCGCTTTTGATCCCACACCTTTCAATTCATGGGTTGCCGCTGAATTGAAAGGTGTTGACGCGACCCTCTATATGACTTCAAAACAAGAAAAACGGCTTGATCCGTTCGTGAAATATGCCATTGCGGCGGCAAAGATGGCGATTGAAGACTGCGGGCTTCAAAAAGAAAAAATAAACCTTGAAAGAGCCGGGGTTTATATTGGTTCCGGGATAGGCGGTCTTCATACCGTTGAAGTGGAACATAAGAAATATTTGGAATCTGAAGATGAGGAAAAAGCCGCTTCAAGAATCTCTCCGTTTCTAATCCCGATGCTGATTGTGAATATGGCTTCGGGTCTGGTTTCCGTTGATCTTGGTTTTCAGGGACCGAATTCGGCGGCGGTTACCGCTTGCGCCACTGCCAGCCATTCTATTGGGGATGCTTTTAAAATCATACAGCGAAATGACGCGGATATTATGATAGCCGGCGGGTCTGAAGCCGCGATTACAAAAATGGGTTTTGGCGGGTTTTGCGCGTTAAAAGCGCTTTCGAAACGCAAAACCGAGTTCGAAAAAGCTTCAAGGCCTTTTGATCGGGAACGGGACGGGTTTGTTATGGGAGAAGGCGCCGCGGTTGTCGTGATGGAAGAGTTGGAATACGCGAAAAAACGCGGGGCTCGTATATACTGCGAGTTAGTCGGGTATGGTATGAGCGGAGATGCTTATCATATGACGGCTCCGGATCCGAAGGGTTCAGGTGCTGTCAGATGTATGAACATAGCGCTTGAAGATGCCGGAGTAAATCTTGAAGATGTTGATTATGTAAACGCTCATGGTACGTCAACATACTTAAACGATAAAATGGAAACTGGTGCCATTAAGACAGTTTTTGGTAAGCATGCGCATAAACTTGCCGTTAGTTCCACCAAAGGTGTTACCGGACATATGCTTGGAGCGACCGGCGCGGCTGAGCTTATCGCCTGCGCCAAAGCTATCGAAAATAAAATTATACCTCCGACCATCAACTATGAATATCCTGATCCCGACTGTGATTTAGATTATGTTCCCAATAAAGCAAGAGAAGCTGAAGTAAACGTGGCTATAAGTAATTCTCTCGGGTTTGGCGGGCATAACGTTACGCTGGTAGTGAAAAAATTTAAAGAGTAGAAGTTTGACGCGGCGTATAGGGAAAGATTATTTGCAGTGGCGGATAGTAAGAAACCGTGAAAGCTCAAATTGATCTCGTAGCTTGAAATCCCTTCCGTTTCGTCTATAGTATTGAATTCTTTATTTTTCCGCGGAATTATTTAATCGACGTTACGCGTGATCACTCTGCAAGCATATTTTAGCTCTAAGGGGACAGCTGTTACATCCGAATTGTATTTTTAATCGCGTAAAACAAGGAGCAGAAAGTATGGATTATCTTTTAACTGAAGAACAACAGATGATAAAAGATTTATGTCGGCAAATAGCGGAAGAAAAAATCAAACCCGTGGCCGCTGAGTATGACGAGAAAGCCGAATTTCCGTGGGATTTGGTGAAAGTATTTGCCGAGTCCGACATCTGCGGAGTGTATGTTCCCGAAGAATACGGCGGAATGGGCGGCGGTGTGTTTGAAATGGCAATAGCCGCGGAAGGACTTTCTTGGGGATGCGGAGGTATTGCCTTGGCATTCGCGGCGACCGGGTTAGGCACATATCCCATTCTTCTCTACGGCAATCAGGAGCAAAAGGCAAAATATCTTCCGGATATAGCTTCGGGCAAAAAACTCGCGGCGTTCGCGATTACAGAAGCCGAAGCCGGTTCAGACGCGGGCGGCATAAAGACCGTGGCCCAGAAGGACGGCGACGGTTATATCCTTAACGGTACTAAACAATGGATAACAAACGGAGGCGAGGCCGAGATATATACGGTGATCGCTATGACAGACAAATCGAAGGGACCTCGCGGCGCGAGCGCTTTCATAGTTGATAAAAATACTCCGGGAGTAAGTTTCGGAAAAAAAGAGAATAAGTTGGGAATCAGGGCTTCCGCGACAAGAGAAGTTATTTTTACGGATTGCCGTGTGCCTAAAGAAAACCTTCTCGGCAGGGAAGGACTCGGATTTATCGTCGCGATGAAAACATTCGATCATTCCCGTCCGGGTGTAGCCGCGCAGGCTTTAGGTATCGCGCAAAGAGCGTTGGACGAGGCAGTTCAATATTCTCACGAAAGAAAACAGTTTGGGGCTTCTATATCTTCTTTTCAGGGGATTCAGTTCATGCTGGCGGATATGGCTATCGCGGTTGAAGCCGCCCGCGCGTTAATATATTCCGCCGCGCGCATGATAGATTCAGGCGCGAAAAATGTGGCAAAAATATCCGCTATTTGTAAAACATTCGCGTCTGATACCGCGATGAAAGTTACGACCGACGCGGTACAGATTTTCGGCGGCTACGGATATATGAAAGAATATCCGGTTGAAAAGCTGATGAGAGACGCAAAAATAACGCAAATTTATGAGGGAACAAACCAGATACAAAGAGGCGTTATTGCTTCCGCTCTTATCAAGGAAGGCCTCGCGAAAAAATAAATTGTGATAGATATTTGGTAAATAGTGAATGGTCTTTAGGCGGAAAGGTGAATCTTCCGCCACCAACCTACGAGGTTGTTGGCGGAAGAGATAGTGGTTGGCGACGTAAGGGCGGATACGTGTGTCCGCTCGTCCCTGTCTGAATGAAATAAAAAAAACATCAATCCGAAAATCACATGGAAAAATAATTTATGAAAATTATCGTGCTTATAAAACAAGTTCCCGATACGATGGATGTAAAGATTGATCCGGAAACAAACACTCTTAAAAGAGAAGGGGTAGAGTCCATTATCAACCCTTTTGATATGTACGCGATAGAAGAAGCCCTTCGAGTTAAAGAGAAATTAGGCGGCGCGGCGGAAGTGATAGTCCTTAGTATGGGACCTCCTCAGGCGAAGGAAGCTTTAAAAGAAGCGATATCCATGGGATGTGACCGGGGGATTCTGGTAAGTGACAGAAAATTTGCGGGTAGTGATACCTGGGCGACAAGCTATACGCTTTCT
>Ga0210003_1001763_pt1 | contig 18752 bp, 5 predicted proteins | sample LantaG_FD_182804 | JGI IMG/M metagenome (GOLD analysis project Ga0210003, IMG submission 182804) | Deep subsurface microbial communities from Baltic Sea to uncover new lineages of life (NeLLi) - Landsort_02402 metaG (SPAdes) (version 2) | ecosystem: Environmental > Aquatic > Marine > Oceanic >...
CGCTCCCTCCTCGCCCCGGTAAGCGCGGAGGCGGAGGGGAGTCGTACGCGATCGCGGCGCACTCGCGCGCGGGCTCGAGGCTGAAGCTGCTGCTGTTCGAGCCGGGCGACGAGGGCGGAGCGGCGGGGGGGGGCGGGGGAGGGGCAGGCGTCTGGGAGCTCGCTGCCTCCGCGGACTCGGTCCCTTTCGTCTCTGCCGCGGCAGCCGCAGGCGCGCAGAAGGCCGTCGGCGGCGGCGGCGACAGCAGGCCCCATTCCGCAGCAGCCGGAACGAGCACGACGACGACAAACGGCCAGCTCGCGCTGCTGGTCGCCTCCGATTCGTTCCCGACCCTCGAGATGAAGCCCGCCGGGACCGCGGCGTCGCTCGCGGCCTCCGCGGCAGCAGCGGCCGCCGGCAGATCGGGAGCGGGCGGCGGCGAGACCCCCCGCGCAGCCGCGCACGCCTGCGGAGGCGCGTTCCGCCGCCTCGACGGCTTGGCTCCCAGGGAGCCCGTCCCGCCGGCGGCCCCGGGCACCGAGCTCCTGATCGCCGTAGTCGGGGCCAACACGTTCAGGAGGTCGAGCTACTCGCTCCGGGCGGTGCTGCTGCCGCCGTCCGGAGGGGGGGGGGGGGGGGAGGAGGAGCGGAGGGGAGGAGGAGAGGCTGGCGCCGCCGCCGCCGACGGCGATCAGGGCGACGCGCGGAGAGGAGCCTCAGCCGCCGCCGCCGCCGACGGCCGAGCGAGGCCCCTCGGACCCTCCGACTTGCTCGCGCTGCGCGCCACCGAGGAGGCTCTCCTGGCCCAGAGGCGAGAGCTGTCGAGCCTCGAGGGCAGGCACCGCGCCGCGAGGGCGGCCCTGGACGCCGTCGCGGCCGAGGCCGCCGCCGCGGGCGCGCGGGTCGAAGCTCTGCTGCGGACGAGGGACGACGCGTACGCCCGCGTCTTCTGCCTCGGTCCGACTTCAAATGCTGCTGCTGCTGCTTTCGCGGCGCGGAGCAGCAGCGCCGGAGGGGAACTGTAAACATTTTTATTGCACTTGAAAAAAAAAAGAGACGGGATGAAAAAAGAAACATGTCGAGTTACAGAAAAGAGGTGAAGAAATAAAAGAAAACTCCCTATTTCGCGCCGACGCCAGGCAAGTCCCCCGCGCTCTCCGCCGTCCGGGGCATCTTCGCCCCCTTTTCGACGAGCTTCGACAGGGCCCCCTCGACGCCAGCGGCGTCGAGCCCGTCGAGCCTCTCCGCGACCTCCCTGCCACCGTCGTATCGGGCGTGCGCAGCCGCCTGGATGCCCTCGCCCTCGCGGACCAGGAGCAGGAAGCCCGGGTTTTTTTTTTTTAGGTCGGCTGCGGCGGCCTTTAGAAAGTCCCTGTCGTGTGTCGGATTGGGTTGGCGTGGTGTGGTTTGATGCGGAAGAGAGAGAGAGAGAGAGCGTGCGTCAGTAGAGGTTCGGAAGGAAGAGGAGGTCGAGGTCGAGGTTGCGGAGGGCGGTCGATCGAGGCAAATAGAGCTTTCTTTTGCCTCATTCACACTCCATCGCTTCCCCAATTGCTCCTTTGAGCGGCAATGTACCTGACACCCTGGCTGCCCGGGGACGTCGCGCAGAGGTGGATTCTGTTTTGTTGATGTGTTTTTGGGAGAGAAGAAAAAAAGGATTCGTCAGAAGAAGATTTTCTTTCGATGCCGCCGTCGGTCGTCGTCGTTGATCTTCATCCTCTTTCGCTGTTCTTTTTACTCACCGGAGCTCCTGCATGTTGCGGCTCAGCGCGCCGCGCCAGGTAGCTGCGGCCATGGTGCTGCGATAGAGAGAGAGAAAGAGAGAGAGAGGGAGAGAGAAAGAAGGAACAAGAACAAAGAACAAACGAGGTTTGCTCCCCCCTTCTGCTTTTTTCGAGTCGATCGGCGTTTTTCTCGCGAGTGGTGAGGGCGAGAAAGTTTTTGACGAGGGAATTCTCTCCGAGAGAATTCTCGCTCACTCTTTTTCCCCGTATTCTTTCGAGGGGGCTCTTTTCGCAAGGGCACCTTGTTCCGCGTTTGCGCGAAGCCGCAATTTCGGAGCACGCGAGCGTACATCATCGACGTCAGAAACCTGTCTAGCTGATTGGAAAACAACCCGTAGGGCCATCGGAGGGGAAATATGACGCAGGCGACGGATGCGTCGGCACCGCTGCCGTCTCCGACGACGTCCCTTGCGGAAGAGCTCTCCAGGAGCAGGCTCTCTTCCGGCGCCGCCTCGAGCTCCTCCAGCGCGCCTCCCGCTGCTCCGGCGGCCAGCAGGATCGCCTTTGATGACTCTGACATCCCGCCGTCGACGTCTCCCGGGGTCTACTTTTGCGAGGTGAGGGTTTCGAGGAGGATGAAAGAGGGCGGGAAGGGCGACGATGCGAGAGCAGAGCGAACGCGAGGGGGAAAAAAGCAAGGGCGGAACCAAGCCAAAACTCACCCTCTGTTCTCTTCCTCCCCTCTTTTTCCTTGTTCACCAGGCCCGGCACGAGACCTCCGCCGCCGCCTCCTCTTCCGTCGCGATCTCGACGTGTTCCTCTTCCGGAAACAACGTCCTCGCCACACCTTCCCCCACCCCCGGCGCCCCGCCCGTCTCCCGCTGGCGCCAGAAGGAGCGCACCAAGACGACTGCCGTCGCCCTGGCTCTGTGCCTCAACATCGGCGTTGACCCGCCGGATGTGCTCCGCCTCTCCCCCTGCGCGCGCCTCGAGTGCTGGGTCGACCCGTTGTCGATGGCGCCCCCCAAGGCCCTCGAAACCGTGGGCAAGAACCTGCAGGCGCAGTACGAGCGCTGGCAGCCGCGCGCGCGCTACCGAGCGCACCTCGACCCGACGCTCGACGACGTGCGCAAGCTCGCCGCGTCCTCGCGCCGCGCCGCCCGCGGCGAGCGCGTGCTCTTCCACTACAACGGCCACGGCGTGCCGAGGCCGACGGCCAACGGCGAGGTCTGGGTCTTCAACAAGAGCTACACGCAGTACATCCCCCTGTCTGTGTACGACCTGCAGGCGTGGGTCGGCGCTCCGGCGATCTACGTGCTTGACTGCTCGGCCGCCGGGCTCGTGGCCTCGTGCTTCCGCGCGTTCGCGGCGCAGAGGGCCGCCGACTCGCAGCAGGCGGCCACGCAGGCGAGCGCGCAGGCGCAGCAGCAGCACCAGCAGGCGTGCGCCGCCGCCGCCGCGGCAGGGTTGCCGACCCCCCCGCAGCCGCCTCCGCCGCCGCCGCCGCCCGCTGGGGACGCGCTGGCGGACGTAATCCTCCTCGCGGCCTGCGGCGCCCGCGAATCCCTGCCGCAGACCCCAGACCTGCCCGCCGACGCCTTCACGGCCTGCCTGACGACCCCCATCAAGGTCGCGCTGCGCTGGCACGCGGCGCGGTCGCCCCTGGCCCCCGAGGGCCTCACGAGAGACCTGGTCGACCGCATCCCGGGCAAGCAGACCGACCGCAAGACGCCGCTGGGGGAGCTCAACTGGATCTTCACGGCCGTCACCGACTCGATCGCGTGGAACACGCTGCCTCGGGCGCTGTTCCAGCGCCTTTTCCGCCAGGATTTGCTGGTGGCCTCGCTGTTCCGCAACTTTTTGCTGGCCGAGCGCGTGCTGCGCGCCGCGGGCGTCACGCCCCGATCGCACCCGGCGCTGCCTCCGACGGCGTCTCACCCGCTCTGGGAGGCGTGGGACCTGGCTGCCGAAGCTTGCCTGCTGCAGCTGCCCGCGATGCTCGCCGCGGGGGGAGGGAGCGGAGGAGGAAACGGAGGAGGCGGCCAGACCGAGCGGGGGCCTTTGGAGAGCGGCGGCGGCGGTGGCACCGGCGGCGCGCCCTTTTCGCCGTCGCCGTTCTTCGCGGACCAGCTGACGGCCTTTGAGCTCTGGCTCGAGAGGGCCGCGGCGGTCGGTGGGGGTGGGAGCGGTGCTGCTGCTGGCGCGGGAGGAGCTGATGCTGCTGCCGCCGCTGCCGCTGCCGCTGCAGCAAACGCCGCCGCCGGCACCTCGAGCTCCTCCTCCCCTCCCCCGCCACTGCCGCCTTTCCCCGCCACGGGCCCCGGCGGCGCCCGCCCGCCCGAGCAGCTCCCCATCGTCCTGCAGGTGTTGCTGTCCCAGGTCCACCGCCTGCGCGCCCTGGCACTGCTCGCTCGGTTCGTCGACTCGGGGGCCTGGGCCGTCGACCTCGCGCTGTCGGTCGGCATCTTCCCCTACGTCCTGAAGCTGCTGCAGACGACGGCGGCCGACCTCCGCGGGACCCTGGTCTTCATCTGGGCCAAGGTGCTCGCGCTCGACCCGACGTGCCAGGCCGACCTGGTGAAGGACGGCGGGCATCTCTATTTCCTGCGGCAGCTGGACGCGCCCGACGCCGGGACGGCCGCGGCGGCGGCGGCGGCGCAGGCCTGGCAGCAGCAGCAGCAGCAGGCCGCCGCCGCGGCGGCAGGGGGGGGCGGCGCCAGCGTCAGCGCCCCGCTCCCTTCGCCGCCGCCCCCGCCGGGGAACGCCCCGCGGGCCCACGCGGCCTTTGTCCTCGCGTCCGTGTGCGCGGGGGGGCACGGGAGGGGCCGGGCGCTGTGCGCCGGGGCGGGGCTCGTCGAGGTCCTGTGCCGCAGGCTCGTCGGCGCCGCGGCCGCGGGCCAGGCCGCGGCGACGGCGCCCGGTTCCTCCGCCGCCGCCGCCGCCGCCGCCGCCGCCTCCGCGAAGGGGGGGCTGCGGGGCCCCTCCCAGCAGCCTTCGCTGTCGCCACTGGACTCCCTGCCTCCGGCGACGGGCGGCGTCGACGGCGACGCGGACGGCGGCGGGCTCCTCCTGGCGCAGTGGCTCTCCCTGTGCCTGGGCGCGCTGGTCGACGGGTCGCCCGAGCTCGCGGCGGCGGCCTCGAGCTCCGGCGCGCCGGGGGCGCTCGCGGCCCTCCTGTCGTGGGAGAGCCCCGAGGCGAGGGCCGCGGCCGTGTTCGCGCTGGGGAGGCTGATCTGCACCGCCGCGGAGGGCGAAGGCGAGGGAGAAGACGCGGCGGCGGCAGCGGCGGAGGCCGCGCTGCAGCACCAGCAGCGGCACCAGCAAGAGCAGCACGAGCAGCAGCAGGCGGCTCCAGCGCCGGCGGCGGCGACGAACGAGCAGCAGCAGCAAAACGCCGACGGGTCCTCTGTCGATGCTGCCTCCGTTGCTCCTTCGCCGCCGCCTCCGCCACCTCCGCCGCCACCTCCTCTTCCTCTGACACACCTCAGCACCGCCCCGCGGGAGGCCACCGAGGCCGCCGCGGCCGACTCGATCCTGCGCCGGGCCGTCGCCGACGGCTCCCCGCTCGTGCGGGCCGAGGCCGCGGCGGCGCTCGCGAGGCTCGCCGTGGGGCAGGCTCCGGCTTTTTTGGCCGCCGTCTCGGAGGCCTACGAACGCGGCGTCTCGGCCGCGTCCGTGCCGCAGCAGAGAGCGGCGAGCAGTAGCGCACTCCTGTCGCTGGACGCCACTGGAGCTCCTTCCGCTGTCGCTGGCGCCGCCGCTTCCGGCGGCGGCGGCGGAGCTCCCTCTTCTTCTTTGTCTCCGATCTCGATCCACGAGCGCGTGCGCGCGGCGCTGGCGGCGCTCGCCGCGGACCCTTCCCCGAAGGTCTCGGCCACGGCAGAGGCGGCGCTGCGCGCCGCGGGCGTCGACGTCGAGCCCGTGCCTGGGGCCGTCGGGGTGCCTCTGCCCTCTTCTTCGTCGTCTTCCTCGGCGACGGCGGCGGCGGCGGCAGCAGGAGGTCTGGGCCCTTCCGGTTTCGTCTCCGGCTCTTCCTCCAATGCTGGTGGCCCCTCTGGTTCTTCGGTGCGGTCTGGATACGCGACGCCGCTGTCTCCCCGCGGGATCGGCGCGGGGGCCTCTTCGTACCGCGGGGGCGCTGCCTCCTCCGCCGCTGCGGATCAGCTCCGCGGCAGTGCCGGCGCCGGTGCTGCCGGAGGAGGAGGCACCTCTCGCTGGAAGCCCCTGTCGTGGAGGCACTCGAACGAGCGCGACCGCGTGCAGGCTGCAGCAGGCCAGCAGCAGCAATACCAGCAGCAGCAGCAGCAGCAATACCAACAGCAGCAGCAGCAGCAGCAGAGCGAGCCCTCCCTTGCCTCGCCAGTGCTCTCGCCTCCTCACGCCGGCCGCGAGAGGCAGACAGCTGCCGCCGCCGCCGCGGGTTCCGCGGCCTGGCCTCCGTTCGTGCTCCGCCCTTCGAGCGCGGGAGTTAACGGCTACCCTCGCGGCTCCGCCGGGATGGCGGGCTCCGCGGCGAGCTCCGACGACGGGCGCGGAGGAGGCGGAAACTGCAGGCCCCTGACCCCGCCGCCGCCGCCGCCGCCGCTGCCGCCCTCGCCGGCGTTTGCGGAAGCCAGAGCGCGCTTCTCCGAGCCCATGCTGGTTCGCGACGGCGCAGGCTGGGCGGGAGTCCCTCGTGGGATCAGGACCGCGGCGGCCGCCTTTTTGGCGGCGAGGAGGGCCGGCGCGGAGGCGGCATATGCTCATTCGCCGTCGCCGTCGTTCCACCACCACCTCTCGCCGTCGGCGTCGCCGCGCGACGCCGCCCTCACCGCGGCCCGCCGCCGCGACCGCGCCGCCGCCCTGGCCGCGTGCGCGACCGCCTACTCTCGCGGGGCGCGCCTGGCCGACGGCGCCGTCGTCTGCATCGAGACCGCGGGCGTCCAGGGCACAGACGCGCTCGCGCTGCACCCCTTCAGGCCGGCGCTGGCCGCCGCGGGGGAGGACGGCGTGCTGCGCGTCTACTCCTCTCTCTCTTCCTCTTCTTCTTCCTCGGGCTCCTCGACCTCCGGCTGGGGGGCGGGAGGAGGGGCGCCCAGCAGCTCCGCGGAGCACGCGGACCCGGCCGCGGCGCGCCTCGTCAACGCGTTCGCGCTCGACGGGTCGGACACCTCGGCGAGCGCCGGCGGGAGCGCCGGCGGGAGGGGCGGCGGGGGCGGCGGGACGGCCGTGGCGGCGGCGGCGGGCGCGCCGGCGACCACCGCCGCCGCCGCGGCCGCGGCGGCCGCCGTCCGCTCCGCCGCGGCCGCCTCCGCCGGCGGGGCCCCGCCCTCGCTCTTCCTGCTCAACGAGACGCACGCGTCCGTGCTGCTGGCCGGCGGCTGCGACGGCTGCGTGCGCGTGTGGCGGGACTGGTCGTTCCGCGGCGCGCAGCGGCTCGCGACGGCGTGGCAGGCCGCGCCGCGGGAGCGGGCGGCGGGCTCGGGCGCCTCCGGCGGCGGGGACGGCCTCGGCGGCGTCGGCGTCGTCCGAGGGGCCTCTCCCTCCGGCTCCTTCGCCGCGCTCTCCTCCGCCTCCTCCCTGGGCGCCTGCGCCGGAGGCGGCGGCGGCGGCGGCGGCGGCTTCGGGCTGGGCTTCGCCAACGCGGCCGGCGGGCTCCGTTTCGACCCGGCGACCTTCGCGCTCGACGAGCGGAGGGGCCTGCTCTACGCCGCGGGGGGCGGCGGGTCGGCGAGGGGCCGCGTCGCCGTCTGGTCGCTGGCGTCGGAGCGCCGGATAGGCACGCTCGTGGGGAGCGGCAGCGGCGGCGGCGCCGGCGCGGCCGCCGTCGTCACGAGGCTTGCGGCGCTCGACTCGAGCACGGGCGGCCCGCCGCTCGTCGCCGCCGCTCTCTCCGACGGCTCGCTCGCGCTCCTCGACGCCCGCCTCTCGTCCTCCTCCTCCTCCTCCTCCTCGGCGCCTTCCTGCGTCCTGTCGCTGCGCCCGCACGCCGGCGCCGCGCTCGTCGGGCTCGCGGCACCCTCGCTGTCGGGGGGCTCCCCGCACGCCCTGGTGACCGCGGCGGCCTGCGGCGAGCTCGCCTTCGTCGACGTGCGCTCGCCTGGCGGCGGCGCCGCCGCGCCCTCCCCCTTCCGCCCCGGCGCCTCCGCCGGCGTCGCCGCGGTCCTGTCCGCGCACTCGGCGGGGGGGCTCACGGCCCTCGCGGCGCACCCGCACGCCCCGCTGCTCGCCACGGGCACGACGGCGTCCGTCGTCAAGCTCTGGCACGCCGGCGGCGCGCCCGCGGGCACCGTCCGGGCGCACGGCCCGCTGCTGGGCGCGAGGCCGGGGGCGGTGGGGGCGCTGGCGTTCCACCCGTACCGCGGGCTTCTGGCGTCGGGAGGGAGGGACGCGTTCGTGGCGATGTTCCCGATCGCGCCGGGGAGCGGCGGCGGCGCTGGCGCGAGCGTCGGCGGAGGTGGGAAGTGAGGGAGAGGGGGGAGAGAGAACGAAGGAGAAAGAGAGGGGCCGTGTTGCCGGGTAAAAGAATCTGTCAGTCTGTTTCATTTCTTTTTTCTTTCTAGTAAAATCGTGCGGGCGAGGAGGCGCCCTCTCTCCCCGAGATGCCCTCTCGCAAGAAACGACGAATACCGGAAGGTGAACTGGCCGACACCAAGGGGCCAGCAAGCGCAGCGGGCCAGGCACCGTCCGTCGTCGGGGCCGATGCCGCTGGCGACGCCGCAGGCGACGCTCCTCCCGCCGCATCAACTTCCGTCTCTTCTTCCACCTCCTCGCACGACCTCCACGCCAATCTTCCGCTGTTCGTCACCGGTCCGGCGATTGTTCAGGCGACGTCCGGCGCTGCGTGGTGCCACGGCTGGAGGCTGCAGAGCGCAAAACAAGGCGACGATGACGCTGCAGCATTGTCGCCGTCGCCGAGAAAGCGAAGCCCCCCAGACCACCTCGCCGTCCCGGCCGGCGTCGTCGCCAGGCTCGAGGCCGCGCCGCTCGGGCCGGGGGACGTCCCCCTGACCGCGCGCAGCTGTCGCGTCGCGGTCACGGCCCCGAAAGATCGCAACGAAGAAGCAGCAGCACCGCCGCCCGTCTCGCGCGCCTTCCCTCAGCAAAGCGGAGCGGCAGCGGCAGCGGCGACGGCGAGCCTGCCCCCTCCGCCTCCGGCCTCTTGGAGGGCCGCGGCGGCCTCCATCGCCGGCGGCGCGCGGGCGAGCGTCGCCGCCGGCGGGGGGCCACCCTCCGTCGTCGTCATAGGGCCCAAAAACTCGGGGAAGTCTTCCTTCGCGCGCCTGCTGACGAACGAGCTCCTGAGCTCGTTTTCGACCGCCGCCGCTGCTGCTGCTGCTGCTGCTGCCGCGAAGAACGACTCGACGGGAGGCGCTGCTCCGGCCTTCTCCCCCGTCGTCGCCTGGTGCGACGTCGACTGCGGGCAGCCCGAGCTGACGCCTCCGGGGCTCGCCTCGCTGAGCCACGTGTCTCGGCCCCTGCTCGCGAGCGGCGGGCCGAGCGCCCGCGCGACGGGGGCGGGAGGCGCCGGCGCCGTCCGGCGGCAGCCCGCCCGAGCCCACTTCCTGGGCGCGTTGTCCCCCGCGAGCGACCCAGAGAGGGCCTGCGCCGTCGCTGCCTGCCTTCTGGGCTGGCACTGGCAGCACGGCGGCGTCGAGAGCGGCGGCGGAGAGGCACAGTGCAAGGGGAAAAGGGCAAGGAGCTGGCCGCCGCTCGTCGTCAACTCGCCCGGATGGGTCCGCGGCGCCGGGCTCGACCTGCTGCGGGCCGCACTCGCCGCGGCGCGGCCCACGCACGTGGTCAGGCTCTCGACGGGCAACGCCGAGAGGGACGCACCAGCGGTCTTCGAGCTCTTCGAAGGGGGGTGCCTGCCTCCGTTTCTGGAGGTCGTGGAGCTCCCGGCACTCGGCGGCAGCAGCAGCAGCGGCAGCAGGATGCGCGGCAACGACGCCGAAGACTGCGGCGCCGAGCACGGAGACGCCGCGGCGGCGCCGCCCTCCCTCTTCCAGGGCATTATCCCGACGACTCCCGCGTCAACGAGGTACTCTGCCGCAGATGCTCGAACGGCATCGTGGTTCTCCTTTGCCCGCTCCTGCGTCGAGAGCGCCGCGGCGGACGACTGCTGCGACGACGACGACGACGTCGTCGCCGAAGGAGGAGGAGGAGAGCGAGAACGAGGAGGGAGAGAACCCCCGAGCTTCTCCTCCTCCGTCGCCGCCGACGTCCTCCTCCTCCCGGCGGCCCTTGCCGCCGCTCGCCCAATGGTCCTCCCGCTCTCGTCGGTCCGGCTCGAGTTCCTGGGAGAGCGGCCCTCGAGTTTTTCGAACGCGCTGCGGGCGCTGAACGGTTCCGTCGTTGCGCTCGCAACGGCCGCGGAGGCCGGGAAGGGACTAGCAGAGGAAGGAGAGGCCGACTTTCTCGACTCCCCGGCGACTCCCTCCCCGATAGTGTCGCTCGCCCTCGTACGCGGGGTCGACGGCAGGCGCGGGCTCGTCCACCTGCTGTGCCCACTGCGGTCCGCGGAGGCCGCCGCCGCCGGAATTGTCGCCGTCCAGGTCGGGCACGCCTCGCTCGAGCTGCCGCCGGCGCTGCTCGCCGGGGGGGTCGTCCCCGCCGCCGCCGCCGGCGGCGCCGTTTCCGCCGCTCGACGCGGCGGCGACTACGACAGTGACAGGAAACCGATCGCGGTCTCCGCGTCGCCCTACCTGGCGCCGTGGTGCCTGGCCGCCGGAGGCACGGGGGCGCGGGCCGCCAAGGCGAGGAACGACTTGGCCCGCGGCGGCGGCGCGAGGAGCTAGATAACATCTTTTTTGTTATTGTTTTGGTTTCATTTTTTCTGTTTTTGCAAGTACTTGAAGAAGAACGAAAGAAGATGGACAACGATAGAAAGATGTGAGCGATCTAGACGGGGAGCAATGAGCGACCTCGGTTGCCGCTCCCCGGCGCCGTCGCCGTCGCCGAAGAGCCAGGGCCCGCCGGAGACGCCGAAACGGAAGAAAGCTCCACCGAACCGCCACCGTTATTACTGCCACCGCCCACTCCTGTCGCCGCCGCCTTGGCCGCAGCCAGCCCCGCGGCGCCTCCCTGCGCCGCGGCGGCTGCGGCTCGCCTCAAAGCCTGCCCCAAGGGGATGTCGGCCATCTCCCTCTGCAGGCAGACGTACTCGCTCGAGAGCGCCGCCGCCGCGAAGCCCCCCGCGTTCACCAGCCACCAGCCGCCACCGCGAGGGAAGCCCCCCACGACGCAGCACGCCACAAAATGCAAAGCATACGCGGTCGAGGCAAAGTCGAGGCACTTTTTCGCCCGCTCCACGAGCGCGGCGACGGCGACGGCACAGGCGACGGCGGCGCCGAGGTGCGAGAGAGCGGTCATCCAGCTGCCAAAGGAGCGGAAGTCAAGGGCCTTGAAGGAGAAGACGTGGTCGAGGGAGAGGTGGTCCGTGTAAGGGCCTTGAAGTGTATGGAGGGGTGGGAGGGAAGCGGAAGCGGAAAGAGGAGGTGAGAGAGGGAGTTGGTCGTTGGTCTCCTCGAGGTCGAGAAGGTCTCGTTTCTTCGCCGCCGCCGACGTCCATCATCAAGCATCTCTCTCCCCCTTACCGACGAGCAGAATCAGGAGCGCCCCGAGGCTCGAATAGAACGCCGCCTGAATCGCGACGATCTGCGCAACGATCAGTCCCGGATTCCACTCAGACCTGCCCCGCCACATGTGGAGACACGGAAAGCAAGAAGGAAAGAGCAAGAAGAGAACGAGAGAGCAATCGATGCCTGTTTACTCGACGATGGGTTGACTTGTTGAACCGCTTCTTTTTAATTTGTCCAGTCTCCGATCAAGGTCTCTTCGCTTCTCTCTGTTGTCAAGTGTGCGATCGACAGGCAGCCAGAGGCAGTCGTGCAGTTTTTGGATCGAAATGAAGAAGCAAGTAAAAGAAAAGAGGAGAGAGTCGATGCCTTTCTTTTCAATCTTTTTTTCGAAAGTGACACCGAAACAAACGGGAAAAGAGTACTCCTCTTCTCCTCCTCCTAACTCCAGTCGCTCTGGCAGTGCGGGCAGCTCGCGGCCCTTGCGGAGCTCCTAAACCACTTGTATAGGCACGCGCCGTGGAACTTCTTCCCGCAGGTCTTGCACGCCCTCCGCGGCAGCGCCCCGGCACCGGAATTCCCGCCACTACCGCCAGCCGCGGCGGCGGACGCGAGCACGACAGAGTAGCAAATGAGACATTCCTCGACGCCCTCGAACTCCTTGGAGACGGAGGCGCGCCAGAGCCTCAGGGCGGCGCCGAGCCCCCCTTCGCCTCCTCCCTCGGGTGCCAGGTTCCCTCCCGAAGACGCGTACCCGAGGCCGCCGATGCGGAGGAGCGCAGACGCCGAGAGGAGCCAGCGCCTGGCCCTTGCGTCCGAGACGCCCGCGGCGGTGCGCGCGTCGATGGTCGCCGGCCGCAGCGGCCACGAGCGCGGCAGCGCCACCGCGAGCTCGACGGCGACGCCGTCCTCGACCTGCAGGGTCGCGACGGCCTCCCGGATGGCGGCGTTGGTCTTCACCTGGAACGAGGACGACGAAGAGGAAGAAGAGCTCGAAGGAGGAGCGGCGCCGGCAGAGGCGGCGCCGGCGAGCTCGCCCCGGATGATCGAGGGCGACTCGACCCGGACGGTGTAGCCCTCGACGCGCGCCTGGAGCCTCTTGTGCCTGAGCCCTCCGAACCAGTCGCGGGAGGCTGCCGGGAGGAGGCGGAGGCAGGCCCGGAAGACGGCGACGGCGAGCAGGCGGTTTTGGGTTTCGGTGCTGCTGTTGCTGCTGCTGGAACGGCGGCGAGGCCTTTTCTTCTTCCTCGCTGCCGCCCCTTCTTCTTCCTTCTTCCCCGTCGAGTCCAGAGCGGCTGCCGCCAAGGAGCGCAGCGAGTGACTCAGAGTCCACGAAGCGGACGTCGTCGCGCCTGCGGCGCGGGAAGCAGCAGCCTCGGCGGCGGCGGTCGCGGGAGTCGCGGCCTTGGCCCTGCTCCTCTTCTTCTTCGAGCTCCCTTCCTCCCCGTCTCCATCCCCCTCCGAGAGCGGCAGCCACCTCGTCGCGACCAAGTCGAGCAGCGCGGACACCGCGGAGCTCCTCGAGCTGGACGTGAAGGGCCCCCTGCTGCTCGAGACATCGACGCACTCGGCCTCGGAGAGCGCAGCCGCGAGCGCGCCCCGCTCGGCGCTGCCGGGTGCCGCGGCCTCGCAGCGCGCGAGCGCGAGCGCCCAGGCGGAGAGGAACCGGAGCCGGAGAGATGTCGCCGCCGCCCTGGCTTCCCCGCTGCTGCTCTCGGTGAGCGACGTGGCGGCGGGGCGGGAGACGAGGGCGGCGGCGAGCTCGGGGCGGACGCCGGCGGCTTTCTCGAGGGCGGCGGCGGCGGCAGCCGCGGCCGAGGAGGCAGTTGCCGGCGCAGACGCGGGTTTTCTCCTTCGAGTGCTGTCGTCGTCGTCGTCGTCACTGCTGGAATCCGAGAGGTCGAAAGCGCTGTCGTCGTCGTCTTCCGCGCGCGGAGGAGGGGGATCCGCGAGACGAAGCAGGACTTGCGGGCACGCGAGGAGAGCGAGCGCCCCGGAGCGCAACAGCGAGGAGGAGCTGCTGCTGCTGCTGCTGCTGCTCGAAGACGACGTTCCGTTCCCGCAGAGCGCGAGGGCGAGCGCGGAGCCGACGCCGTCGACGCCCGTCCCTTCCTCCCCCCACGCGTCCGCCTCCACGACCGCCGCGAGGGCCTCTTCGTCCGACGCAGAAGAGGACGCAGCAGCAGAAGGAGAAGACAAAGAAGAAGTGGAAACAGACAGGAGCGCGGCACCGGCCGCCTCCCAGAGCGGGCGGAGGAGAGGAGCAGATGCAGATGACGACAAACTTTCGCCGCCGTCGCTGCCGGCGCGCCAGGCCGCCGCGGCCGTCGCGGCGGCGCCCCCGCCGGCGGCGGCGGCGAGCGCGGAGATGCTACCGGTGGCCAGCGCGAGCCTGCACGCCTCGGCGCGCGCGTCCCTCTGCGCCCCGGCGGGGGACTGCTTCCAGACGACGGCAGCGTGCTTGGCGCCGGCGCTGCCTCCTCGGCCTCCCCGGGCGCGAAGCTGCGAGTCCAAGCAGAGGCCCCAGGCCGCGGCGGCGGCCGCGGCCGGCCCTCGGAGCGGCCTCGCGCCGAGCGCCTGCGCGACGGGCCCCGCCGCCGCCCTCCGGGCCGCCAGGGCCGCGGCTCCGCCTCCCGCAGAGAGCCTGCGCAAGGTCTCGACGGCCGCAGCCAGCGGTGCGTCGGCGCCGGCGGGGCCCGCGAGCCTGCGGGCCGCCCCGGCGGCGGCCTCAGCGGCGGCCTCCGCCGCGGCCTCGGCGGCCGCCGTCGCGGCGGCGACGCCCCTCCTCGCCCTCCGGACCAGCAGGGGCCACGAGTCCTCGGGAACGGCCTCGGGGGCGTGGAGGTGCACCGCCGCGGCGAGCGAGGAGATGATGGCCTCGGCCTCGGCCTCGGCCTCGGAGGCGGTGTCGTCAACGTCTTTGTCGGCGGGAGCGGAAGCGGAAGCGGAAGCGGCTGCAGGCTCGGCCGCTTCCGCTCCCGCCGACGAGGCCGCCGCCTCAAACCTCGCCGCGGCGGCCCTCGCCTGCTCGGCGGCGCGCTCGCCGTTGAGCTGCCGGACGAGCGCGGAGACCAGGGCACGCTTCTCTCTTTCAGTCGCTCTCAGAGCAGCGTACGAGAGCGGGAAGCAGGCCGCTGCGGCGGAGAGCGCCCGGCGAGAGGCCGCGGAACTCGGAGAGCCCTGCTGTTGCTGCGCCAGCGGCGGCGCTTCCTCGGCAGCGCTCAGGAGCCGCAGGGACAGCTCCGGGAGCCCGCTGCTCTCGAGCTCGGACTCGCTCGAGCTCTGCCGTAACGCGAAGGAAACAGCAGGGAGCACGCACGAGGCGAGCAGAGCGGGAGAAGAAGAAAGAGGTCCGATGGCGGGCGCGACGGCCGCGGAGAAGAACTTTCGCGCGACGACGGCCGCGGAAGAGCCCTCGCGGGCGAGGCGAGAGAGCAGAGACGCCAGGGCCGACGCGGCCCGCCGAGGAGCCGTTTCTTCCGCTGCTTCGTCGAGTGCTGATTTCGTGAGACGAGAGAGCAACGCCTCGAGGACGGCGGCGACGACGTCGGGCGATTGCGAGCGCGAAGAGGAGACGAGCTCGGCCGACAGCGAGCGCGCGGCGGCACGGCGCCGGCCAGCAAGGACCAAGGCGGCGGCGGCGCACGCCTTTCCTTGCTCGCTGCTGCTTTTGCTGCTGCTGCTGCCGCCGCCGCAGACGCGGACGAAGCGTCCGGCGCCAAAAGTGTTGATGACCGCAGCGGCCAGCTCCATGGCGCCGACGGAAGAAGACGCAGCGCCGAGGAGCATCTCGACCGCCTCCTCTCCGTCTTCGTCGGCGCCGCCGCCTCCGACGACTTCGTCCGCGACCAGCGCCCTGCGGGCCGCGGCCAGCGGCCAGGCCTTGCCCTCTTCGTTCGAGGCCCTGGCGAGCGCCGACTGCATGAGCGCGACAAGGAGAGAGCTGCGGAGGAGCTCTTTGTCAGCGGTGGCACTTCCGAGGAAGGAGGAGAGCGCCGACGCGACCCGAGGCCAGCAGCGCGCGGCCTCGGCCTCGGGCGAGGCTTCTTGGTCGTTGTCGGCGGCGGCGGCCGCGTCGTCGTCGAGGTCGGTTTCCTCCTCGCGGCTTGAGGCTCCCGACGAGGAGGTGGCGTCTTTGTCATCTTCCTCGGCATCAGAGTCTGCACTTGAAAAACAAGACGAAGAAAAGCCTTCTCTCGAAGAGATCTCCGAGCCCGAGAGGCTCGAGGCGGAGCCTTCCCCGGAGGAGGAAGATGCCAGCGAGCGAGCGTCGGACGACGAAGAGTCTCCGCCGTCGTCATCTCCGCTGCTGCTGCTTCTCTCACCCTCCTCCCAGCGAGCACCGCCGCCTTCTTCTCCCCTCCCGACGCCTCCAGCGACGGCGATATCGAGCAGCGCCGCCGCGGCGGCGCCCGCACCGGCGAGAAGCGAGGCCTTCTTCGCCTCGCTCTCTCGAGAAAGAATCGCCCTCTTGGACTGCAGAGCCGAGGCGACGGCCGAGACCGCCACAAGCGAAGAAGATGAAGAGGGCTCCCCCCTCCTCGACCCCACGGCTGCAGCCAGCGCCCGCCAGGCCGCGTCGGCGGCCGCGTCGCCCAAGAGCCCGCCCCGCAGCAGCGCAGCGAGCGGCGGGCAGGGGAGCACCGAGCCGTTTTGTCCTTCCTTCTTCTTGTTCGAGAGTGAGAGTGAGAGCGAGAGCGACAGGGCGTCTGCCGCGGCGTCGAGCTCGGCGCCGGACCAGAAGGAAGGAGCCCCTCCTCCCCGCGCGATGGCAGCGGAGGCCGCGTCGACGAGCAAGGTCAGGGCCGCGGAAGAAGCAGAAGAAGAAGAAGAAGAAGAAGAAGAAGAAGAAGGAAAGGAAGAAGAAGAAGAGGGAGTCGATGCGTCACTCGCCAGGCGCGACGCCAGCGACCGCCACTCCGCCGCTCCCGCTCCGCCCTTGGCGATCGCTGACGCGGCCACGACGCGCGCCTGCGCCGCCGCGACAGGGGACCCCGGGGGCGCGGCAAGCATGGCCTCGACCGCTGAGGCGAGGTCGAAAGACGAGGTTGGAGGAGTCCCAAGACCTTCGTCTTCGGCAGCCGCCGATGCAACGGCTCTCGGGTCGAGCGTGATGAGGTCGGCGAGAAGCGCCGCCGCCGCCGCGGGGGCCGTCCCGGTCCGGACGGCCGGGGAGAGCACGCGGACGAGCGCCGCGGCGAGTGGGAGGCCAGAAGCAGGAGCTGCGGCGGCGGTGGCGGCGGCGGAGGAGGAGGAGGCGAGAAGCGCAGAGGCGAGCTCCCCCGCGGCCGCGAAGGTCGCTTCGTCGCCGCCGCCGCCGCTGCGAGCGAGGGCGGCCGAGACCGCCAGCGCCGCGGCCTCGGCGAGGGCCGCGTCGCACTCCTCGGAGGCCCACGCCGGCATCGAGGAGCGCAGCGCGTCGTCGCGGCACTTCACGACGAGGTCCCTGGCGACGCGGCGGACAGCGACGGAGGAGGCCGAGGACGAGGAGGAGGCCGCGGAAGCGGCGAGGGCAGCGGGCAGCACGCGGGCGGCGAGCGGGCCGCGGAGGAGCACCGCCGCCGCCGCTCTGGCCGAGTCCCTGTCCCCGTCGCCGCCGGCAGCGTCGTTCCCTCCTTTGCCGCTGATCTCCGCGAGCTCCTGCGCGTGAGCCAGGCCCCAGCGCAAGGCCTCCTGGAACGCTCCCGCGGAGGCCGCCGCTGCAGCTGCGGCGCCGGTGTTGCCGGCGATCCTGCTGCTTCCGTCGCCGCCGCCGCCTCGAAAGCGCACTCCCGTCACCGCCGAAGCCGAAGCCGCCGCCGCTGCCGAAGCAGAAGCAGAGGCTAGCGCCCCCGCCGCGGCCGCATCGAGCAAGACCTCGAGCGAGCGAGCGCCCTCGGGCAAGAGCCTGCCCGCGGGAGCGAGCGACAAGAGAGGGAGCAAGGCCGCGGGAGCGGCCGCGGAGGCCGAGGGGTGCCTGAGCGCCGCGGCGAGCCTCGGGAGCGTCACCGACTTGGCGGCCGCGGGAGACAGCGAGCCCCAGGCGCCCTCCGGTGAGGCCCTCGTCAGCGACAGGACAGCGTCCCAGGCGGCCCCGACGACGGCGGCGTCGCGCTCGCCCACCGCCGCGAGCACCGGCGCGGAGAGCCGCGGGGCGACGGCGGCGAGCGCGGCGCGGGAGGCCCGCGCCGCGAGGGCCGAGACGCACGAGAGCGCGGCGGCGCGGACGGCGGCCGGCGATGTCGGGGAGGCCGCCGCCGCGGCGAGGAGCGTCCGCGAGGGGGGCGGGGGGGCAGGGGGGGGTCCTGTCTCTTCGAGGGAGGCAGCCTCGAGCGCCGCAGCTGCGTCAGCGGCCGCGGCTGCTGCTGCTGCTGCTGATTTCGCCGCGGCCTTGGCGCTGAGCTTGCTGCTGCCGCCGCCGCCGCCGCCGCCGCCGCTCCCAAAGTCCGAGCTGTTGCTTCCGTCGCCGCCCGGCGCAGGCTTGACAGCAGGGGAGAGCAGCAGCTTCACCAGAGATTCCGCTGTGGCGTCGACGGTAGACGGAGAAGAATGGGGAGGCGAGTCGCTCTTCGCCGCTTCTGCAGCAACGTGGAGCGCCGCGGCCGCCGCCCGCAGCGCCGCCGCCCGGGCGCGCTCGGCGCGCTCCGCCGCCTCGTCCTCCGCCACTCCCTCGCTGGAGCCTCCCCCCGTTGAGATCGCGGCGAGCTCTCGGGGGGACGCCGTTGCTGCCGTCGTCAGGAAATCAAACACCTGCGCCGAAGCGTGCGCCAGGGCGGCCGCCGTCTTCGCCGGCGCGGGCGAGAACGCGGCGTCGAGTCCGGCGCGGGCCGCCGCGGCGACGTCCGCAGCGGCGGCGTCGTGGCAGAGCAGCCACCACGGACCCAGCAGCGACCGCACGTGCGGGGCCAGCCTGCGGCCCAGGCGCGAGCTGAGAGCGCCCAGAAGCCTGGCGGTCTCGAGCCTGACGGGCCTGGCGGCGTCGAGGGCGAGGCGCGGGAGGAGCACCGAGAGCGGCGGCGCGAGCGACTCGACGTCTTCGACGGGGCGGCAAGGTGCCGTAGACGATGAGGTCGCTGGTGTCCGCTCGTGCGCGTTGCCCTCCCTTTCTCTTCCTCCGCCGCCCGCCTCGGAGGAGATCGCCTCTCGGAGGGCCCGCAGAGCCTTCGCTCGCGTCCCGGGGTCGCGCTTCGAGAGCCTGCGGAGGCAGAGCTCGAGGTCTGGCGGCGGAGGCCGGAGCTGCTGCTGGAGAACGGAGGAGGAAGAGGAAGGGCGCGACGCTTCGCAGCCGGAAGTAGCAGGAGAGGATGAGTCGTCTTCAGCTTCTCCCGCGATCTTCTGCGAGCCGACGAAGCTGTTGTTTGGTTGGTGGTGGTGGTGGAGGAAGAGAGGACGTTGGCGTCGTTGTTGAGAGGGAAGATTTCTAAGTTTTTTTTTCCGCACGATCGATCAAAGGCGAGCCCCTTCTCTCTCTCTCTCTCTCTCTCTCTCTCTCTCTCTCTCTCTCTCTCTCTCT
>Ga0210003_1001764_pt1 | contig 18747 bp, 20 predicted proteins | sample LantaG_FD_182804 | JGI IMG/M metagenome (GOLD analysis project Ga0210003, IMG submission 182804) | Deep subsurface microbial communities from Baltic Sea to uncover new lineages of life (NeLLi) - Landsort_02402 metaG (SPAdes) (version 2) | ecosystem: Environmental > Aquatic > Marine > Oceanic >...
CACGACGCCGAACAGCCAGAGCACTACACCGACCACCAGGACGGGCAGCAGCGCGGGCGGCGTAGGTCCGAGAACCGCCGAAACCTGCAGCGGCAGGGAAATGAACCAGCCCGCCGCGGCCTGCAGCAGGAAAATCCGCCGGATCACATTGCCTCCCGGCGAGCGCTCGCGCGAGGAGCTTGATCCGGAGAAGTCGTCACCTAGCAACGCGCGGTAGCGGGGGTCCTCTCCATGGCCAGCCGACTTGCCGACCATGTGCCAGGCCAGTCGAAGACCCCACACAGCCACAAGCACGAGCAGCAACATCCGCCGGAACAGGTCGCCAGTTCCCGCGACCGCGCAGACGGTGGCGACCGCCACAAATCCGACACCCCACGTGACGTCGACGACGTTGTATCGGCCCAGTCGTCGGCCGATCAGGAATGTGATTCCATGTGCGACCACCAGGATCATCAGTGACCCGACCGAAACGATCAGAAATGACATCTCAGGGCCGCCCCGGAGGAGCGAAGGTCCACTGGTACACGTCGAGCGAATCGATGGCCGCGGCCGGTGTTCTGACCGCATCAGTGGTCATCGGTGATCCACTTTCTCTCGCTCCACACTCGGTCGAGGCACCAGTGGCACCCGCCGCAGCCACAGCAGGATTCCCTGCACCCTGATGCTCAGGGCGTTCATCAGCGGGGCCATCGGTGCGACCATCTGCATCGCCAGGATCTGGCCGATGCCGGCGGGCATTCTGTCGCCGCGCAAGGTCGCCACGAACGCGGGCTGATTGTCGCGGTGAAGTGAGATCGTGATGTCCAGCTCGTCATCGGGCTGCGGTGCCCGGACCAGGTAGTGCCCATCGACGCCGTTGAACGGCGACGCGTAGAGCTTCTTGGACACCATCGCAGGCCGTTCATCGGACGGCGGGAGAAGGTACGCATGGCGCCCGCCGTAGGTGTTGTGCACTTCGGCGATGACGTAGCGCAGGAGGCCTCGCGCGTCGTAGCACCAGTACATGCTCAGCGGATTGAAGACGTACCCCAGCACGCGGGCGTGCATCAGCGCCGTCACCCTCCCGCCGCCCAGGTCGATGTCCTTGTCGGCCAGAAACGCATCGACACGGCCCCGCAGGGTGTCACCGTCGGCGCCCCAAAAATGGTCGTGCGCATCGAACTTGGCGAACGGTCGCAGCCAACGTGGCAACCGGGGCAATGCATCGAGGTCGACGAACCAGCTGTAGCTTCGGTGCTCGAAGTAGTGGTGCACCGGTGCCCGACGTAGATGGGTGATCCGGGTGCGGTACATTGCCGCACTCGAGGTCGGGCTCAGCATGCCATCGCCTCGACGGCTGGGCGTCGCACAGTCCATTCGGCGCCGAGGTGACGTGCTGCTCGCAGCCCCGACACGGCGCCGTCCTCATGGAATCCCCAGCCGTGATAGGCGCCGGCGAAGACCACCTTGTTATCGTTTAATGTCGGCAGGAGGCGTTGCGCGGCAACGGATTCAGTGGTGTAGATCGGGTGTCGGTAGGCCATCTCAGCCACCACGGAGTCGGGATTGACGAGGTCATGGCCACCGAGAGTGACCATGAACCGGTGCGGGCCGCCTAGGCGCATCAGTCGGGTGATGTCGTAGCTGACCAGAACCTGATCGTCGTTGTCGGTCATCAGGTAGTTCCACGATGCCCGGGCTCGGGGGTGGCGGGGTAGCACGGATTCGTCTGTGTGCAGTTGGGCCAGGTTGGTGGCGTAGGGCATCGCGCCCAGCACGTTTCGCTCGGTGGTCCTCGGTTCGGCGAGCATCATCAACGCCTGGTCGGGATGGGTCGCGATGACCACGGCGTCGAAGACTGTCGGTGCACAACCGCGCGCCGTCAGCTCGACCCCGGCGCTGACGCGTCGGACCGCCGTCACCGCGGTGCCTGCCCGGACGTCGTCGATCAGGGGGAGGATTGCGTTGACATAGTTGGCGGATCCGCCGGTAACGGTGCGCCACGTAGGCGAACCTGACACCGACAACATGCCGTGGTGTTTGAGGAAGACGAACAGGTATCGGGCGGGGTAGCTCATCGCGTCACCCGGCGGACATGACCACACCGCGGCTACGAGCGGCGTCATGAAGTGCTTGACGAAGTAGCGGGAGAAGCCGTGCCGATCGAGGAAGTCGCCAAGGCGTTCGGGGACTTCGCCTTCGGGGGTTTCCCCGTCGTTGCCGCTGCTGTGCAGAAGACGAGACGCCGCCCGGTGGAATCGCTTCACCTCAGCGAGCATCAGCAGATAGCGCGGGCGGGCCACTGCCGACGGAACGGGGAACAGCCCGCCGAGGCCGCGGGCACCGGCGTACTCAAGCCCGCTGGCGTCATCGCGCACCGACATCGACATGTCGGCGGACTGGGTCGCGACGCCGAGCTCGTCAAACAGCCGGCACAGGGTGGGGTACGTGCGGTCGTTGTGGACAAGGAAGGCGGAATCCAAGCCGACGATGTTGCCATCTCCGCGGTCGCGGTAGTGGGTGTGCGCGTGCCCGCCAACGCGGTTATCGGCCTCGAAAAGGGTGACGCGGTCTCGCGCTGACAACAGGTAGGCCGCCATCAGACCGGCCACCCCACTGCCGATGACGGCAATCGACCGGTTTCCCGCGCCTAAGGCATTCACATACCCGTATTCGGAGCGATGCGACCGACGGATGGGTGCTACCACGAACGCGCTGCGGTCACCAACCCCTGCACCAGAGCGGAGGTGGCGGCGCAGAGGCCGTCCTCGCCGCGTACGCCGCTGCGGGGGCTGATACCCCGCACCCGCGGCGACAGTTCCAGCTGAGCGCCGCCGCCGGAGGCGCGGTTGACTGGGTTGTCGGGGTGCAGGCCGCGTAGTTCGCGCGGAATCGCTGCGAGGTCAGTCATCACCTGGAAGCCCGGGATGAGGATGTGGCGTTCGAGATGCTCGGCCAGAGCGCGGTGGCGGCCGCCGGCCAGCAGCTGAGTACTGCGACCCAGTCGCCCGTAACCGTGCAGTGACACCGCCACGTCCACATGATTGAGGAACTCCGCAAGCCGTGGTGACTGGCCGGGGTCGTAGAGCGCGGAGGGAAGGTGGTGCGGGTAGTGGTCGGGGTGGCGCACGATGTACAGCGACGCGTCGGCGGCCTCAGCGGCACGTTCGGCGATGACATCGGTCATCTGTTCCAGGCCACCACCGTGGATGGCGAGGAACCCGAACCGCGACCGGAGCGTGCTCTCTTCGGTGACCGTAGAGTCGGCAAGCAGCTCTGAAAGCGTCTGTGGAGCAAGAGGATCAGGCTCACCTGCAGTTTGAGGCCAGCGGGCTGGATCCCAGCGTTCGAGAAACTCGATCCACCGGTGCGGCAGGCTGTGGTGACGCGCACCATCGAGGATGCGTTCCAGGTATCCGGGCCGGGGCGGCCCGGGTTCGACGCGGTGGTCGATGTAGACCCAGGCCCACGACGTCCCATCCTCGGTGTGGACGGTGAGCCGATCCCGGCGGTAGCGCACCGGGACGCCTTCGGCGCCGTCGAGGGTGGCCAGATCACGGTCAGACAATTGCCACACCACGCCGTGTACCTCGCTGCCACTCAACGGTTCGACGGTGGCAACCCCGCGCTCGTTGATGAGCCAGTCGTGGTCGGCCAGCGTCGCACGCTGGGGATCGATGGCATCGGGGCAGCGCTGCGCCATCTGCTGCACGCACAGGTTGGACCCGTATGCGAAGTATCTGTGCAGGTCTGACATTCAGGCCTTCACCGTCAGATAGATCAGAGCCACGTTCAGCACACTAATGACCGCCGCAACGGCCCACCCCAGGGCGGTGGTGAGGCGGTGGTTGCGGTCGGTGCCCATCAGGCCCACATTGCTGGTGAGCCGCACCAGGGGGATCAGCGCGAACGGTATGCCGAACGAAAGCACGACCTGCGACAACACCAGCGCCCGACTCGGATCGATGCCCACCGCCAGGATCGCGAGGGCGGGCAGCAGCGTGATCAATCGGCGTGCCACCAGAGGTATGGAGCGGCGCAGCAACCCCTGCATAATCATTGCGCCCGCGTACGCGCCGACGGAGGAGGACGCGAGCCCAGATGCCAACAGGCCGATCGCGAACAGCAGAGCGACGGTGTACCCGAGCGTGCTCTCCACTGCCCGGTAGGCCCCCTCGATGGAGTCGGTATCTGCCATGCCTTGCAGATTGGTCGCCGCGATGAGAAGCATCGACAGGTTCACCGCGCCGGCGAACAGCATGGCGATGCCCACATCCCACCGCGTGACACGAAGAAGGTGTCGTCGCACCGGGCCGGGTTCGGGGTGGCCGTGGCGGTCGCGGGCCAGGCCGGAATGCAGGTACACCGCATGAGGCATCACGGTGGCGCCGAGCATCGCGGCAGCCAGTAGGACACTTTCGGCGCCGTCGAACCGCGGTATCAACCCGGCCGCGACGTCGTCGATCGCGGGCGGAGCGGCCACCAGGCTGGTCAGGAAGCCGATCGCGATGATCAGCAACAAGCCGATGATGACCCGTTCGAACGTCTGTTGGCCGCGGCGGTCTTTGACGATCAGCAGCAGCAGCGACACCACGCCGGTGACCACTCCGCCGATGAGCAGCGGCAGGTCGAACAGCAGGTAGAGCGCGATCGCGCCCCCGATGACTTCGGCGAGATCTGTTGCCATAGCGACTAGTTCGGCTTGAACCCAATAAGTCAGCCGACTGGGTCGACCCATCCGGGCGCCCACGGCTTCGGGTAGCGAGAGGCCGGTTACCAAGCCGAGTTTGGCCGACAGGTACTGCACGAGGTAGGCCATGAAGTTGGCGAGGACGATCACCCAGACCAGGAGGAAACCGAACTGAGCGCCGGCGCTGACGTTGGCCGCAACGTTGCCTGGGTCGACGTAGGCAATCGCGGCGACGAAGGCGGGTCCGAGTAGTACCCAGCTTCCCCGCGACCGCGGATGGACGTCCTGCGTCACCGCAACCCTCTTCCATCCGGTTAATCGAATAGAAAAGTTAGGTTAGACGAAACCTGCTTGGCGGGACAAATAAGCTACTCGGAAGGCTTGTGATTTAGTCGCGAACGCCGACGCCGAAGGCGCCGATCAAAGGCCAGAACCCGACGCCCTGCCAGCCGCCGTAAGTCCAGGGGTTCGGGGGTAGTGATCAGATTCGGGGGTAGTGATCAGATTCGGTGTAGTGATCAACTGCGCACTGCCTGTGGCCTGGCAGAAGGTCACGGTCGATCCGGCATCAGTGCAATCCGGAGCGGCGACCGCTGTGGGCGCGCTGCCCATGGCGATGGCAATAGCGGTGACCGCCAAGGTAACCGGCAGCCCCCAGGTTCCTCATTATGTGCTTTTGGTACCGGTGTCGGTCCAAAAGTGGGTCACATAATGAACATTCCCATGCCGCCCATCATTCCCATGCCGCCCATTCCACCCATATCTCCGGGTGCAAGCAGACGTGGTTGTGCGTTGAGTTGGGCATTGCCGGGCGACTCGCACAGAGTTTCCGTACCGCCCCCCATCCCACCACCGTCTTCGGTCTCTTCGCACTGCGGCATGAGCCCTGGTGAAGCGAGCGCGGCCGGTGCTGCGGCGATGGCCAGCGACGCACCGCCAGCAACGAGAAGGGCAGCGAGTGCAGTAAGTGGAGCCTTCATTTCAGAATCCTTCCAACGTGATTACAGACCAGCGTACAGACCTTTGCCGGTAATGGGCGGCAAGTCCAGTGCGGTCACAATTCCCGGTGGAGCGTCCACCACAGCGGGAATCGCGTTGACCACACGGGCAGCCGTAGCCACCAGACCGGCATGGTTATGGTCCCCGTTGGGGCTACGCAGGCAAAGGTCGAGTTCATATGAGGGTTCGCCGGAAATTTCGATCCGATAGGAGCCGCCGGGCTGAGCGGGCTGCGGCCAATCCGGACACAGATCGTCGCGCAGTCGGGTGACGTGTTCGAGCACGACGGCGACCTCACCGTCCTTCATCCCGCGTACCTCGAACCGCATCGCGGCGGTGGTGCCCTTCGCGATGTGACCGGCGGCGATGTCGAAGTCCTCTGGAGCAGGGATACGGACGTGGGTCTCGGTGACCTCGTCGAGTTCGATGTCCAGGCCGGCGGCCAACTGCCGCACCACCGAACCCCACGCCAGGCTCAGCACACCTGGCTGCAGCAACATCGGCGTTTCATCGAGTGGGCCGCCGAATCCCATGACGTCGAACATCACCGTCGCACTGTCGTAGGTGTCGTAGTTGATGATTTCCATGCAACGGATCTGTTGGATGCGCTGGCAGGTCCCGGCCAGCGCCAACGGCAGCAAGTCATTGGCGAAGCCCGGGTCGATGCCATTGACAAATAGGCTCGCTTTCCCGTTCTTGGCGGCTTCCTCGATGGGCGCGACAAGTTCGTCAGGTATCACCTGCCACGGGTACTGCAGGAATACCGCGCTGCTGCCGACTACGTTGACGCCTGCAGCCAGGATCCGTCGGTAGTCCTCAAGTGCCTCCGCCAGGCGGTTGTCGGCCATCGCGGTGTAGACGACACATGCGGGTCTGGTCGCCAGGACGGCATCGAGATCGGTGGTCGCCACGACGCCTGTTGCGCCCGTCGAATCCTGTAGTCCGGCAAGCTCTGCAGCGTCCTTGCCGGCTTTGGATGCTGAGGAGACCCACACGGCGGTGAGCTCGAATCTCGGGTCGGTGATCAGCTGGGTCAGCGCATGCTTGCCGACGTTTCCGGTGCCCATGGCGGCTACGCGGATGGGGCTTGGGCTTGGGCTGGGAATGGGAATCGTCACTGTTTTCCTTACAGATCGGGAATCGGGAGGTCGAGGTTCGGGGAGGTGATCCCGCCGTCGACCTCGAGCGTCTTGCCGGTCAGAAAAGCGCCCGCCGGTGAGGCGAGATAGACCGCGGCTGCGGCGATGTCGAGCGGATCCCCGAGCCTGCGCAGTGGAGTGGCCTGTTCCATTGGGATGCGCAGAGCGTCGTTGCTGGCGACGATGTCGAGTGCCGACGTGAGAATGGATCCCGGGGCGATCGCGTTCACCCGGATGCGCGGCGCGAGGTCTAGTGCCGACAGTCGCGTGTAGTGCGCGAGTGCGGCCTTCGCGGTGCCGTAGGCGGCGAAACCGCGTCCGGCGAGTCGGCCCATGGTCGAGGTGATGTTGATGATGCTGCCACCGCCGGCGTGCTCCAGTATCAGCGGTGCCGCCGCTGTGGTCAGGGCGTGTGCAGTGGCGACGTTGAAGGTGAACGCGTCCCGCAGATCCTTGGCCGACGTGTTGAGCAGGGGAGCGGGCATGGTGCCGCCGACGTTGTTGACGACGATGTCTAGTCTGCCGAAAGCCTCGACGGCCTGAGCCGCGAGCTGGGCCGTGTCGTCGGGCCGGGCGAGGTCGGCGACGACGATGTGGGCGCGCCGGCCGGTGCCGCCGATCTGCTCGGCGACCTTCTCGAGTTGCGACCTCGTGCGAGCGGCGATCACCACGTCAGCACCGGCTTCGGCGAAAGCGAGTGCTATCGCGGCGCCAAGGCCTCGGCCCGCTCCGGTCACCACGGCGACCCGATCGTCGAGCCGGAACCTGTCGAGAATCACGCGTCCCTCCCTTTCGTCACCGCGAGTCACCGTAACAAGCGCCGGACGGCGCAGGACCAATTTCTGGAACACGTTCTAATTCCGTCACGGGTGCATGCAGCGCGGGGCTAGCCTTTCGTGGCTGCCTGCTTCTTGGCGGCTCTCTCAGCTTTCTCGGCGACTTTCTTCGCAGGCGCGCGCGGCTCCGCTGTACGCGCCTTCACGCTGGCCTCCAGTTTGGCAAGCAGATCGGAGACGTCCTCGGTCTCGTCAAGGCCATGGGCCAGGTCGCCACTGGGGAATGCTTCACCCCCGTCGAGCTTCGTCTGGATCAGCTCGTGCAGATGCTCCTGATAGTCGTCGCGGTAGCGGTCGGCGCTGAAGTCGTCGGTCATCGAGTCGACGACCTGGCCGGCCATCTTCAGCTCTGTGGACTTGATCTCGACTTCCTTGTCCAAGACCGGGAAGTCGGGATCGCGGATCTCGTCGGGCCACAACAGGGTGTGGATCACCATCACGTCGCGCTTACTGAAGTCCTTGACCCGCAGGGCGGCCAACCGCGTCTTGTTGCGCAGCGCGAAGTTCACGATGGCGACGCGATCGGTCTCCTTCAACGTTTTAGCCAGCAGCACATAGGACTTCGACGATTTGCTCTCCGGCTCAAGGAAATAGCTTCGGTCATACATCAACGGATCGATGTCGGTGGCCGGCACGAACTCGAGGACCTCGATCTCGCGGCTGCGTTCCTCGGGGAGGGTGGAGATGTCGTCGTCGGTGATGATCACGGTCTGGCCGTCGTCGGAGTCATAGGCCCGTGTGATATCGCGGTATTCCACGAGCTCTCCGCATATTTCGCACACCCGCTTGTACCGGATGCGGCCGTTGTCCTTGGCGTGCACCTGGTGGAATTTGATGTCGTGGTCCTCGGTGGCGCTGTAGACCTTGACCGGAACGTTCACCAGGCCGAAGGCGATCGAACCCTTCCAGATGGATCGCATCAGCCCAGTATTGCCGACGCTGCCGCATCGCGGCTGGCGCGATCGGGCAGGTCGGCGCCGGCTCGTCCCACCGTCAACGCCGCGCTCAGTGCGGCCGCCCGTACCGCTGTGGTCAGGGTGTCGGGCCCGATGGCGGCCAACTGGGATCGGCGGTCGGCGCCCAGCAGATCCAGCGACCACAGTGAGTCGATCAAGCCGGTCATGAACGCATCGCCGGCGCCCACGGTGTCGACCACATCCATAGTGAATGCAGGTACCCGCACGGTGCCCGCCGCGCACATCGCCAACGCTCCGGCGCCGCCCATCGTCACCACGACGATCGATGGGCCAAGTGTGAGCCATGCGGCGGCGATCTGGTCGGGCGTCCGGGTCGGATCGATCCAGCGCAGATCCTCGTCACTGGCCTTGACCACATCTGCTCGCTCAAGCAGTCGGTCGATGCGGGCGCGCGCTGAGTCGGCATCGGCGATCAGCGCCGGACGGATGTTGGGGTCGAACGTCAGCGTCGCCGAGAGATGATAGGTGTCAACCAGGGCGGCGGTGGCCAGGCAGCCGGGTTCGAGCACGGTGGCGATCGAGCCGGTATGCACAACGAGGGGAGGCCCGACGCCGGGTGTCCCGGTCAGCTGCCAGTCGATGTCGAAGGTGTAGGTCGCCGAACCTGCGGCGTCCAGGGTGGCCCGAGCGGTGGGCGTGCGCGCCGCATCCTGGCTTCCTGGAACCAGTTGTACACCAGAGGATTCCACGTAGTCGCTGATTCTTCGTCCGTGAATGTCAGAGCCGATATGGGTGAGAAAGTCGACCTCCCGGCCCAGACGGGCCAATCCGACGGCGACATTGAGGGGACTGCCGCCGACGCACTCAGTACTTGATGGTCGCTCGTGACCTCGCTCGGTACTTGATGCTCGCTCGACGATGTCGATCAGCGCCTCACCGATGACCAGTGCCCTCACCGTGTTGACGCTACCGGCAGCGGTGAGGTGTTCACGCCTTATAACGTGCAATAGTGGATTGCTATGGCCGGGTGACGCTGACGAACCCGGACAAGGTGCTGTACCCGGCCACCGGTACCACCAAAGCTGCAGTGTTCGACTACTACGTCGGCGTCGCCGAAGCGATGCTGCCCCACATCGCGGGCCGGCCGACCACACGCAAGCGTTGGCCCAACGGTGTCGAAGAATCGTCGTTCTTCGAGAAGCAACTGGCGTCCTCGGCTCCGGCCTGGTTGGACCGCGCCGACATCGCACATAAATCGCGTTCCACCACCTATCCGATCATCGACTCTGTGGAGGGGTTGGCGTGGATCGCGCAGCAGGCTGCACTGGAAGTGCACGTGCCGCAGTGGCGTTTTGTTACGGGCGGGCGAAGCGGGGTGGGCGGTGTTACCCATGCTGTGGGCCCCGCGACGCGTATCGTGTTCGACCTCGATCCCGGTGAGGGCGTCAGCATGGGTCAGCTCTGCTCGGTCGCCCACGAGGTACGTGATCTGATCACCGACATGGGCCTGCAGATCTTCCCGCTCACCACTGGAAGCAAGGGCCTGCATCTCTATGTCCCGCTGCCTGATCCGATCAGCTCTCGGGGTGCTTCGGTGCTGGCCAAGGAAGTGGCCCAACAGCTGGAGCAGGCCATGCCCAACCAGGTCACCGCAACGATGACCAAGAGCATGCGCGCTGGCAAGGTGTTCCTCGACTGGAGCCAGAACAATGCCAACAAGACCACGATCGCGCCGTACTCGCTTCGGGGGCGGGCGTATCCGACTGTGGCTGCGCCCCGGACGTGGGACGAGATGAACGACCCGGACCTGCGTCATCTGACCTTCGACGAGGTCCTCGACCGGCTGGACACCGACGGCGATCTGCTCGCCCACCTCGACCCGGTGCCGCCGACTCCGCGGCTCGGCGGCAACGTTTTGCCAGTCGGCGACCGGCTGGCGAGATACCGCAGCATGCGCGACACCGCCAAGACACCGGAGCCGATTCCCGGCGCAGTGCCGCCAGCGGGCCGCAACGACACGTTCGTGATCCAGGAGCACCACGCCCGGCGACTGCACTACGACTTTCGGCTCGAACGCGACGGCGTGCTGGTCAGTTGGGCCGTGCCGAAGAACCTGCCCGAGACGCCGTCGGTCAATCACCTTGCGGTGCGGACCGAAGACCATCCGATGGACTACCTCACCTTCGCCGGAGAAATCCCCAAGGGTGAGTACGGGGGCGGTGAGGTCTCCGTCTGGGACAGCGGCACCTATGAGACCGAAAAGTTCAACGACAACTCCCCGGACGGCCCGGACAACGGCGGCGAGGTGATTGTCACACTGCACGGCGAGAAGATCGACGGCCGCTACGCGCTGATTCAGACCGATGGCAAGAACTGGCTCGCCCACCGGATGAAAGACCAGAAGCGTCCTACGGCAGCTGATCTCGCGCCGATGCTGTCTACGGAGGGATCGGTCCAGAAACTCACGAATGGGCAGTGGGCTTTTGAGGGCAAGTGGGACGGCTACCGACTGCTCGTCGACGCCGACCGCGGCAGGCTTACGCTGCGATCCCGGCGGGGCCGCGACGTCACCGGCGAGTACCCGCAACTTCAGGCGCTGGCTGCCGACCTCGCCGACCACCACGTAATCCTCGACGGCGAGGCGGTCGCGTTCGACGAGTCCGGCGTCCCGAGCTTCGGCGAGATGCAGAACCGTGCCCGCTCCACCCGGGTGGAATTCTGGGCCTTCGACATCCTCCAGCTCGATGGCCGAGAATTGTTGCGGGCAAAGTATTCTGACCGGCGACTGCTGCTGGAAGCGCTGGCTCAGGGTGGCGGTTTGATCGTGCCGGACCAGATCGGCGGCGACGGACCTGAGGCCCTCGAGTTCGCGAGGGCCAGAGGTTGGGAGGGTGTCGTCGCCAAGAGGCGGGACTCTACCTACCAGCCGGGCAGGCGATCGTCGTCGTGGATCAAGGACAAGATCTGGAACACCCAGGAGGTGGTGATCGGCGGCTGGCGTGCGGGGACAGGTGGCCGCACGAGCGGCATCGGTGCGTTGCTGCTCGGCGTCCCGGGAGAGGGCGGGTTGCATTTCGTCGGGCGGGTAGGAACCGGCTTCACCGACAAGCAACTCACCGCTCTCAAAGAGACGCTCGCACCGCTGCACACCGACGAATCACCCTTCGCCGCCGAGCTTCCGAAGCAGGATGCCAGCGGGGTGACGTTCGTGCGTCCGGAGTTGGTGGGGGAGGTCCGCTACAGCGAGCGCACTTCCGGCGACCGACTGCGCCAGCCGAGCTGGCGCGGGCTGCGCACCGACAAAGAGTCCAGCGAGGTCGCCTGGGAGTAGTTGCATGAGATCCCCGCCGCGAACTCGATTTTGACTCGTGTGTCTTCTCAGTTTCAGAGGTCGCAGAACCGGATTTGTCGGTCCTCGAATGTATATTCGAACCATGTCGAGGGAGGCCTTACAGGACGCGGTCACCAAGTTGCGTGCTGCCTTTGACGAATTGGCCGCCTGCGATGTCGGCTTGCTAACCCGGTCCGACCTTGTCGGGTCCCTTGATGAACTCGAAACCTTATGGTGTCAGCTGCCCACCTTGAGCCACCGCTTGCTGGCCCGATTGCAGGTCGATACGACGGCGCAAGAGATGGGTGCCAAATCCTGGAAGGACGTGCTGGCGATCCGCTGGCGGATCTCCACCACCGAGGCCAACCGCCGGTTGACCGAGGCCGCATTGTTGGCGCCGCGGCGGGCGTTGACCGGAGCATCGTTGCCGCCAGTGCTGCCCGCAATCGCCGCTGCCCAAGTCCACGGGCTGATCAACGGCGAGCACGTCGAGGTCATCCGCAAGGCCATCGACAAGCTACCGGGTTTCGTGGACGCGGTTACCCGTGAGCAGTTCGAGGTCGACCTGGTCCGCACCGCGGTCGGCGTCGGACCCAAAGAACTCAAGGATGCCGCCGACTTGACCCTATTCCTGCTCGACCAGGACGGTCCCGAACCCGACGACACCGAACGCGCCCGCAAGCGCGGGCTTTCGAAGGGCAAGCAGCGCTCCGATGCAATGTCGACCATCAGAGGGGAACTGACACCCGAAGGATCGGCAGTCTTGGAAGCGATCTTCGCCAAGTACGCGGCGCCAGGCATGTGTAACCCCGACGATCCCGAACCCTGCACGGCGGGGACGCCGGCACAGGCCCAGATCGACAACGACCACCGCAGCCTCGCCCAACGCCAACACGACGCCCTGGTCGCCGTCGGGCGTATCGCCCTGATGAGCGGCGAACTCGGACAGCTCAACGGGCTACCGGTTTCGATCATCGTCCGCACCACCCTGCAGGACCTGGAATCCCGCGCCGGGGTCGGTGTCACCGGCGGTGGCACCGTCATGCCGATCGCCGATGTGATCCGGCTGGCCGGCCACGCCAATCACCACCTGGCGGTGTTCGACGGTGCCACGGGATCGGCCCTGGATCTGTTCCGCACCAAGCGCATCGCTTCCCCGGCGCAGCGGATCATGCTGATTGCCCGTGATGGTGGATGCACCAAACCGTGCTGCACCGTCGGCGCCTACGGCTCTCAGGTGCATCACGTCGCGGCCGATTGGGCTGAGGGCGGCAACACCAACATCGACGAACTCGGCCTCGCGTGCGGCCCCGACAACCGCATCGTCGGCGGGGTTGGCGGCTGGACCACCCGGATGAACGAGCACTGCGAGGTCGAATGGATGCCGCCACCGCAGTTGGACACCGGCCAAGCCCGGTTTAACTACTATCACCGCCCCGAACGGCTTCTGCGGCCGGACGAACCGGAACCTCTGGGCCATGACAACACTGCGGGGGTCGTACCAGTTGAGCCCACCCGCGGTGATGAACGCGGCGACCCTGAGCCGTTCGACCTCCGGTCGGTCGACCCCGAGCCGTTCGGCCCCGAGCCGTTCGACCCTGAGCCGTTCGACCCTGAGCCGTTCGACCCTGAGCCGTTCGACCCTGAGCCGTTCGACCCTGAGCCGTTCGACCCTGAGCCGTTCGACGACGCCGGTGAACCCGGCGGACCCGCACCGCCTGACGACCGGGCGGCCTGACCGGTTGTGGACTCCGCATATTGCATTTCCGCCGGCCGCGCGGGCAGCGTGGGATCAGCCGCTGGATCCGTGCGTCTGACGGCATGGGCTCAGTCGGCGGGCGGATCGATGGCCTCGGACACCAGGGATACCACCTGTTCGAGGTGCGCTGACGTGGTCAGGTGGCCGCGGCCGGAGAAAACCCGGGCATCGAGGTTCATGGTTCGCCGCATGGCCGGTGCCAGTCGATGGGGCGACAGCAACCGTCATGTTCCGATTCCGACGGCACGCGGCAGCTCGGCGCGACGGTCGAATAGTTCGAAGTCAGCGCCAGTTCCGGGTCCATTCTGAGGCGGATGAAGCCAGCGGGCGAGGCCAGCACCCGCGCTGTGATTGGAGGCGAGTTGGCTGCCAGGACTACAGTCGCTTCCAGTGAATTACTCACCAGCACAACGTCGTCAGCGTCCACGGCCGCCAGGATTTCATCCAGCACTTGGCCCCGCCAGGCCGGCCTGGCGGGCCGAGCCCGATGCGAATCGCTGACTCCGGGCTAACCGGGCAGATCCAGCACTGTGTTCGCCTGATGGACTGACACTGCCTGCAGTCACGGCAGAACCACCGCAGCGGTGAAGCCGGTCCCGGGCACCATGACGATCCGCAACTGTCCAGTACCGGCGTATGTGAGTTCGACTCGGCCGACGCTGGTGTCCAAGGTCGCGTTGGTCAGTGGGAACTCCGCTCGCATCAAGGTTTCCGAACACCACTGCCGCAACGTGCGTTGATCACGTGGGTTCTTGTATACGGTCGGCATTGCGCCAATGTGTCCGGGGGGGTTCGTGGTTCGTCCTGAACGTCTCAGCTTCGTTCTGCCACTGCCGGACGGCCGGAAGCGTCGATCGTTTGCTGCATACCCCGGGTCGCTAGTTCGTCGGCCAACTCGTTGTCGGCAACACCCGAGTGCCCCTTCACCCAGAACCACTCGACTTGGTGCTGCGCGCAGGCAATCTGAAGCCGCATCCAGAGGTCGACATTCTTGACCGGCTGCTTCGCCGCTGTCTTCCAGCCGTTGCGTTCCCAGCCCAGGACCCACTTGGTGATGCCGTTACGGACATAGGTGCTGTCGGTATAGAGGTGCACCACTACGGGTCTGGTGAGTGCCTCCAGCGCCATGATCGGCGCCGTCAACTCCATCCGGTTGTTGCTGGTCTCGCCGGGATCGCCACCGCACATCTCGCGGACGTGCTCACGCAGGCGCAGCACCGCCCCCCAGCCGCCGGGACCGGGGTTGGGTCGGCACCCGCCGTCGGTGTGGATCACCACCAGGTCCTTGACGGGCTCGATGTACTCGCCCATGTGTTCAGTCCGCCCGTGTCTGATCGAGACGGCGCACAGCCTTCGATCCGACGCCGTGAAAAGTTAGCAGGCCGCCGAGTTCCACCGGCAGATCCGCGAGTGTGCAGTAGCCGGTGTCGATGAGCGAGCCGGTCCCGGGCCTGGCGATTCGGATGCCGCTGAATACGGGGCCGCGGTCCGCGGGTTCGGTCATGCGATACAGGATATGCAACCGCGTGGGGCAGTCGGCTCAGCGACGCGCAGGGCCCTGCTTACACAGCCGGGACTATTTGCCTTCACATCGGATTGCCTTCACATCGGATTGCCTTCACATCGGATGGATGTTGTGCCGTGGTTGTCACCCGGATGCTCATGTACCAAAACAGGGACAGACCGGAAATCGCTCGGTGCAGTTCATCGTTGGAGTCGACCTAGAAGATCGAGTAGTTGTACTCGCCGACGACCGGCCACATGTGCGCGGCCACTTGCCGTCATTCTGCGGACGCTTCGAGTGACCTTCATGTGTACGTGGGCTTCATGTGTACGTGGGACAGCACATCAGTTCCATCCCGGATCGAGCGCGAAGTCGTAGGCGAGCGACTGGGTGCGGTCGGCCATCAGCTGTGGGTCGAGGATCACTGCGGCGCCCGGCCGAGGAAGGTATGTACGATATTTCGCTGCCATCCGGTGACGGTCATGCTTCGAACATCGACGAATCCGCTGCGCTGCAAGCGGTTCCGGAACTGTGACGCACCGTCGAAGTCATTGACGCTGCGGCGCAGGTAGCGGTAGAGGTCGGCATCGCCGGAGCGCAGCCTTCCGGCGGGGATGATGATTGCCGAACTCACCACGTTCCAGATGGCGGTGGCCATCCGGGAGTCGCGTACCGAGTACTCGTGGGCGGCGAGCACGGCCCCTGGCGCCAGAAGGGAGCGCATCGATTGCAGCACGGTGTCCGGGTCGCTGAGATTACGGATCAGATAGGCCGCGAGGATGCCGTCGAACGGTCCGTTGACTCCGGCGTCGGCGAGGGCCTCGGCACGGCTGTGTATGAAGGTCACCGATCCCGGCCATTTCTTGGCCTTGGCGCAGGCCAGCATGCCGGCCGAGCCGTCGACGGCGACGATCTCGGCGTTTGGGGCGACCCGCAGTAGTGCGGCAGTAGATGCGCCGGTTCCGCAGCCGATGTCCAGCAGGCGTAGGCCACGGCCGGTGTCTCGCAGTTGCATCCGTTGCGCCGACAGCAGCAGATGGTTGTGGTAACCGGGATTGGCTCCGACGAGGCCGTCGTAGGCCTTGGCCCCGGCTTCGAACGCCTCAGGCACGTTGTCGGGTCTGGTGCTCATACCGCTTCTCGCTCACTCTTGTCGGCGCGGCGCCGCCAGAGCAGCAGCACCGCAGTGATCATCACCCACCCGAACAGGTGGTCCTCCACGGGGATGTCTCCAGGGAAACGAATTCCGGTGGAGTGGTCATCGTTGAACAGCACTATCGGCGCACTCAGCTTGGCGAGCCAGCCATCGACAGTAACCCACAAGCGCTGCGGACAGCCCGGCCAGTCCGGTACCGACGACGATCCCGTCGTGCGTTCGGCGACAGGTTGCACCAGATAACCCCCGGCGATGAGCGATAACCCCCGGCGATGAGCGCCGAATCGGGTTGCTCGCTGTCCAGCGCCCGGGTCAGGCATCGGTCCATCATGTGCTCGATCCAGACCTTACTCTGCGCTGATGCGCCACGTCGACGTGGTGATCACCAACGGTGGTTACGGCGGGGTGCAGTACGCGCTCAGTCACGGCGTGCCGCTCGTTGTTGCCGGCGAGACCTCCGACAAGGCCGAGGTGGCCGCCCGCGTCGACCACTGCGGGGTGGGCATCGATTTGGGCACGGCGACACCGTCACCCGAGGCGATTCGCGCCGCAGTGGATCAGGTCCGGCGAGACGACAGGTACCTTGCGGCGGCGTCCCGACTCCGCGCGGAGATCGATTCCGCCACGCCCGTGGACGCCATCGCGAATGTGCTCAAGCGCTGCTGTGACGCCTGAGCGGATTCTCACACCTTCGCGATAACGTTCTCGGCGAACATCTCCAAATTACGGATCTTCGCATCAAGCGGCTCGGTGTCCTGGCCCATGATGTAGGGGAGGCGGAAGCCGACGATGACGTCGGTGACGCCCTTGTCCTCCAGTCGCTTAATACCGTCGGGTGTGTAGGCGTCGATAGAGATGACATGAATTTCGAAGTCCTCGGTACGGGCCGTCTGCTCGTGCTCTCCGCGGAAATGGTTGAGCTTCTTGATGAGAGCGTCGAGTTCCTCGGGGTCACCGCCGCCGTGCATCCAGCCGTCATTTCGGGCTGCGCGTCGCAGTGCGGCATCGGCGTGCCCGCCGATGAGGATGGGAACAGGCTTGGAGGGCGCGGGTGTCATCTTGGTCGTGGGGATGTCGTAAAACTCGCCGTGGTACTCGAAATAATCGCCGGATGTCAGGCCTTTGATGATGTCGATGCACTCGTCCATCCGCTTGCCGCGCTTAGCGAACGGCACGTTCATCAACTCGTAGTCTTCGGGCCAAGGACTGGTGCCGACGCCCAGGCCGAGCCGGTTATCGAAGAGCGCGGCCAACGATCCGGCCTGCTTGGCCACCAGGGCAGGCGGTCGGATCGGCAGCTTGAGGACGAAGTGGTTGAACTTCAGCGTCGTCGTCACGGCGGACAACGCCGCGGTGAGTACGAAGGATTCGATAAACGGCTTGCCGTCGAGGAACTCACGGTTGCCGTCGGGGGTGTACGGATAGGTGGAATCGGAGTCCAACGGGTAGGCGACGCTGTCGGGGATCGTCATCGCGTTATAGCCGGCCCCCTCGGCGGCCTTGGCCAGCGGGATGTAGAACGCCGGGTCGGTCATGGCTTCGGCGTAAGTGAACCGCACATCGCCTCCTGCTCGTCGGACATGTGAGTGGCTTGCGAATGCTTTTCGCGTGGGAATACCTACAATAGCGGAACCTCGACCTCGATCCGGCCGAGTTCGAACGGCGGCGCCCCGACGCCGACCACTGAGTACGTTGACCGTGGCGTGCGTTCGGTCAGGCGGGCCGCGGCGGTGCGCTCACCCATTGTGATGATCACGTCCTGTGGCGGCCTCACGTGGAAGTCGGCATCGAAAACTGTTCCCTGCCAATGGTAGTAACCATCGATCGGGTCGAGGTGGCCTGCCAGCCGTACTCGCGTGTGGTGGCTCTGGTCGTCGATGCACACGGTGGCGGGTCCGTCGTAAACCGCATCGTCGGTGTCGGTCTCGTCCTCAAGTGAACTGACCTCGAATGCTGACGGGATCCGTTTGCCCACCCGGCGCCAGTAATGGCTGTTGCGGTGTGTTCGTCCGCTCGAGTGTTCGTTGAAATACCGTTGCGCGCTGGATCGCACCTCGATGCGAGTGCTGCCGGTACGGCTCAGGTAGTCAAGACACTTGGCGATATAACCCTTGTGGGCCGCGGTGTCGGGTCCGGTGAGTAGGAAGTAATTCGGGATGCCGTGCACTGCAACACCGAGGTACGGGTCGAGGCCGTCGGCCCGGTCTAGCTGAGCAGGCCCTGTGGGGAGCGCACCGTCGGTCGCGATGATCACCCGGGCTCGCCGATCACCGACCGTCCAGGTGTGTGTCGTTTCGTCGAATTGGGGTTGGGTGTCGGGTCCGTCGGCGCCGACGTACAGCACCGTCTCGACGTCGGTCACAGGAAGCGGCTGCGCTTCCACATGCGTCGGGCGATCGGTCCAAGTAACCCGACTTCCTGAAGAAACGCCGCCAAC
>Ga0210003_1001766_pt1 | contig 18742 bp, 11 predicted proteins | sample LantaG_FD_182804 | JGI IMG/M metagenome (GOLD analysis project Ga0210003, IMG submission 182804) | Deep subsurface microbial communities from Baltic Sea to uncover new lineages of life (NeLLi) - Landsort_02402 metaG (SPAdes) (version 2) | ecosystem: Environmental > Aquatic > Marine > Oceanic >...
GTTTTTTTTTTTTTTTTTTTTTACATTTTTCGTTTCCTCTCTCACACCGCTGCAGCGCGCCGCCGCGGCGTCGCGCGAGCAGAGCACCACCAGCACCACCAGAAGCCGCTCCCTTTGAGTTTACTCCTCCCCGTCTTTTTCGGATCCGAATCCTCCGACGCCTGTCCTCCTCCTTCCGCCGAACTCCTTGACCCCGCCCCCTCCCGGAGAGAAAAAAACTCACTCTCGCTCTCTCTCTCTCTTGGAGAGAAGAGGAGGAGAAGGAGACCGATCTTCTCCCCTTGCATTGGCTCCCTTCTCTCTCAGGGAGCCTGCACCTCTCCACCGCTTCCACCGCTTCCGTTCCGGCTCACCTTGACCGCCGTCGGCACCCCGTACACCACGGGCGCCGCCCCGATCAGGCTCGGAAGCCTGCAAGCCCTCCTCGCGCGGGCCACCGAGGCGGCGACGCAGCGCAGAGTGGGTTTGTTGGGGTTGGGGTTGGGGTTGTTTCCGTTTGTCATCGTCGTCGTTTCGCCGTTCCCTCTGCCACCTCCACCTCCACCTCCGCCTTCCTCCCCTCCCACGAGCCACTCCCCGAGCAGCGCCGCGGCGAACCTATCTATGTCCCTGTCGGTGACGTCCCAGAGGTTGGCCACCGCGGAGGGACACCCGGAAACCAGCCAGCGGAGCGCGCCTCCGTCGAGAGGGGCGGGGGAGCAAGTTGATGAGGAGTGGAACGACAGAGCGAAACCATCACCTCCTGTTCCACTTCCACTCCCGCTCCCACTTCCTCCTCCAACACCTCCTCCCTTGAGCGCCCCGGACGAGCAGCCCATCAGCACGGCGCCGCACCTCGTCGAGGACCGCGCCGGTGGCGGCGGGCGGGGCAGGTAGGGCTCCCCTCCGCCGTGGCCCGCGTAGAAGAAGATCCCGGGCTCGAGGAAGCTCTCGGCGAGGAGGACGAGGGCGGGCGAGAGGAGGTCAGAACTCCCGCTCCCGCTGCCGCTCCTGCCCTTCCAGGCGGGGGCCCTGGAGGCCAGGAGCGGCTCCAGGGCAGCCTGCGTGCCGGAGAGGTCGCCCCCGGGGTTGATGAGGTAGGACCCCACGGAGGCGTCGAGCTGAGGAGGTGGTGAAGAAGAAGAAGAAGAAGAAGAAGAAGAAGAAGAAGAAGAAGAAGAAGAAGAAGAAGAAGAAGAACCCGCCTCCTCTCCTCCTCTCCGCGCAGCCACCGCCGCCGCCACGGCCAGTGAGGGGCATCGGTAGGTCGCGCGCCTCCGCAGCCTGGGCGCGGCCTCCCAGGGCAGCCGCTGCAGCGCGTCGTCGAGCACGAGCACGACCGGGAGGCTACTTGGGACGGAGCGGCGCCTCTTGGCCTCTCCGGCCTGGCTGCCGCCGCACTGGCCGCTTCCCTTTTCTTCCAGCGAGAGCGCCTGGATTCTGGCAGCCAGCGCCGCTTCCGAGGACAGAGCAGGAGCGAGAGGAGCTCGTTTCATAAGAGGAGGAGGAGGGGGAACCGCGGGCCCCGCGGCCCTTCCCGCCTCGTCCTTCATCGCAGACAGCAGCCCCCCGCGGCGGCGGCGCGCGGGCTGCTGCTGTTGAGGTGTCGCGGCGACCTCTCCGGCCTTCTCCTTCTCCGGCGTCGCCGAGAGGTTTTCCAAGCCGCCGCCTTTGTCTCCGTCCTCGGCGACCGAGAAGAGCTTGCGGGGCGCGATTGGGGCAGCAGAAGATGAAACAGAAGAAGAAACCCCGGAAACCTCCTGGCCCGACAGCGACCACGCCTCTCTCACCGCCGCGACGACGGCAGAGACCGCGGCGTCACCTTCGTTCGTCTTCTTCTTCCTGTTCTCACCCGCTGCTTCGACCAAGGCAGCAAAGCCCGATCTCAGCTCCGACTCGGAAAGCTCCGGGGCAGAGACGGCGAGCAAGCGCGCGAGTTCGGCGAAATTGGAAGAAGAAGAAGAAGAAGAAGAAGAAGAAGAAGAAGAAGAAGAAAGAGAAGAAGAAGCAACAAACTTGGCCGCCGCCGCTTCAGCAGCAGCAGCAACGGCGCTCGCCTTCCCTTCGCCTTCGCCTTCGCCTTCTTCCCCCAGCAAAAGGCAGCTCCAGGGGCCAAGCCACCCGGCGTCCAGGCGCGAAAGCAGCGCCGCCAGCCTCGAGTCGAGAGACACGCGCTCCGACCACCACTGCTGCGCGGAAGCAGAAGAAGAAGAAGACGAATCAGAAGACTTTGAGCTCCACCCTTTCTCTCCCTCCGAAGAAGAAGACGAATCAGAAGACTTTGAGCTCGACCCTTTCTCTCCCTCCGAAGAAGAAGAGGAAGAGAACTTGCGCATGCTCTCGTGCGAGCCCCTGTGGATCGCTGCGAGCTCTTCGAGGGCGTCGGAGATGGCGTCGCAAGAAGGAGAAGAAGAAGACGAAGACGAAGAAGAAGGTGGTGGAGAGCGGAGCCCGACCTCGACGGCGACGACGGAAACGGCAGCGGAGGAGGAACTTCCCTGCTTCTTCATCTTCCTCGTCGCCGCTCGGACGATCCGCAGCGCGCGCCCACCGGCAGCCGGGGCCAGGGAGACGACGGCGGTGCCCAGAGGCAGCTGCTGCATCCAGGCCTCGAGCCTCTTTGTCAGAGAAGCGGAGTTGAAGAAACTCAAAGAGTTTGAGAACGGCGGCATCGGCCGGAGCAAGTCCGAGGCGGCGGCAGCGGAACGAGAAGAAGAAACAGCAGAAGAAGAAGAGCTGTTCTCCCGCTCCGCAAAAGAGCTCGCTCGCCCCCTCGCTGCGTCCGAAAAAGAGCCCCTGTCTCGCTCCTTTTCCTCCTCCTCCTCTGAAGAAAACCTCTTCTCCCTCTCTCGGTCCACCTTTTCCCGCTCGGCCGCGGCGCGCGCCCGGCACGCCAGCGGCGCCCCCGTCGCGAAAAACTGCAGGGCAGCAACGAGCGAAGGAGAAGAAGAAGGATAAGTAGAGCTGACCGCGCGGGACAGCGCCGAGGCCGCCTCGGCGGCGACGGCCGGCGTCCCGCCCGCGGCGTCGGCGGCGCGCAGCAGCAGCGAGACGAGCAAGTTGTCGGAGCCGTTCGTTCCTCCTCCGCTTTCTCCGAGCAGCCTGATCCCACCAGGAGGAAGAGGGGCCTCTCTGCTGCCGCTTTCGATCGCCCTGCAGGCCAGGAGCAGGGCCCTGGCCTCGACGAGGCGGTGCGGCGCGGTTTTCGTCGCCACAGCGGCGGCGTCGGCCAGCGCCCTCGCTGCAGCCTCGATCGTCGTTTCGCCGTTGCCTCCTTCTTCTTCTTCTTCTCCTCCTTCCTGTCCTACTTTGGCTTCGAGCTCCAACAGCCTGGCGCGCAGGAGCGCGTCGTCGAGAGCCCAGGAAACAGAGGAGGAAGAAGAAGAATCAGAAGAAGAAGTCGCCGTCGAAGCCCTTCCTCCCGCCTCCAGGGACCGAGAAGCAGCAGCAGCAGCAGCAGCAGCAGCAGCAGCAGCAGCAGCAGCAGCAGCAGCAGAAGAAGAAGAAGAAGAAGAAGAAGAAGAAGAAGAAGAAGAAGAAGAAGAAGAACTTGCCCTTCCTCCAGACGCCTCGACGCACCGCCGCGCGACGCGGGCCGCCTCGGCCGCCGCCGCGCTCGCGCCGCGGGCGAGCGCGGCGCCCCCGGCGGCCAGTGCGGCCTCGGCCCGCGCGAGCCGGACGAGAGGAGGAGAGTTTGATGACAACTTCGTCGCCTTCGACGAGACCGCCCTCGCCGCCTCGAGCGCGTCGGCGTCCGCGTCGGCCCACTCGCGCCTCGAGGCGCGGACCCTGCTCGCCGCGGCCGCGGCCAGCGCGACGAAAGGAGAAGGCGAGGGTCGTTCTTTTTTTTCCTCTTCCTCCTCGCCTCCTGCAGACCCCCCGACGACGCTCTCCAGCAGCGCGCGCTCCTCCCTCAGGGCCGCGAGCGCGTCGTCGGCTGCTCCCGCGGCCTCGCAGCTCGCGGCCGCGGCGTGGAGTGCGCAGAGGTAGCGCGAGACGGCAGACCACCACCCGAGAGCGGGCAGAGAGCTTTTTGCTTCTTTCGTCTCACTTTTTCCATTTTCCTCCTCCTTCTTCATCATCATCAGCGGAGACAGCACCGCCGCGGACAGACGCAGGGCGTCCCCGGCAGCAGCGAGAGCGCCGGAGGCATCCCCGCGCCTGCGTGCCAGACCCGAAGCGACGAGGCGAAGAGAGGCCGCGGCCGGGGCGTCGCCCCTCTGCTTGGCAGTGGCAGCAGCAGAGTTGGTGTTCCTTTCTCTTTCATCATCGTCGTCGCCTCCGCCAACTCCTCCACAGGCCGGGTCCGCGGCGAACGCTGCCGCTAAGCACGCCGGAGAGTGGGCGACAGAGGACCGGAGGAGAGCAAGGGAAGTGTTGTTGTTGTTGTTGTTGTTGTTGTTGTTGCTGCCATCGCCGTCGACGTCGCCGCCCTTGCTCGCTGCGGCAACGAGGCGCGCCGCCGCCGCGCGCGCCGAGAGGAGGAGGAGCTCGCCCTCGCCGTCGCCGCCGCAGCAGCACAGGGACAGCATCGCCGCGAGCTCCGAAGCGATCAGCGCGGCGTCAAAGGGGCTCCTGGACAGAGAACCCATTTCCTCCTCCTCCTCCTCCTCCTCAAACAGACGGATCGCGGCGCGAGCGTGCTCGAGGAACGGAGGCGCCGACGACGACCCCGCCGCCCCCAACGTCGCTACAGCTCTGTTTCGTGTTCCTCCTTCGACCTCCGAGCACACGGCGGCGACGTTCCTTGCTGCCTCCTCGGGTCCCGAGCAGCTGGTGTGCCTCTGCGCGACCCGCTCCGCGGCGGCCGCGGCGGCCTCGCCCACGCGGTCGCCGGGGCGAGCTGTCGAGGAAGAAGAAGAAGACAACAGCCTCTTTTCTTCTTCTCCGTCGTCGTCGTTCTTCGACGACTTTGATTTCACCTCTTTCTTCCTCTTCCTCTCCGCCACGGCCTCTCCTGCGAGCAGCAGCGCCGCAGAGGCGTGCGCGACCGCGGCATCATGAGAGGCGTCGGGGAGCGCAGAAAGAGACGCTGCGGCCGCGGCGGCGAACCTCGAGGGAGGGAAACCAGAAGGAGAAGAAGACGGAAAGCGGGCGCAGGCGAGCAGCGACGCGGCGCGCGCCTTGCCCGGAGGAGGGCAGGAGCGAACGACGGCTGCCGCGGCAGCAGCAGCAGACGAAGCAGCAGCAGCAGCACCAGCAGCGGCGGTCCCCGCAGAAGAACAGCAACTGGCGAGCCCGGCCACGACGTCGAAGACGGCAGCGGGAGATGTTTCTCCTTCTCCTTCTCCGGACAAAACCAGCGCAAAGCCCGCCGCGGCCGCCGCGGCAGCGCAGCGCCCTCTCGCCTCGGCGGTCTTTTCGTGAAGGAGGGTGGAAGAACCAGAAGAAGCGCTTGCTGCCCTGTCTGCTGCCATGAGGCCGGAAAGAGCGACTCGAGCGGCTCTCTGGCCTGTGAGAGCCTCGGCGAGCGCGGCGCTGCGGGTGGCGAGTGCCGCGAGTAAAGAAGAAGCGGAAGAAGAAGCGAAAGAAGAAGATGAGGTTTCGTCGTCGTCGTCATTGCTGTTCACTCTCACCGCCGCCGCTGCGGCGGAGCGAGCAGCGGAGAGCGCCGAGACAGCGCTCTGCTGCGAAGCCCCGGAAGCGCCAAGGCGCGACCCCACGCCGGCCAGCGCCGCAGAGGCCCAGCGGAGCTCTTCGGGCTTGATGAGAGAACAGAGCGAGGAAGGAGAAGAAGAAGAAAAAGGGTTCTTTTCCTTCTTGTTCTTTGCCGCCGTCGTCGTCGTCGTCGCTTTCCTCTTTGGCTTTTCCTCCGAAACAGCCAGGCAGATCTCGTCAAGTCCCGACGCGATCTCGGAGGGAGTGAGCTCGTGGAGAGACCACGAAGAAGAAGACGAGCAGAAATCTTCTTCTTCTTCGTTTTCGTCGTCGTCTTCTTGTTCGAGGCCACAGAGGCGCCAGACAGGAGCAAACAGCTTCTCGTCCGAGCTCACCCTTCCCTCCCCGGAGGCCTCTCGGAGCTGCGCCGCGGCGACCAGGCACGACAGCGCGCCGTAGGCCGTCGCGGGAGAGGGACAGGGTACTGACGCCAGCAGCGGCGACGCGGCCTCGAGGACGAGCGCGACCGACGGCACCGTCGCCGAGGGGCACACGACGGGCTTGCTGCTGCTGCTGCTTCCGCCACCGCTGCACAGGCAGCGCCGCAGCGATCCCAGGCAGCGCAGCGCAGCGGAAGCGGCAGAGGATTCAGGAGAAGAGGCGATCTCAGACAGGCGGGCCGCAGCGAGTTCGAGCTGCTTCGAGAGCGCGGAAGACGAAGAAGAAGACTTGTCTTCCTCCTTCCCGCCGCAGGCATGCAGCGCCGCGACGACGACAGAGGCCAGCGGCCACGCGGGGCAGCTCCCCTGCTCCCCCTCCTCGGTCCCGGCAGCGAGCCTCGAAAGACCGCCTGCGTCCCCGGAGGCAACAGCCGCGGCGACGGCGAGAGCAGCAGCAGCAGCAGCAGCCTCCGTTCCTTTCCCAACGACCCCAGCTCCTTTCTTCGTCGGGAGCAGCGTCTCGCAGAGCACAGAGAGCAGCGCGACGTCGGTGGACCTCGCGTCTCCTCGTCGTCGGCCGCTGCTGCCCAGCAGCTCCAGCGCGCAGACTGCCGCGGCAGAGGCCGCGAGCGCGCGGGAGGGCAGCGCCGCGGCGACGTCTCGTGCAGCCGAGGCGGCGACAGCAGCGGCGGCAGTTGAACGAGAAGACGAGCCCTGCACCGCCCTCACCGCGGCGAGGAGCACGCCCCTTCCCGCGACCAGAGCGGCGGTTCGAGGCTTGTCAGAGGACAGGGAGACCGCGGCGCGGAGCAGCGAGCGGCGGAGCGTGTCTCGGTGGCGCGCTGCTGCCGCTGCCGCTGCATTTTCACCTCCGTCTCCACCACCTCCTGCTTTGCTCAGCACCTCCAGCCACGGCTCTATCTCGCAGGCCGCCTTCGCGGCCAGCTCGACGGTCTCCGCGCACCCCGCCAGGGTCAGCGCGGCGCCCACCACGAGCGTGGCCTTGTCTCGAGTGGAGCTGGTCGAGGAGGCCGAGGGGAGGAACGAGGACGAGGACGACGACGACGACGAGAATGAACCGACGCCCGCTGCCGCATCATCACCATCGTCGCCCCACCGCCTCCTCACGCCCTGGAGGAGCCTCCGTGCCTGGTCCGCTGCCTCGATGCGCATGCCTGCTGCGCTCAGGGCGCGAGCTAGGGAGTAACGCGCCGTCTCTACGGCGTAACCGCGAGGGGAACGGGCCGAAGAGGAATTGTTCATAAATGAATTCGAACTGAATTCGAGCCCGTCCGCCGCGGCCGCGCCGAGCTCGGCCCATCCCGCGGCGCTCGCGGCAGAGATAGGAGAGGTCACTTCACCGGATATTCCACCTTTCAGCTTGTCACACGCGAGCCTGAGCAGCTGCGAGCAGCAGAGCGAATCGAGAGCCGAGGAGGAGGAGGAGCTCGCCGACGACGACGAGCGCGATGCCTCCTCCTGCATCCGCCCTCGCAGCTCTTGCGCTGCTCGCGCGGGGGAGCTTTCTGCGAGGCCGAGAAGGCGCGAGCATGAAGACGCCTCGCCGCCTGATGCTGCAGCGGGCGGCATGGTGCCCAAAAGAAAGCAGAGAAAGAGAGAGAGAAGAGAGAAGGCGTCGAATGAGAGAGAATTCTCTCTCGACGATTTTTGAGCAGAAAATTTCATCGAGTCGACGACCTCCTTTCTGTTTTTTCTTTTTCTTCTCACCACTTGAAGAAGAAACAGAGTTGAAACGGTCTCTCTGTTCTTCTTGCTTGCTTCTCCGACACCTCTCTTCTCTGTTCTCTCTTCACGACTACGGCGCCCCCCGTCGTCCTAGCTGCAAGTAAGAGTACGTCAGCACCACAATGCGTTGGAGGGGTTGGAAGAGCAAGAGAGAAAGAAGTAGGAGAAGAAGTAGAAGAAAAGAAGGAAAAACTCGAGGCGCCATGCCCCGCCGCGATTTTCTTCCTCTGCCGCCCAATCGATTCGCCTCTGCCAGCCTTTTCCAGCCTCTTTGTCTTGCCATCCAACGGTACCAAAAGCGAGAAGACATTGTTTGGTGATCCTGAGCACTGTTTGCTACAGAGGAAAGAGCTTTAGAGGGGCGCGAAATGAGACTAGAAAAGCTGCAGACTAGAAAAAGAAAAACATCGGTCAACGCGAAAAGGAAAGGAAGAAAAAAACTCATTTTGCTCTCTCTATTCTTCCTAAAAAAACAGACTCTCCTTCTTCCGAAGACCCCTTCCCACCAAGAATGGGCAACCCCATCCCCCGCCCCGACGTCGGCGACGACGACGACGGCTCGGGCCTCGCGGGCCCCTCTCCGCACTGCTTCGACGACGAACACAGCTACTACTACAGAGAAGAAGCCCGCTTCCGGCCACTGCCGAGGGAGCAGCAGCAGCAGCAGCGGGCTTCTGCCGGCGCTCTTGCTCCCCCTCTCCTCCTCCTCCGCCGCGGCGGCGGATCAGCAGGGCCTCCGGCGCCGCTGACGTCGGTGCTGCAGGCCTCCGGGGCCATCGCAGATGGCGACTTCTACTTCGCGAGGGCGGAGGAGCGGGCCAGGGCTAGGGGGAGGGGGTCGGGCGGCGGCGCTCTGATGGAGAGGGTGAACGCCGCTGGAGCAAGAGCAGGAGGAAGCGGCGGCTTTGCTCTGATGCTCGGGGAGACCAACGAGAACGCCGCGGCGGGCGGGGACCCCTCCTCGTCGCTGTCGTCGTCGTCCTCCGCGGCGCTGCTGATGCTGCTGGAGGAGCAGCTCCTCGCTGTCTCTGTGCCTCGGCCGCTCTCTGTCTCTGCTGCCGCTCCTCGCGCTGCTGATGCTGCTGCTCCTCCTCCCTCGTGGATGGGGCTGCCACCTCCTCCGCCGTTGCCTCCTGCTGCCGCTCGCAGACAGGAGAATAACCCTCGGCCTCAACAAGGAGAACGAGCCCGCGCCGCCGCAGCGGCGCCGCCGCCTTTGCCGCCGCCTTTGCCGTCGGCGCCGCCGCCGCCGGCTGCCGCTGCCGCCCGCCGCCAGGCGCCGCTCCGCCACGACGACTGGTTCTCCGTCGGGGCGCGCCTCGGGGCGGAGATGATCGCGCAGGCCGACGAGGACGCCGCGGAGGAGGCCCGCGCGTTCACGCTGCTGGAGAGCGGCGGAGGGAGCGGGAACGGAAGCGGAGGCGGAGGTCTGTTCGGGAGGAGGGGAGCAGGAGCGGGAGGAGCAAATAACAACGGCAGCAGCAGCAACACGAGGGGCATCCGGCTTTGGGGCAGAGACATGCCCGCGTCGACGACGACAACGACGACGACTGGAACGGGAACGGAAGCCGCCGCAGCAGCAGCAGCGAGAGCAGCAGCAGACGCGATGGCTCCCTCCCCTAGGCCCAGCGGCCTGCGCCGCCTCGGGAGGAGAAACGGGTTTTCGATGCCGAGCGGCGGAGGAAATGCACCTCCTCCTGCCCCGGCAAACTCGACGCGCGCCGGCCTCGTCGACACCTGGGCCCTGCTGCGCAGGGAGATGCTGGTCTCAGCGCTGCTTTCTTCGTCCTCGTCGCCAGGCGGAGGAGCGAGAGCGCTAGGCGGAGGAGGAGGAGGGAGCAGGAGGAGGGCGAGAGGGTTCACGGGGACGCTCGACGAAGCCAACGCGCTCGCCTCTGCTGCTGCTGCTCGTGGTGGTCCTTCTTCTTCTTCTGCGAGGCAAGAGCAGCAGAGTCAGCAGCAGCAGCAGGCTAGCGTCGCAGGTGAGCCCGCGGGGAGGAGGCGCCGCGTCGCTTCCTGGGGCTCGTTTGCCCAGTCTCCGCCGTCGCCGCTGCGGCCGAGGTTTGCTGCCGCTGCCGCGCCCGCCGCGCCGGCTGCTGCCCCTTCCTCCTCAGCGGCGCCGGCTCACCGCCCCGCCAACTCGCTGGGCCCGATCGCCGCCAGCCTCAACGAGACCAGGGCCCTGTTGACGGCCCTCGAGGACAGGCTCCTGAACCTGGACTCGCGCAGGAGGAGGATGAGCGAAGAACGAGGAGGAGGAGGAGGAGGAGCGGCGCGCCCGGCAGGCCAGCAATAAAAAGTTCCTTTTTCCCTCTCTAACACGGAAAGACGTTCTGTCAAAAACGTTCTGGGGCTGGATTCGCGCTCTCTTTTTATTGCATTATTGACAGATGGAAACACAGAAGAAACGAGAAGGGAAAAAACATCACTCAAATTTCAAACGCAGAACTCAGAGGACCGAGCTCATTCTCTTGGGGGCGGCGGCGCCGCTGCGGGAAGGGCGAGCGGCCTTCGAGGCGGTCGGCGAGGGCACTTGCTCCTGTTTCTCTTGCTCTTCTTCCTCTCCCTCGTCGCCAGAGCCTTGGCCCTCCGAGCGTGCCTGCTCCTCCTCTTGCTGCTGGCCTTGCTGCTCGCCGCTGTCGCCGCTGTCGGAGCCGGCCTCCTGCACTTGGCGGCGAAGCGAGACGGCTGCTGCTCCCCTGCTGCGAGTCGCCCTTCCGACGACAGCTCCTCCACCTCCTCCGTTGCTCTGGGAGGCGCTGCTCGCGGTCGCGCCGCTCTCATTCTCGCTCTCGTTCTCGCAGTTTTCCTCCTCGCTGTTTTCTTCCTCGTCCTCATCTTCCTCCTCCTCCTCGCTCTCGTCGTCGTCGAAAACCTCCTCGTTCTTCTCCTTCTTTTGCGTCTCCTTCTTCTGGGCAGCTGCCGCGCGCGAGGGGGCCCTGCGCGCCGGCCCCCCGCCGGCGGTGGCCCCGGACTTCGCCCCTCCGCGCGAGGCGGCGGGGGAGGTAGGGGCGACGGCGACGGCGTTGGCGATGGCGTTGGACCTGGCGCGGCGCGCTGGGGACTTTTTCGCCGGCGACGACTTGGCCTCCTCGATCTCGTTCTCCTTTGCCGCTTCTCCTTCTTGCTCTTCTTGTTCCACTTCTTCGTGAGCAGAGGAAGAAGGATCAGCAGCAGCAGCAGCAGTAGCATCAGCAACAGGGGTGGCTTCCGACCCGGGCGGGGTCGCGACGGCAGCGGGCTCCGCTTCCGCAGCAGCAGAAGTAACACCGGCGGCGTTCTTCTTCGCCCCCCTGCTGGCCCCCCTGCCCTTGGCCGGCGCTTTCACGGGCGCGGGCGCGGGCTCGGGGGAGTCAGCAGCAACAACAACAGCGGCAACAGCAGCAGCAGCAGCTTCTTCCGCTGCCACCACCTCCGCGGCCGCCGCGGCCCCCACGACGCCGGCAGCCCTCGCCCTCGTGCTCGCGCGCGCGACGGCGGCGCGCGCCCTCGCCAGGTCCTCCCTGTCGGCCTTGCTCAGCAGCGGCAGCGGCCTGGCCAGCTGCAGTGCGCCCTTGCCGAGGGCCAGGGCCAGCAGGGCGGCGACGGCGGCCACGGCGGAGAGCTCCGAGAAGAGAGAAGAGGAAGAGGAAGAGGACGAGGAGGAAGAGGACGACGAGGAAGAAGAGGCTTCCGAAGAAGAGAGCAACGCCCTCCTCGTCGTCGGGGGCAGCAGCAGCGCCGCCAGGGCCCTGCCGACCGACGTCGACAGCACCATCACGTGCACCATCACGGCGTAGGTAACCGCCCAGGCCGCGGCCGACGCGGCCCAGACGGCGCGCGCGGCCGCCCCTCGCCCGGCGTTGAGCCTCCTCCTGCGCCGGTCGAGCGCCTCTGCCGCCGCCGCCGCGGCCAGCAGCGCGCCGCAGTCCCTGTGCAGGGCGGCGCAGGCCTCAAGGCTGACGCGCTCCAGGGCCGCGTCGAACTCCGGGAGCAGGGAGGGGAGCGCGTTGGGGGGCAGGGCTGAGTTGTTGGCGGCGGAAGTCTTTTTCGTCGTCGTCGTCGTCGTCGAAGGAGGAGCAAACGCCGTCGCGAGGTGAGTCAGCTCGGTCCCGGCCGGCAGCCTCGATGCGAGCTTGGACGCCACCGTCACCAGCGCAGAGTGCCTCTGGGACTCCAGGGGCAGGTCCCCGACCAGCAGGAAGCGCAGGCAGGTAGTCGAGGAAGAAGAAGAAGCGACTCCCTTGGCGACCGCGACGGTGGCTCTGACCACCTCTTCCGAGAGGTCGGGCTGCTGCTCGCCTCCGCCTTCGTTTTCCTTGAGCGGCAAGAGGACGACCACGACGTCCGCCGAGGCCGCGAGGCGCTCCAGGGCCACGCAAGTGTCCAGAGCTGAGGCGTTTCTTCTCTTGGAAGAAGAAGACTTGGAGGGAGAAGAAGAAGAAGAAGGCAAGATGGGGCCGAGGGGGGCGGAGAGGACCTCTGCCCAGGGCATCGACGACGACGAGGGCGCCGCCGCCGACGACGCTTTGGCCCTTGCTCCTCCTCCTCCTCCTCCGCGCTGCTGCCGCTGCTGCTGCTGCTCCTCGCTCGTCACTATTTTGCACTCCAGGTGCTTGTCAAACTGCTGCGGGAGCGCAGAGGCCATCCAGGTCGAGGCCGCGACCGCTGCGCCCCCGACCAGAGTCGGAGAAGCGGCGTCGGAAGAGGAAGACGAAGAGGAAGCGCCGCCGCCGCGTCTGCCGAGCAGCAGAGTAAACGCCGCCCTTGCTCCTGCTCCTGCTTCCTCTTCCTCCTCTTCTTCGCTGCCGTCGCTTCTCCCTCCGCGAGCCAGGCACAACGCGGCACGGCGCTGCGCCTTCGTCGCCCTTCCTGCGATCAGCACGCGCATGAGGGTCTTGGGCGGCGGGAGCAGAGAGGCGGAAGCGGAACCGGAAGCAGAGCTAGTGCTGCTGCTGCTGCCGCGCTTTCCCGCCGCCCTCGTCTCCGAAAACGAAGGAGCCGAAGTCGAGGCAAACGGTCGGCAGGGCCTCTGCACCGCCAGCAGCCCTTCGCCCGCCGGCGCTCCGAGTGCCCCGACGTTCTCTCCGAAACGCGGCGCGCCGTCGAGGCCGTAGTACAGCGCGGTCACGAGGTCGAGGCGCTCGCCCGCCGAGGCGAGCATGGGATGCGACGATGCGGCAGTTGCAACGACGGGCCTGCCGGCAGCAGCGGCCGCGCCTTGCGAGGAATCTTGCTTGCGAGGAGGCATGTCTTGTTTTTTGTCTTTTCCTCTTTCTTTCTCGTTTGCTCTCTGTGCTCTACTGCTTCGTCTCTAGGGAGAGAGCAGCTAGGCGCGAGGGAGGGGAAGGAAGGAAGAGTGAGAGTATTTAAAAAGAGAGAGAGAGAGAGAGAGAGATAGGCAAATGCCGAAATTGAGAGCCGTTTGGCTCTCTGCAGAAAGAAAAAAGCTAGAGGTCGAAGGGGAGAAAAGAAAAAAATGACGCTGCTTCGAGCTCAAAAACAAAAAATCAAAGAGAGAAAAAAAACTCAACCATCGACCTTCTTCTCTTTCTTTCTCTTCTTCTTACCTTCAAAATGGCCAACCTTACCGACGAGCAGGTCGCGGAGTTCAAAGTGCGTCCCTCCTGATGATCGATAGCAGCGCGCGCGAGCTGGTGTGGAGAAAGCGCCCGCACGCGAGAGAGAGATAGAAGAGAAGAGAGAAAGAAAAACAGCCGCGCGATGGCCGATTTCTTCGATGCGTCTCTCTGCTCTTCGTGCGCCTTCCCTCTGTCTCTCTCTCTCTTCCTCCCAGGGGGGAAACGAGAGGTCTGCGTGATCTCGAGCTTCTCTTGTTCCCCTGAACACGCAAACCACGCACGAAGATGCAGCACAAGGCATCGAAAAGCAAAAGACACCAGGGCTTCCTCCATCGATTGATTCTTTGCTCAGCATCTTTCCTCTCTTTCCCAACCAACTTCACCACACAAACAGGAGGCCTTCGCGCTCTTCGACAAGGACGGCGACGGCACGATCACGACCAAGGAGCTCGGCACGGTCATGCGCTCGCTGGGCCAGAACCCGACGGAGGCGGAGCTGCAGGTGAGAGAAGGAAGGAAGAGATGGAGCTGAAGAAAGAGAAGAGGAAAAAACGATCGCCCTTTCTCTTTTTTTCGAACTCGACATCTCTCGACTCCTGCTCTCTCTTGCTCACCCCCCCTTCAAAAACCCGCACACACGAACTCAACGACTTCTTACAGGAAATGGTCAAGGAGGTCGACGCCGACGGCTCCGGGACCGTCGACTTTTCCGAGTTCCTCGCGCTGATGTCCAAGAGCGTGCGTCGTTTTGCTTTTTTCTCTTGTTGAAGTTCTTGCCTTTTTCGAGAAGAAAAAAAACGCTTTTCGCTCACCCTCTTCTCTCTGCTCTCTTCTCTTCTCTCTCTTCTCTCTCTCTTCAACCCCCCAACAGATGAAGGACACCGACTCCGAGGAGGAGCTCCGCGAGGCCTTCAAGGTCTTCGACAAGGACGGGAACGGCTTTATCTCGGCGGCCGAGCTGCGGCACGTGATGACCAACCTCGGCGAGAAGCTCTCGGACGACGAGGTCGACGAGATGATCAAGGAGGCCGACGTCGACGGGGACGGGCAGATCAACTACGCCGAGTTCGTCAAGATGATGGTGGCGAAGTAAAAGAGAAAAAGTGCGCGCGTTTTTTTTCTTGGAGAGGGGAAGAGAGACGAAAAGAAAAGAAAAAGAAAAAAGTAAACCAAAAAACAAAAAATGTCGTTTTCCAACTCTGTTTCTTTTTGCTGCTACGAGAACTCGTTTCTCTTTCTCTCTGTTTTTATTTGAAGGATTTTTCTGCTGCTGTTGTTGGACAAGGACACAATGGTGGAAACGGAAAGAAAAAAGGAGGAAGAAGCGGAAGAGGGCAATGCTCCCTCTTTATCGCTCTCTTTCTCTCGTCGTTTTTTGTTTCTCTGCGTTCTCTCTCTCTCTCTCTCTCTCTCTCTCTCTCTCTCTCTCTCTCTTTCTCTCTCTCTCTCTCTCTCATCCCCCCTCCTTCCCTCCCCCTCCTCACTTCCCCTTCTTGGCCGCCGCCGCCTGCACGAAATCAATCGAGTCTAAAAAGAAAATGGTGCTGTGTTTGTGAGCGCTGCGCTCTTTTTGCTTCGTCAAATAGTTGTTGTTGTTGTTTGGTTGTTGTTTTTAATTTCTTCTAAAAAAAGTCGTTGCTGTTTTTTCTTTTCTTTCTCCCTCTTTCCTCTTCAAAACCCTTCGACGTTGTTCCCCGGCGGCGGCACCTTCGCGCCGGAACTGCTGCTGCTGCTCGAAGGGACGTGCGGCGGCGTCATGTGCCTCAGCAGGGCCCAGTCCACGCCCTCGAACCAGGGGTGCGCCTTGACCTCCTCGGCGCCGAGGCCGCCGCGCTTCTTGCCCCCAGCGCCGCCGAGGTGGTCGCTGACGCTGCCGAGCCTGACGCGCTCGTCGCGCTCGAGCAGCCTCGACACCAGGTCCTGCAGCTGCGGGCTCACGGCCGGCCTCGGGGGGAAAGCCAGCGGCCTCGTCAGGATCGCGTCGAAGGTGGCGTCCCGTTTTGAAGCGCGGAACGGAGTAAAACCGTAGACCAGCTCGTAAATCAAAACGCCGAGCGACCACCAGTCGACGGGCGGGCCGTGGCCCGATCCCGCGATGACTTCGGGCGCGAGGTACTCCTCCGTGCCGACGAAGGAGTTGGCGCGGTCCGTGGGCTCGGCGACGACGACGCGGGAGCGGCGGAGGGCGGCGGCGGCGGCCTCGGCCGCCGCCGAGGAGGAGGTGGAGGAGTGGCGCCCCCCTGCGCCGCTCGCGCCGCCGCCCTTGCCGCGGCGCGAGGAAGGAGAAGCAGAGGAGGAGGAAGGGTTTGCTCGGCCTCCTCCTCCGCTCGCAGTAGGAGGAGCCGCTGCTGCTGCTGCTGTTCCTACTCCTCCTCCTGATCCTCCTCGGCCACCTCTCCCTCCCTTCCCACCACCAGCAACTCCAGAAGAGCCCCCACTGCCGCCAACACCGCCGCCGACCTCTTTCAGCTGCGGCGTCGGCGGCGGGCCCGCGTGCGAGAGGTCGAAGTCGGCGAGAGCGACGTGGCCGTCCGAGTGCAGCAGGATGTTTTCGGGCTTGAGGTCCCGGTAGACGACGCCCATGAGGTGAAGGTACTGGAGGGCCACGACGACCTCGGCCGCTGTAGGTTTTGGTTAAAAAAAGAGGAAAGAAAAGAGTGAGTTTTTTCCCCCAAAGTTTCGCCGAGGGAAAAAAAAGAAAAAAAGAAAAAACTTCTCACCATAAAACCTCGCGGCGTTCTCCGAAAACCTCTTCCCCGGCTGCTTGCACAGCAGCGCGTACAGCTCCCCTCCCCCGCAGTGCTCCAGCACAAAGTGCAGGTGCGTGGGGGTCGACAGCGTCGCGCAGAGGCGCGCCACGAAAGGGTGGTCGGCGGCAGTCAGCACCCTCGCTTCGGTCAAGACTCGCATCACTTTATTGCGCTCGAGCATTTCGGCCTTGTCGAGGGTCTTCATCGCGAACCTGAGGCGGCGCGGAGGCAGAGGGGCAGGAGCAGGAGGAGCAGCAGGATCAGTTGTCGTAGCAGCAGAAGGAGCCACTGAAGTAGACGCAGCAGGAGCAGCAGCAGCACCGGAAGAAGAAGAGGCGCCCGGGGGCGGGGTGGAGGGGGCCTCGGGCGCGTCGGCGCTCGTCCTCCCTCCGCCGCTGCTCGTCGCCGCCGCCGCCGTTGCCGCCCTTTTCGCTTCCGCCGCCGCAGCTGCCGCCGCCGCTTCGCTCCCCTTCGGAGGGACCAGCTCGACCAGGTCTACCAGGCCCACGTCCCCCGTGCCGAGCTGCCTCACCCTCCTGAAGCACGCGAGCGACAGGTTGCCCCCCGGCGCGGCGGCCGCGGCGGCGGCCAGCGCGGCCGCGGCCGCCGCGCCGGCCGCGCCGGCGTGCGGCGCCGCCTTCAGGACGCCAGCCGAGACGGCGGCCCAGGGGTCGACGGCGCCCCAGCCGGCGGCCAGCTGGGCCGCCGCCGCCGTGGTCACCTGCGCCGCGGCGGCGGAGAGTCTCGCCTGCGGGATCGCTGGGGCAGGAGGCACAGCTCCTGCTGCTGCTTCCCCTCCGGCCGCCGCCGCCGCCGCGGCCGAAGAAGCAGCCGACGCGGCCTCGGCCTCGCCGGGCGCGGGCGCCGCGGTCACGTCCACCTGCACCCCGATCAGGAACCGCGCCTCCCCGGCCGCGTCCCGCATCGCCGCGAGCGTCAGCATGTTCCAGAAGGGAGTGCCGTCCTTCCTGTAATTCAAAATCCGCACCGCGCACTCGCGGCGCTCGGCGACGGCCGACCGCAGCTCCGCGACGGTCTCCGGGTCCGTGGCCGGGCCCTGAAGGAACCTGCAGTTGCGCCCCAGCACCTCGTAGCGCCCGTAGCCCGTCAGCTCCAGGAAGCCGTCGGACGCGAACACGATCGGGCAGCCGGGAAGCCCCGGGTCGGAGATGCAAAAGTTCTGCTGGACGCGCTCGACCGTCGTCGCGAGGTCGAGCGCGACGCGGGGGAACGACTTGGTCCCTCTGCCCACCGCCGCAGGGCCGCGCTCCGTCGGCTTTGTTGACGCTCCATTTTCTTCTGCAGCCTCGACGGCCTGCGTGACGTCCTCGACGGCCGAGGCAGCGACGCCGTCGCGCAGCCTCTGGTCGTATTTCACCAGCAGCGGCACGCCCGCGGCGTCGGCGAACGCCGCGCCCTCGGTGCGGCTCGTCACGTCGACCTGCACGCCCACGTATTTCGAGACGCGCCCGTCCTCGGTCTTGATGGGCGTCATGGTCAGCAGGTTCCAGAAGGGGGTGCCGTCGCGCCTGTAGTTCAACAGGCGGACCGAGCAGCCCTCGCCGCGGCGGACGGCCTCACGGATGACGGCGACCTCTTTTGGGTCGGTCCCTTCCCCCTGGAGGAAGCGGCAGTTGTGGCCCAGGACCTCCTCGGCGGTGTATCCCGTCATCTCGAGGAAGCTGTTTTGTTGTTGGGTTTTAGAAGAAGAGAGTGACGTGCGGAGAGGAAGGAGAAGGAGGTGAGAGAGTGATCAAGAAAGAGAGGTTGAGGTCGAGTTTTGACGACGACGACGACGACGATGGAGCGAACAAAAACTCAAAACGAAAAATCTTCAAGCTTACCCTTCGCTCGCGTAGACCAGAGGGCAGTCGGGCAGCGTCGCGTCTGCGACCACAAACGTGTGGCGCATTCCGGCGAGCACCTTGGCCAGCGACGACGCCGGGGCAGGCAGCTGGTGCGTTGAGGATAGGGAGAGGAAGAGAGAGATTGATGATGGGGTGAGAGAAAAGAAAACGCCGACGACGCCCCACCCCCTCCACCCCATTCAAGCCGTCGCCGCTTTGCTCCAATCTTCGAAAGCGCCGCTCTCCTTGACGCGATCGACAAATCAACCATCCCTTACCGGCTGCGCGGGCCTCTGAAGCTCAGGATGCAGCTGCGATGAGCCGTTGGCGAGCGGCGGCGCTGCCGAGGACGGCATCGGAGCCGGCGTCGCCGACGTCGTTGACATCGACGGCGTCGGTTCTTGAGCAGGAGGGGGCATCAGTACAAATCAATTCTTTCTCTTCTCTTCTTCTTCTTCTTCTTCTTCTTCTTCTTTCCGCCGTCTCGCAGAAGGCTCGCGCGGTCTCCGGGCCTCCGTCAATTACGCGCTGGAGAGAACAGATGCGTTTCTACGCCTCGGCAACGAAAGGCGGGGCGAGAGAGAGCTCGTTCAGGGCCTCGCGCGGGGGGAATGGGGAGTGGAGCTCGAGTTCTTTTTCTTTTCTTGAGAGAGAGGTGGAGGAAGGAGAAGAAAAGAAGATGAAATGGGCTCACTCTCTCTCTTTTTTCCTTTTTTGCAAGGAAAAAAAAACTACCCCGTCTCTCTCTTTCTCTCTTTCTCTCTTTCTCTCTTTCTCTCTTTCTCTCTTTCTCTCTTTCTCTCTCCCCCGCCCCCCCCCCC